>ERZ836358.1194-NODE-1194-length-27191-cov-750.622273_pt1 | contig 27191 bp, 24 predicted proteins | sample MGYA00519942_ERZ836358 | MGnify/ENA primary metagenome ERZ836358 (study PRJEB31850, sample SAMEA3708798) | human gut metagenome | biome: human gut; feature: human-associated habitat; material: faeces | place: China | collected 2014 ...
TTCATAAATCTACCCTTAATCGTGTATTGAATGATAGTTGCGGATTTTAGGTTAAAAATAAAATAATGACAAAGGTAACTCTTGGACGTTTTAGCGTATGAAGTATTTGGAAATGATGTAATCAAATTTCACTCTTGTATGCTATTATTTAATGCACAATGTAAGAATAAAGATAATCCTTTTAGAAAAGTTCTTGTTAGAGAACATTGGTTATTTTAAACAATAAGACCAGGATATGTAAAGTTGTAACAAAAAAAGAAAATGGTAGTAACAATCATAAAAATGTGATATAATGAAAAAAATATTTTTTGCTGCATTCATAATGCTTATCGTAACAGTATTCACTGCTTGCACTGCTAAACAAGTTCCAGAAAGTACCATCAATCTTCAGTTACAGAACTCTGTTGACAGCATTGTAAAGCAGGATATGAAGGAGTTTGCTGCTCAAGAAGGTATGGTAATCGTCATGGAGACCTCCACAGGTAATCTCCGGGCAGTAGTAGGATGGAAGGAAGATAAAGGAAAAGTAGTAGAGGACACCACCCTACTCTCCAAGGCCCGTGAAACTTTCCTTTTCAGAGGGGCATCCCTTCTTGCTGTCCTGGAAACAGGAAATGTATCGCTGGATGATACTTTCAATACTTATACAGGTATTGATGTTATCGGACAGGATACCATCTATGACCATAACTGGCGAAAAGGTGGATATGGAGAACTGACGCTTCTGCAGGGGCTGGCATACAATTCCAGTATTGCCATTGACAAGGCTGTAGATGTGGCTTATCAAAATAAAGATGTTTTCTTGCAAAAGCTACAGCAAATGGGATTGGAGAAGGATTCTACTTTCAAAGGTTCCTGGCCTGTTTATGCTCTAGGCTTCCATCATAGAAGACCAACCAGCATGGTGAGCTTCTTCAATGCCATTGCCAATGGAGGAAAGATGGTCTGTCCAAAATTGCAGGAGGGTTCTGCCATCGTAGTAGACTCTATGATAGCCAAGAAGAAGAATATTGAATCGATGCAGAAAGCACTTAGATTCTTCGTCACAAACGGCTTGGGCAAGAAGGCAGAAACAAAGATGGTCAATGTGGCTGGCATCTCAGGAAGTATCCATACGGAAGACGGCATCTATGCAGACTTCTGCGGCTACTTCCCTATCGAGAAACCGAAATACACGGTATTCGTCAGCTATAAGAGATCAGGGACACCAGCTCCTGGAGGAAACATGGCAGGACGAACTTTCAGAAAGATAGCAGAGTTATTGCAAAAGAACAACAAATAAGAACAATACATATGGAGACTATTATTTCAACAATTGTGATTGTAGCTTGTACTTATTTCTTTACTCGAAGAAAAGTAAAGCCAACAGAACAAGGGGCAGCCGGCAGCACACAACCTGAGGCTTCTGCAAACATACAGCAGGAAGAACCTCCACACACCAAGGATTTGTGCATAGAGCTACTGAAACAGTTAAACTGTGAGGTATCTGTTGAAGAAGAGGACGAAAACCGCTTATATTTTCAGTATCAGGGAGAACATTTCATCATTGATGCCACCAACGAGAGTTTCTTCATTGATATTTGGGATCCAAGGTGGTATATTGTTCCATTGGATGATCTAGAACAAATGTCCAATGTACGTAAGGCAATTAACACTATCAACAGCTGGTGTGGAACAACTATTTTTTATACCATAGAAGAAGAAGGACAGAAATTTGTTCTCCATTCCAAACGCCAGTGCATTCTGACCAAGGAAATCCCTCATGTGAAAGAATACCTAATGGCGCTATTGAATGATTTTTTCACAGTTCATAACAGGCTGCGTGAAGAAATCGTTCCACAAAATACAGAGAACTGAGATATCCTGTGGTTAGGCAAATATTTTATTTATAATTTTGTCGCAAATGTTCAGTAAAAACCATACAGTACCTAGAATACAAAGCAAACTATCATCACTCTACAGTTCAATTATCTAAGAACTGGTAAGATCTATTCTTAGGGTATGCCCCAATTAGGTGTACCCTACAGAATGGACTGCTCGTAAGCAAGCATACCAAAAACGAAAGAACTCCCCATTAATTGTGCCAAAGCAGAACCCTTCAAGAACCTCAAGCAAGTAAAAAAGAAAGAACCTTTGGCCAGATGTAAGAGTATGAACACTACACCTACTTAATTGAGAAGTGACAAAGCTCTTTCACAAACAAAAGGTAGAAAGGCGCAGCTACCATCGTACCCCCTAGTCTGCCTTTCGTTGGAGCAGGTGCTGTCGCTCCAAACCTTTCTTTTATGCAGTTGGCATTTCTGCGCAATCTCATTCATTGCGAATATCCAACTGCCATGCAAAACATTGGCGGTAAAAATGAGAACGTAGCTATGACCCTCTCCCTCAATCCAACACTTTCGCAATTGTAAAGTTATATTTTTCCATTGAAATCCCAACACATTGAAGCGTTAATCTTTTGTAATATTTGAATATTCCTTTTGGATTATATCAATTTATCTCTACATTTAAAAGAAAAACACCATTGACATTAAGCTATAGTGGAACTATCGAACAGGAATCATCCCTTGTTGTAATGGCCGATGGTATCGTACTTTACAGTAATGAGAAGTTAAGTAGAATGATCTACCAAAAAATATACGTGCCCCTCTACGTCATATTTAAACCGATGCCTTGCATCCAGTCTCATGCTAGCTTCAATGGACGATTTCGTCGAATTTGGGAAAAACACCTTCACTTGCTGATATATTTCCATAAGCGACAATGGCTTACCGGCCGAAGACAACACCTCATAAATTTTGTCTACCATCGTCCCCCAATAGATATGCTCCCAAGATGCCAACCCATAGTAGCCTGACAGTCCAATGGATTTCACTTCCTTCATTTTAAGCAAATAAACGCGGATGGTATTAACCGTAAGATGACGATAAGTAGGACACCTTCTTAGAAAAATGTCTCTAATTTCCTCCGCTCTCATAGGTTTACCTCTTTCTTTCAGTATATCCAGTAGTTCATAAGTAACGGAGATTTTGTTTCTTTCAGCCACAAAACCACCTTCACTATCCACATCCAAACCAAAGATATCCAACATCAGATAAGTAAAGAAAGAAATGAAATGCTCCTTACCACCTAATTTCTGAATATCCAACTCCTTTAAAAACATACCAGCCTGATAATGCTCATCCTTGAAACGAATGGTAGCCAACAGTTCTTTTATCTTCTCAACCAGCTTGGCTATTTCTTTTGTATCAAACAGACAGGCATTAACCAATATAAATCTATCTTGATAATTGTACTTTCGAAACTGCTTGTTTAAAGGATAGCAAGAATTTCTCAAAAATATCAGTTCCATCAGCCCAATGACATCCTGCAAATGCTCTTTTTCCAAGATATTCTTACAAATAGGCGAATAGAATCCAATAAACGGCATTTCATACAAAAAGTCGTAATATTTCCAATGTTCATCCTGTGTAATTGGTTCAGTATTCTCCCCTATAGGGAAAAAAAGATACTTCTTAAGTTTATATGATTTTATATTGTAGGCTTTCATCAACTCCTGAAGAGTTCTTCTTTCTGTCCCGATTCCTCTATATTCTAAGAAAAAACACCTTCTTTCATTCCACATTCCACTATTCAGATAATCCGTAAAAAGAGTGAACATCGGATAATAACCATTTGCCCGATGAAAATCAATCACAAAGGATACCTTTTTATCCGTCATGAATGGAAACAATCCTATTGTGCATAAACAGGTATGTTCAAAGTCTATGGATGTATATGCCTCTACAAGAAAATCAAGCAAAGAAAACGGATAATGATCGTTCAAGGAATGTTCAAGTTTATATTCAATGTCAAAACGATATAATTTATTAAAGCTATGATATGTCCATGATTGGAACATTTCAACTTCATATGTCAATCTATCCTCTACGAAAGGAAATATCTGGACAAAATCTAGCTCTTTAAAGTTCTTTTTAAAGACAGCATAATGCAATTCCAACAAGAACCTGTTCTTATTAGAAAGACGAGAATAAAGTAACGTTCCCAATGCATCTTTACCCACCTTATGCATATATTGCTTAGCATTATCTTGAACATAAAAACTAAACTCGTTATGAAGATCATGCATCAAATATTCCAGACAAAGTAAGAAAACATATAGGCATGAAGCTGCCCTAGGATAATTATCCACCATCGACATTAAGTGAGATCCCTTCATACAAATGAACTTCAGTATATCTAACGAAGAAGGGAATATTGCCTGAAATTCCTTGCTATCTCCAGCATTCTCACATAAATGAGCATAACAGATGACCATCTTTTGCATGATTTCATCACCACAAAATTGTTTAATCTCCAAAAGAGGATCTTGAGAATTAATCGTAGCAAAAACATGCTCTACATCAATGATAACCTTCAATCCTATCCCTGGTATTGCCCACAACTTTTTTATCCCCATAGCCTGAAGGTCTCCAACAGTGAACAGTGAAAGAGCCCACAGTTTGTTGTAAGTAAACGTTGTTATCAGCTTATCGCCTAATAATCTGTATATCGATGTATCAATAGTATACATAATTCTTTTTTATATTTCATTGTTCTTGAATTTCTTGACATAGAAACCATCAAAGAAACTCACATAGTTAACAGTAAAAGTCCATATAAAACAGTTTAATCTTTCTTGTCAAACGTAGAATACATAGCTACCTGAAACACGTTCCTCACTTCAGAATTATCTGACTTAAGCCAAATACCATCCTTGCTAGCCACATAAACAGCCAACACCATAAGAAGAAAAGAGTACAAGCAGTTAAGCCCAACCTGAGCAGATGTCAAAACAGCACCAACCCAGAGCAAAGGGATTACCAGAACATTTCGCCTGTTTAACCATTCATTGAAAATATAGCTATTCATTATTATAAGTTTAAGCACTTTTATACAAAGGTACAAAAGTATTAAAAATATAATAGAATACCAACTTTTCGTTAGGAATTTTACTGATAATTCCTCAAAATACTTGAAAATGAGGCCATTTCTTTAAAAGAAATCTATTTCAGTACCCCCTTAAAAAGTATCTCTAAGAAAAAAGCACGTTGAACTGTCCACAAGTCTTTAGCACGTAGGCAGTTCAAATTAATCCTTGTTGTAGTGGACAATGGTCTCGTACCTGGTGAAGAAGAAGCCAGTGATGGTGTTAGCTATCAGTCTTAATCCTTATTGTAGTGGACAATGGACTCGTACAGTTTAACAAACTGAAAAACCGCATGCTTGATATGGGTCTTAATCCTTGTTGTAGTGGACAATGGTCTCGTACTGCAAACAAGATCGAAGGTGTGACAAATTCTAGCAATGTCTTAATCCTTATTGTAGTGGACAATGGTCTCGTACTAGAACTATTTATTATCTTATGAAATTAAGTCAGCAGTCTTAATCCTTGTTGTAGTGGACAATGGTCTCGTACGTGTTGAAGAACTTGTAAGTATTATTCTTCGTAAAGTCTTAATCCTTATTGTAGTGGACAATGGTCTCGTACATTATGAACAGAAATCAAGCTAAAGAATTTTATCCTGTCTTAATCCTTATTGTAGTGGACAATGGTCTCGTACAACCTTCTCTGAAAGGTAAGGATTATAGAATTGCGTGTCTTAATCCTTATTGTAGTGGACAATGGTCTCGTACTCGACCTTATAAGATTGTACTGATTATCAGTAAGTTAAAGAACTTCGCTAAACAAATATTTACTTCCCTTAACCGAAAATTAACTATTCCTTAGCGTGTGCAAAGGTACGACTTTTTTCTGAGATTTGCAAGCCAATTATTCTTAAATATTTAGGCCTTTTAGACCTCACAATTTAGTCTTGTTAAGAACAAATCAAAAAGTTAACCCAAAAAGCACTCTTCAGCATAAAAGTAAACTACACCATCACAATATCATAAACCAACAAATCAAACTACAAAAAACTATTCCTCACATATATAATAAGGTATTATATGCACCCTAAACAACAAAAATCAGGAAAAATGAGCCAGTGAAATATCATTTCACGATGTTCCCCTACCTTTGCACCCAGAAAAACCAAAGCCGCTATGGTTAAGTTGTTAGCGACACAGTTGTATCCATTCATAAAAATGGCATAAAACAAAAGAAAGTAGCAAAAAAAGGGAAAATTGAGTGAGTGAAATGCCATTTCAAACTCCCACAGTACTTTTGCAAACGAAAACAGGAACAAGAAGTTAAACCCATTAAAATTGAAGAATATGAATTACGAATATCGCTACCTCATGGAATACCTCCCAAAGAGATACTCCGCTACAATGAAACAAGAGAATGACAGAGAAGTCATCTACGACTTCAAAAACGGCTACTGCAGCCTTAGCTTGATGAACACAATCGTAGAATGCATCAAGGAAATAAAAAACGAAATAGGTGGCTACAACTGGAGAGTATGCTTCATACCAGCATCCACCCACCACAAGACAGCTTGCCGCTACCAAAAGCTCGCAACCTTCATCGAGAAGGAAACAGGAATTGCCTGCGACTACCATACCATCCTGCCAATCCTGGACCAGGAATCAGGCCACATCACAGGCAAGAAGACAAACCCGGCAGAGAACTTCAACATCAAGACAAGCGACGTTGCCGGCAAGAACATCATCCTCATAGATGACGTCATCACAAGAGGCATGACATACATGCACACAACCAACAAACTCATCAACAATGGTGCCAACATGGTAAAGGGACTCTTCCTCGCCAAAACAATCAATCCTGACTGGGTAAGACATTCAGCATAGCCCTTCAGAGAGAACAAGAGAATAAACAACATTAAAACATATAAAGATCATGACAAAAGAACTCAAAATGAACGCCATCCCAATGACAGAGGATGCTGCATCAACAGTACAGGCTACCAATAACCTGGAGTACGTAAACCTCATGGAATATCTCCCTTTGAGATACCCTCCAACGCTAGAGGAAGAAAAAAATCGCAGGATTGTAAGCAACTTCAAGAGGGGAAGATGCTCACCGGAACTGAAGAATAAGTTCACCGATGCAATCAAGCAACTCAAGGAAGAACGCAAGGACGTGAAGCTGAGAGTCTGTTTCATACCGGCCATCACTGCAGACAAGACTGCCCTCCGCTACTCACAACTGGCAACTGCCATCGAGACAGAAACAGGCATACCAAGTGACTACCACACCATCCTGCCAAAACGAGCAACAGAACTCATGGCTACCGGAAAAACAGATCCTGCAGAGGACTTCCTCTTCAACAAGGAGCAAATCGAGGGAAAAGACATCATCCTGATAGGTGACATCATCACCACGGGAACAAACTTCACCAAGACAAGTCTAAAGCTTGCAGAACTTGGAGCAAAATCAGTCACCGGCCTATTCCTGGCAAAGACCATCATTACAAAGTAACAAAAAAATAAATCAAAAATACAATCAAAATGAACAATTATCAATATCTCAAAGAATATCTCCCAGTGAGATACCAGGCAAATGCCCAGCAGTTGGCAGACCGTCAGACTTGCTATAACTTCAAAGACGGCTACCTCAACGACGAAGTTAAGAGTGGATTCCTGAACAAGATCCAGGAAATAACAAATGGAGAGAAGACAGGTTGGGCCATCTGCTTCATCCCTGCATCCACCAAGAGCAAGACACAAACCCGCTACAAAAAGCTTGCAGAAGCAATCCAGGCAGCCGGCTACAAGGTAGCAATCAATGCCATCTACAATGAGCACGACCATGAAGCTGGTCACCTCACAGGAAAAACCGGCAACCCAATCGAAGGCTTCGGCTTCAACGCCAGTGACATCGCAGGCAAAAAGCTCATCGTCATTGACGACATCATCACAAGAGGAAGAACCTTCCAAATGGTTGCAGAAAAGCTGGAAACCATGGGGGCAGCAAGCGTAACAGGATTGTTCCTGGCAAAGACCTTCAACCCAGATTACCATCCTTACTATGATCCGACGGACGATTACGAGCCAGAAGACTACTACGATCCATCAGACTACTACGAGGAGGAAGAGACATACGACAACTACAACGGTTCATACGCCCAAGACGTAGAAGGCTGGAGCGACCAGGACATAGACGATGTTTTCGACGGCGATCCTGATGCCTACTGGAACATCGACTAGTACAAACAGAACGTGCAGCTGCATAACAGAAATAACAAAAAAGAAATAGAACATAAAGAAATATGGCACTCAATACAGAACTCATTTTGACATTGAAAAACCTCAAAGGGTGTGGAAACAAAACCGTTCTCTCCATAGCCGAGTTTGCTCCATCCCAAGTGCAAACCATCGAGGACCTATGCCACTTCTGGCCAACACTTAAGGGCAAGAAGTTCGAAAAGTACTCTGCCACTGATCTCCAGGAAGCCAACAGAAAGGCACTGACCATCATCAACGATGCAGAGAGAGAAGGTGTAGGCATCATCTCCTATTACGAAGAAGCCTTCCCTCAAATCCTGCGTGAGACCATCAATGAAGATGGCAATGCTGACGCTCCATTGATTCTGTTCTACAGAGGCAACATCAAAGTTCTCCAAATGCCGGGCATCGCCATCATCGGTACAAGAGAACCGACAGAAGCAGGAACCCAGGCAGGAATCTACTTCGCAGAAAAGTTCGCAGAACAGGGTTTCAACATCGTATCAGGTCTTGCCATAGGATGCGACACCACCGGTCACCAAGGAGCATTGAACGTGAAGGGAACCACCACGGCATTCCTAGCCAACGGCTTGGATTGGGAATCCATCTACCCTAAAGAGAACCTGGAACTGGGCAAGAACATCGTGGAAAACGGAGGGCTGCTGCTTTCCGAGTACCCGGTAGGACAAAGAGGCAACCGCTATACCCTGGTGGAGCGTGACAGACTGCAGGCAGGACTCTCATACGCTACCATCGTCATCCAGACAGGTCTTAGAGGAGGAACCATGCATGCCGTAAATGCCACCCTCAAAGCCCGAAAGCCACTCTTCATGATCAAATACAAGAACATGGATGGACAGGTAGGCGGAAAAGCAGAAGGCAACAAGAAGTTCCTGGAAGATGGAAAAGCACACGCCCTGACATCAGGTTCATTCGAAGATGCCCTTGCCGTCATCAGAGAATCAGTAGAGAAGATCAACAAACCCAAAATCAAGGATTCATTATTCTAGCATATGATAAAAGGAGTGATTTTTGATCTGGACTTGACCCTTGTAGATACCACAATACTGGAAAATGCCAGAAAGATGAGAAACTGGCACGAGGCATATGGGCAAATCCCATATACCTCCATGTATGCAGGAATCCAAGAAGTCCTAGACAAGATAAAAGCACAAGGAATCAAGATGGCAATAGTCAGCAGCTCACCACGTCCCTACGTGGAAAGAATCGTTAGCCATTACCAGATTCCAGCAAGATTCATCGTTGGCTACCATGACGCCCATCCCATCAAACCTCATCCAGCCCCTATGCTAAAGGCATTGGAGTTGATGAATGAGAAAGCAGAAGATGTTCTGAGCTTTGGAGATAGGGCAATAGACATGATTGCAGCTAAAAGAGCAGGCATAAAAGCCATTGCATGCCTTTGGGGAACTAAGGAAAGAAGCATGCTGCTTGGCACCGCATACGACCAAGCAATTAGTTCTCCACTGGAGATTCTCCCATACCTGCAATGAAGATCGCAGAGACATTGAGTATGGTATGATATCCTCTCATCAGGTTCCACTAGACATCCACATTCCTAATGGAACCTTTTTAAATCACTTACGCCCACAAAATACAAAATTAGAGTAAGTGAAATGCAATTCACTATTTTGCAATACCTTTGTGATCATAGCGCTCTTTTACCTTTTTACGTGCCCCTATTATAAAAAAGAGATTACTTGATACCAATATAGAACAAACTGATTCTATTTGTAGGTAATGAGTCTCTGCCCGGTCTCCCATCCACCTTTACGGTTGAGCATGTCCGGTTCATACCATTTGTTGAAAACCACATAGTCACGCTTTGGCTGACGGACTATCACAGCGTTGAACTGTACATTGGTATGGGTCTTCCTTCCTCGGAACGGAATATACTGTCCCTGATAGGAATGAAGCCCGGACACAAAGGTTCCACCGCTATTCTGGTCAATGCCCACACTTGTAATGATGATGGTGTTGGGCACATATGTCTTCCCATCGAAGCAGGAACCATAGTAGTTCCTGCAGAATATTTCCAATACATACTTGCAGTCTGCTGCCGAGAGCTGCGCCTTGCATATCCCCACATACAGGATAGCAAGAAGAAACAAAATTATCTTCTTCATATTTAAGATGTGTTAGTTATTCATTCTATTGATATCAAACAATCACAAAATTGCGTACAACATCTACCGTGGTGGTATTCAGCAGGGCAGCAGCCTTGGATTGAGTGATGATACCACTTGCCAATGCTCTGTAAACCCTACTCTCTAACTTTGTGACCTTCTCCTTGGTAATGGAGCCTGGTTCTGATTTCTTCGTGGAATCAGCACTGCCAAGGTTCTTGCAATAATCGGAATAGTGATTTGAAGAAACAACACCGAGATATCTTGCCTTAGACATCAGAGCATCCACTGAAATGCCATACTCACTCTGTAGATATTTCAGCTCCATCAAGGCTATCTCATGACGTTTTTCACCTATTACAGAGAGGAAAACATCATGTGGAAGAAGCATTTCGTTGGCGAAGACGCTGCAAAAACGCTCTTTCTTTTTGTTATCGATACTCTCATCAAAGTAAAGAATGGCATGCGCCAATTCCTTAAGGGCAGCAAAACGAAAGTTTTCTGTATCCATGTTGCTGTTGATGGCAATCACCGGAATGGTGTCATCCAGAATAGCATGTTGGCTTATGAATGAATCAAGAGCATCAATTTCTGCTGTGATTACGCCATTTGATTCCAAGAGATTTATTACATTGGTGATAGCTGCACTACCAATTTTCCATGCCTCCCGAAGTATGGATGCAGCCTGGTAGATATCAGAAAGTGTCTTTACCGGCTGTTCTGCAGGAATAGAATTGAACGAATGTTCTCTTCCACAGATATTTTCTATCTCACCAGTTCGTTCAATTGTATTTTCAATGATACTGATGATAGTCATTTCTTCCCTCTTGCTCAATCCCTGCAGCTTACCATAGCGTATGTTTTTAGGAGAAGAGCTTTTGTAGTTGAAAAGATAATCCGGGTTTATCTCCAGGGCATCGCACAGGGCTATCACAATGCCACTTTTAGGCAGCATCACTCCTTTTTCATACTTGAATAGAGTTTGCCTGGTGATAATGTTGCCCATCATATCACATAGCTGCTGCATAGACAATCCTCGCATTAATCGAGCGTTATGCAATCTTTCTGCAAAGCTTTTCTTTAAGTCCATTATATTATTATTTTGGAATAGTTACCTTTTGGCAAGAAGATTCTTACTAAGAGCCTTCTAACCTATTAGTTACTAATATTTGTTCCATCATCTTCTCCTTTTAAACGTTTAAAGTCTTTTTGAATATACAAAGATACATGATCCCCCTCACATCGCCAAACTTCTTGCATTATTTTAACGCAAACGATACGTAAACACTTAGAACAACAAGCTTGCTTGATTGTTATGCAGAGGACAATTTTATTCTAGAAGACCAGGAAGGCAATGAACTTGATTTCCTCCTTAATAGCATTCCATTCCCATATAGTAGATCATTTTAGATGGATGGTCTGTGTTTTCCCCGTAATATCAGTTACCACAGCGATCCCCCCATCACGAATCTCCACCTTCTCATATTTGGCATCAACTATCACCTTGCCTTTTACTGTCATAACACCCCAATGTCTGGGGATCTGTTCAAAGGCGCAATAGGCACCGACTGGTTGCGCTATACTATGGTAGAGAGGTGGCACGATAACTTTACCATCTACCTTCACACCCCATTTCTTTCCTGCTTGATATAATTCTACATGCCCTGCCTCCGACTTCTCTTGCATCAGCAATAACTCCTGTTCCTCTTGCTTTTTCCTGCGTTGCATTTCTCGCTCATAGACCAGTTTGCCAAGCCGAGGCATCGCAACCATCAAATTCTCGCTTTCTGTTTTGGGTTGATTGCAACCTATATAGGTCTTTTTCAAGCTGGAGTCAACGAAGTAATAATCCTCATGGCTGTCCATGACCACTATGCCACTGTCGTATAGGTCGGCACATAGCCAATACACATGAGTATGGTCGCCACGTAAAAAACAAACCTTTTCACTGTTTTCTTTATGCATTCGCATAGAGCCGCCATCCTCCTCTTTATATAACCATTCCTGACAACCACTGGCTGTAGAGCGTTGAAAGTTGTAGATCAAATAATATCCATAATTCCATAGGTCATATTGGGAAGGGCGAAAAGGTAAAGCAAAGTACTCGTAGGTACGAGATCTGAAGAGACCATTATATTCGACGAACTCCCATTTATTGATGGTGATTACCTCGGGAGCATCTTTCGCATGAATGTCCTCGTCTATGACAACTCTCGCCAAGAGGTCGTAGTAACATACAGTCTTTCTGCGAGGTCGATAGGATAAGATATTACCTTGCAAGAACTTCATGTCATAATAGTTGCCTGGTTCTATCACCTGTTCGCCTTGCCGGTTCACTACCGTCATCTTTCCATCAGGCAGCTTGATGATGGCAAACTCCCCTTTGCTATCTACAAACTCACGATACAGTATCGTTTGGAGCAATTCTTCATGGCTCATCACCATCATCATTTCTGAGTCCGGATGAATCTGAATATCGTCTTGCTTCTCGTTCTTCAGGAAAAACTCTCTATCCTTCGGAGTCTCCTTTCTCTTGCCAACTTTCAGCTTTCCCTCGAACATAGCATTCCAGTTCCATACTTGCGAAGGTAACCCGAACACCCGATATAGTCCCACATTATCTATAATTACGCAGTTCTTCTTTCCCTTAGCCACTCGCAATCCACGTCCCACCATCTGCAGATACTTGGCAAGTGACAGCGTTGGGCGTGCCAACTGTACAAACTCCACATCCGGACAGTCAAATCCCTCGGAGAAGATGTCCACATTCACCAACACTTGGATGTCACCTTTCTTGAAGGATTCAATGTCTTGCTGTCTTTCTGCTGCAGGTGTCTTCGAGTCTATGGCTATGGCTTTCACGCCATGTTCCTGATACAGTTTTGTGATTTTCTGAGCATGAGAAATATTGATAGCATACACGATGCCCTTTCTGTCTTTACCGAATTCTTCCAAACTCTGATAGAGCCTTTCTATACTCGGTTTCTTATTCAGCAACATATCCATTTCCTTGTTCTGGTAGTCACCATCAGCCCCTCGCTTCTGCAAGGAGTCGATGAGCCGTTGCGTCACACCATCCGATTTGATGCTCACGAAATCGTATGTCGCCAATCTTCCCTTGCTGATAAACTCAGGAACACTCCACGACTGCACCAATACGTCAAACAGATCAGTAAAACCCTTACCATTTAATCGGCAAGGTGTAGCCGTCAGTCCCAGGAACTTAGCATTCGGGAATCTCTCCCACATCTCCTTATAGGTCTTGGCAAGGGCATGGTGCGCCTCGTCAATCACTATCATTCCCGGTTCTTCCTCTATCTCGTCATAGTGTCTCATCAGCCACTGAATGGACATCGCCTTGACGGATGACAATAGGGAAGAGGTGTTTGATGCGAAATAAGAATGGAACTTTCTTACGGTTTCGTCTATCTGCGACACCAGCTCTCTCCTATGGGCTACAATCCATACTTTCTCCATTGGATTGTTGCTCACGAAAGAGTCTATAACTGCTGTTAACAGATAGGTCTTACCTGTTCCCGTTGGCATTTGTGCCATCACGGACCGATGAAGGCGCAACGCCTTCTCAATCCGTTCCTTCATATCCTCTTGATAATCAAATAACTTTATTTCCTTCATGATTTAAGGGTCTCATTGACTTTACTCCAGTCTTTATTCATCAAATCCTCGATGATGCTATGAATCTTCAAGGCATATTTCGTTCTAGGATGATTGCCATACTGTGTTCCTCTCAGAATACCTTCATAGAAGATGGTTGCGATGATTTCAGTCTGTTTTCTGAACGTCGTATATTCATATTCATCATATTCCTTGTTGTGCCAATAGTAGGAACTTGCCCAGTAGCGCTTGTGGTTATCCAACATCTCCGATGCCAGGAAACCATACTTGACGAGTGTTGCCTTCTTGGTCTTCATCAGCTCGTTCATCTTGCTGTGGAACAACAGAAAGGCATTGAACGACATTCCTTCCATGCCTCCTTGTTCTCTTCGGTAACGAATGGCGGGCATTGCTCTCCATAGCAAGTCTTCCAGGTGAATGGCTCAATGTCAAGATGCCAGAGGAAGGATTTATGTTGTGGGTTGTTGAGTTCCATATGATTCTTTTTTGGACCTTTATTGTTAATTATTCACTTAAAGTGAACATGTTAGCTATAAAAGTATTTTGCTCCAACATTAAATATTATACAAAGACAACATTCCACAAATTACGAATTTCTTCACAATCGACAAAATGATCCTTGCTTATTGCAACACACAATAAATATCGAGGGCGACTCATTGCTACATAAGCTATTTTCAAGGAATCTCTCTTTATTGAATCTCCATTGGAAGGATTGTAAACATTACCTTTAAATTGTTCCCATAAATTTTCGCTCTCACATCCTGTATGATAGAAAGTTTCCATATACAAAGTCGCCAAGTGGGTTTCTCCTTTAACAGAATGTACTGTATCTATTTTTATTTCTATATTATTAGCCTTAAAAACATTTATAGTATCATTACTGAAAGTTTCATTTATTTGCAATGAGGGAACATCAACTTTACAAAAACTCGATATAATATTGACTTCATATCCAAAAATATCATGAAAATCACTATGAAAGAAATCTGAAATCTTTCTGACTGGTGTTATTGTGTCACCATTTAAGATTTGAGCCGCACTTTGAGCTATTAATTCTTTGAATCTTACTAACGTTGAAGAACTGTGATTTTCCAAAAAATCAAACAAAGATTGTTTTGTGAAATATCTTTGTCCATTATGTATATCTGCTATTCTCAGAAATTCTAGTACTCCACTAATTAAGTTCGAAACAATGCTTTGATATGTAGTATTATCTTTATTATGAATATATTTTTGCAAATTACAAGTTTCTCACTTGACAGCAGCTTTTGACTTAGTAAATTCTTCATAATAAGATTGAATACTCAACTTCGCAGAATCTTTATTGCATCCTGTCCATCCGACTGCTTTAATATTGTATCTATGAAGCGAATCTTTTGCTCGTTGTTCATTTGCAAATTCCAACAATTTTCTAGAGTGACCACCAACAACAATATTTGTAGTTTGAAGAATTTCTGCAAATTTGTGCAAAACCATTTTAGGATTGTCATACACTATTAATATTGGCTTTAACGATTGAATTTCAGGATTTCCACTCAATGGAGAGGATGCTTTAACTCTAAATGGACTTATTACAGTAGCTATTTCCTGCCCAAATCTTTTACTCATATTAATCTCCAACGGATTATGTGCTTTCCAAACCTGATCTGCTACAACCTTATTCTGATAAATTGCTTGATCTTCATCTCCAAAATATTGAACTTTTATTTTATTTTTGTCAAATGCTGTGTTCAGAAATTCAAATTCTTCAGCCTTGGTATCTTGCATTTCATCAACAAAAAGATATTCAAAACGCTTAGCTAGTTCTTCCTTCAGACATGGGAAATCATTCATCAAACGAAGAGACAAGTTATAGGAATCATAGAATTTTAAAATGCCTTTTTTTAGCAAATTTTCCTTAATAGATATAAATTCTTCTGCCGTCTCATTCTGTAAATTTACAAATTTACCACCTTGATACAAAATTTTACCATTAAAGAAATCAGCTTTTGAAGACTGTATAAAAGATATCAACGCTTCATCTTCTGCTGATGGCAACATTGCATTTCTTTCTTTCCTAATTTTATAAAGATTTTGTATTTGAGTATTTGTAAATTCATTTCGAGGAAGTTTAATAAAATCGGCAAATTTCCCAATCAGTATGAAGCCTTTGCTTTTTTTTATGATTCTATTTTTTTGCAGCAATTCTTTACCGCCACATAAATCAATATCTTCAGAAGAAATACGAAATAAGGAATCGTAAACAGAATGATATAGTTTATTTGCCAATTTGGACCTACCTAATTGTTTGTATAAATGATACATTTCTTCATTTGACCTATCATTATCTACTAAAGAAATCCGTGAACCATAATAATATTGCAAAGCTGCGCTTGCAAAGAAATCATCTACGAAAGTTTGCATCGTACCAAAATAATTTGGATAGGAAAATAGTACATCTGCCTTATGACCTAGTTTTGACTTGATTTCATCTATTGCAACATTGGTGTAAGTAAGAACACAAATGCCCTTTCCGTATAGCAAAGGCATTTTGTTTGCAAGCAAAACTAATTTCGCCAACAAAGTTGTCGTTTTACCACTTCCTGGACAGGCTTTTATATCTACGGATTTCTCACAATTAATAATATCTACTTTATCTTTGTCGAAAAAACCATTTTTTCCTGTCAAAAGTCGATAAACACGTGATAATTCTTCATTATTAGCAAACATATGCATAGTATTTTATGGTTCTGTAACATGCTTGATAGCATCAACGATGTATTTCAAGTAAGGATCATTTTCTAAAATATATTTGACAGTATTCTGTGAGTCGTCATTATTCTCTCTTTCCTTTTCATGTTGCCTTAAAAGAATGTCTGCAAGATATTGAGCCGTTATAGCTTTAGAAACTTTTTTATCATTCAGACTTGAGAAAATTTCATACGACAGCTGTTTGTCATGAGTTACACTTCCATAAGTACAACAAGATTTACCATGACAACGCAATAATTTTTGCTCAACATCTTTATCAGTTTCTTTCAAAAGACTTTCATAATCAAAACTCTTGTTTTCTTCTTTCTTCCCAATAAGTATTGCTTGCCATAAATACTTATACAATCTACTGCATGCCAATTCATATTCTAATGTCCATTGTGGAGATAAGAATAATCTTATATTTCCTTCTTCTGTTTCATGTTTTAGCTTTTGCTTCTTCTCTGTTCTTTCCTTTTCCAAAAGTTCAGTATTATAATTATCAACAGGATATTTTTTCCCCTTATCTTGATAATACTCCAAGGCACGTATATCTAAGTCTGAGACTATCGAAACTGGTACTCCGAAGTCAGCATTATCCTTTCTTTTGAAAATGTCAGCATATCGTTTATAAGCAGTACTTCCCACATTAACTATAGAAACACCATATCTATGAAGAGGCCGTCCAATAATATATGCAATAGTTGGTATTAAAAGATTCTCAGCATCTCCCTCTACAAGAATAACTCCTTTTGCAAAAAAAAAGATTAGCTCTTGTCGCCTCCAAAAACCGTTCTAAAAATCTATATGAAGATTTGGATAGTTTGGTGTATTCACTCCCCATAGGAAACACATTATGCTCTTTTACAATAATAAGGTTTTCTAAAGGAATCGTAGAGCCTAATACAGTACTATGTGTTGTCAGTATAAACTGTCCAATACCTTTCTGTTCTTTTATGTAATTAATAAGGCTTAATTGGTATTGTGGGTGCAAATGGGCTTCAAGTTCTTCTATCAATGTAAGCTTCAAACCAGAGTTCGGCTGCTCTTTGTAAAGTAACAATTCAGCAGCAATACACAATAAGTTTAAAGAACCTAATCCAGATTTGTTTGTTTCCAAGACCAAATCTAATTGCCGTAAAATTTCTGGTAGTTCACTTCCTGTTAGTTGAATGTTTGCTTTTCTATTCTCATTCTTACGCAAGAAATGCCCTGTCAGAATACCATTCAAATCTGCAAGAATACTTGTTCCTTCTTCACCTTTCTTTGAGAAATATCCATCTACTTCCTTTTTCAAGTTCTCGTAATCTTGTTCCAATTTATGCTTCTCACCTTCTTTGCTATTTGTTTTGAAAGTAGGCAATGCTGATAATATTTGAGCCAAGCGAGACTTATATCCATGTGTCATATCTGTTAATGCATCTCGCAAAGGTTTCAAATAAACTACTCTTAATTTCTCTCGTGCCTCCCAATCCATTTGGAATGAAGCATTTTCCCCAACCCCGAACCGCTGAATAATGCGTCCGTCAACTCTTTTTGCATACAGGCGTATTTGCAAGTATTGCTTATGGGTATTCTTACGATAATCACACCATTCCAAGAAAGCACCAGCTTCTGCTACTGAAAGACCGTCAAACTCGCATTCAATTTTTAACTCAGTTGCCCTATTTGCATTAGCCGTATTTGATTTGAAAAAATCCTTTTCATCAAAAGAAAAATACTCACCGCTTTGTGTACGCAAGACATAACGAATAGCATCTATTATTGCAGTTTTTCCTGTATCGTTTTCTCCTATCAACACATTTAGCCCATCATTAAATTCAACCTCAATCCCAGGTTTTGCCGTATCGAACGTATCTCCAATCATTGAATAACGTCTGAAATTCCATATTCGTAGTTTTGATAAATACATATCTGCTCTGTTTATTCAATTACATAATCATTTCTATTTCATCAATTGCTTCATAATATCCTGTTTCATCATCGTCAAAGGACGCTTGAACACATCCTCTGTATCAGTATAAGTTCCCAAGATAAACCTATTTATGTCGAAACCGTCTTGAAACAAATCCTTGAATCCATCTTTCAAGGCAGCAATCCCAGATGAAGAATAAATATTGTGCCTCCAAAGCAACTCTCTTATTTCTTCTGAATGTTCCTTATATATGGCGTCTATGGCAAACCTTTTGTTAAACTCTTCTGCAAGAGTTCCGCCAACCCTATCTTTCAGCTCAACATGTAAACCACCACAAACATGACGAAGTTGAAATTTCAGCAAGTCATCCGTAGGAAGTTCAAAATAAAGCGGTTCCAAATCATCACCATTCTTAGCATAAAGAGTAAAATCTAGCGGATATTTACTTTTATGTTTGTTACAAGAAGAACAACAAGGAATCAAGTTGTAGAAATTCGTACAAAGATATGGATAGGAACTTTTTGGCAAATTATGATCCAACTCATAATTCGCCCTCAATATCGCAGGACGAGGCTGTGGCTTTCTTCCTCTTCTTTTACCACGTTTTTTTATCATGGCAGGAGTCAATGCCGGTTCAGTTTCTGCTGTTATAGCAAATTGGGCATTACAATATACACAAGTCTTAATACCAAGAGTATCATTGCGCATATAATCGGGAAATATATTTTCCCTTACTCCCTTATAATCCATAGCCTTGACAATTAGGTCTGCAAAAGAGAAAGAATCTGCTTTGGCTATTTTTACAGCCGCATTTAAATATTCTGGCTTCAAGACGAGTTCCATTCGATGGATAACACCTTCATATTGCCAAGGCAATAACTTATTAATGCTTGAATATAAATCAATTATAGTCTGTATGTATTCTGCATATTGAGGTAATTCCGCTGCGGAGAAAATTCTTTTTCTATTGCCTTTCGGATTGGGTTGTTTGGCCGAGAATACAATTTTAGTTGTATTTTTCTTCATTGCATCCTTTAAATCTTTCAGACTATTCAAAGGCTTTGCACTGAGATTTTTACCTATTTCCAAACCCTTGGCATATTTCTCTGCCAACAATTTGATTTCTTCATTTACAGCAATTCTTCTCATGACTCCTCTCCTTTCAATCTTTCAAGTTCTTGTTCCAACCAAGAACGATAGGAATATTTGTCCTTCATTTGCTTCTTGGCAAGAAGAAGTCTAAGTTGAGAAACCACAACTTCATCGCCCAAAGTATTGATAAATTTTGTTGCACGCCCGCTGTCCCATTCAAACGTCTTTGTATCATCTGACCGTAAGAATCGTATAAGAGATTGAATTTTCCGTTGAATATTTTCTCCCATAAATCCGTTTTCCAAGAAGAAACTTTGATGCAGAATGTCATTTACATTAGCTCCTAATGTATTCACAAACGAATCCGTATTGGTAACAGCTTCCCCATCTTTCAGGTAAAGTATATTATTTTTCGGAACATCACTCAAGATAAAAGGAGAATGAGTAACCAATAATATATTGATTGATTTTATAGGATAGCCGATCTTGAGCCATGATAATCTGTCAAGCAAATCTGCAATAAAAGTCCTTTGATATTCAGGGTGGCTGTACAGTTCAACCTCATCCAATACCAAATTGACATGTTTGTAAGACATGCGACAAGCATCATCTTCCACGCTTTCCAAGTTTTGAACGTGATACAATATAGAGCTTAAAGAGTACATCAACTGTCTCTCACCACTACTCATACTCGTAAATGAGAATTTATCACCCTGTCTTAAACCAGTCAAAATCTCTTCCGTTTCTTTTTCAAACAAAACATCGATGTCATAAAACGAAGGTGGTAACAGTTCAAATGCTTCCCGATAAGAAGACATGATGTTGCTATTGTGAATGTTCACAAGATTGATTTCATGAACACCTGAGCCTCGTTCATATATGCTATGCTTGACAAACTCCATGCATTGCCTCAATTTGTATGTTATATGAGATTGGTCTTCTGTGACTTTCTCTAAATACATATCAATCCGGTCTGAGAGCAATTCACGTTTGAAATCCGCATAAGTAAGTCCTATTTTCAAGGTTTTATATGCCATATAGCTGACAACATCATTATATAGCTCATCACCCAAATTTGATCTACCTTGTATTGAAGACTCATAAGCTTTTTTAAACTCATGATAAAAGAATTTCATCTTTCCAAAGTCTTTCCACTTCTCAATCTTGTTAACAAGCGTTTTTTCGTAGTATGGGTGTAACCGGTAGCGTAACTTAACAGCTCTATAGCCAGGAATAAAGTTTTTAGCTTTGGAATCAAAATAAAGAGCTAAGGCTGATAGTCTCTGCAAAGCAAGACCATTTTCTTTGTTGATGTCAATATTTCCATCATGTCTGAAAGGATTCAATGACATCGGTGTCAGATACGCATCATTCTTGTGAAACAGTCCGTCTATCCAATATCCATTTACAGACTTGTCTTCTGGATTTTGATAATCCTGCTTATTAAAACTGTACAGACTATAGTTAAGTGCTATGGTATAAAAGAAAAAATCATGCAATATCTTTCTTACATTTACTCCAGCGCAACTAACAAGTTGTCCGTCGGCATATAAATCTGTATGGATGTTTTCGCAACGAATCTCGAATATCCTACTATCCTGTTCATAAAATAAACTGGCGTAAACGCCTTTAGCAGCATACAGTTTTACACTATATTGTTTTACAGTCTCTAGTAGATGACTGAACGCAAAATTATTGATGATGGCATACATGAGATCCAACAAAGAAGACTTGCCAGAACCATTTTTTCCTACTATACACGAGATTGAGACTTTTATCTTAGAGGTGCTTCTCACCTGATAAAGTCCATCCATCGTTTCGTCAAGGCTGTCCATAACATTCTGTTTTTGAATTGGATAAGCAATGCCTCGACAGAAAGGATACCATTCATCTTTAAGTGATTTACGAATAAAAGGATGAATATTTTTTTGATCTATATGTATTCCTATTAATCTCATATCTCTTTTTATTTTTAAGTAAAAAGAACAACTAAACCCCTAAAACAAATGCATTTAAGAGTAGAGTAGTAACTTCTGTATTCATTACTCTTTCAGCCTCTCCCGACACCAGTCGAAGAGTTTCTAGGCATTGCAGAATACCCTCCTATCACCCCATAACAAACCAGCGGTATGAGAAAGGCAATCGCCCTACTCCCCGTAGTATCCGCAATATACCCCATGATTACAGGAGCAACCGCACCACCCACTATCGTCATGATAAGCAATGAAGAGGCAAGTTTGGTCTTTGTACCCGCATCCCTCAATGCCAATGAGAAGATAGTCGGAAACATGATACTCTCTCCCAGATACAGGGCAAAGAAGGCAATAAGGGATAAGGTTCCGCTACATACCACCACAATACCCGTTGCGACAAAGGCGAGCAGAGAACAGACCAGCAGTACCAGCCTTGGCTGGATATAATTCATGATGACACCACCAGCCAGTCGCCCGATAAAGAACAGCCCCATTCCGCCAAAGGCGAGATACAGACTGGCAGTCTGCTTCTCTATATGAACGCTCTCCTTAGCATAGTTGATGAAGAAACTGTTGAGCCAGCTTCCCAGTATGAATATCAGAACACCTCATCATGTTTCGTATCCTTTTCCAAAAGATTAGCATGTTCCAAAGGAATGCACCAATCAATACAAAGAGAATTAACCAAGATAGAGATACCACAATCAGCCTCTGCCTTGAAGAAGGGCTTAAAAAATATTTAAAAACGGGCTACTAAGTTCCATCTCCAAAAAGTAGCTTAAATAAAAAGGAGAGAGGGAGCCGTCCGCCCATGTATCTGTTATTTCTACTATGTATTATTCCTACTTCTTAATATCTTCTCTGCCACTTCTTTGGCAATTTCATTCTGGCATCTGACAATTTCTTGTTTAATCTCTTCAGCATGTTGTAAATCGCCAATCTTCATGCAATACTGTCGGAGACTTTGCAAGTCAGTAATGGCATCCAAATTATTCTTGCAAATCGCCAAAGACGCCAAATCTTTCTGCTGCTCATTATTGGCAGTCATTTTAAGTACCTTGAACATATTATCGAAAAATGTCTGCATAATCCTTACATTTTATAATTTTCATCTATCTGCGACAAATGTCCCCAAAATAAATCTATACATGATGAAGAATGTGGTAGATAATGTGATTCCAATAAAGAGCAATCACTACTTTACCAACTCATCCAGAAAATGAGTCAATCCTTCACCAGGATTATCATAGTCGGAAACAATAGGCTTTACACCTCTGGATTCCAATATTTTCTCTTCCACCTCATTAGGTTTGGTCAGGAAGATGTATGAAGCAGGACGAATATCCTTATATTTCTCCCAAATCTTCGAAAGTTTGTATAACAGGAAGCGCATATTAATGTCTTCCAAACTATATCCAATATAAAGAATGGTTTTACCCAGCATATCAGACCTGAGTTTGATATCCAGAGGAGAATTAAACTCCAAACGTTCAAAATAGCTACTTTCTGTGAGCACTATAGAACTGTCATCTGAAAAATCACCATGAAACTTGACAATCTGGGTCACGTCCTCCTTTATATCAATAAAGTCCTTCACACCAACGATTTTGCAATATTCCTTTCCATAATGCTTGAAGGCTCTTTCTATCCAACTGTCATAATTGGTAGTATAGATAATCGGGAAGTTCAAATCAACAATATTTTTATAAATAGACGTAGCATCCAACTTAGCTTCATCAATATTGTGCCATTTCTGGTCCATGTAACTTCTCAGATCTCCAATAGTCTTCCGCTTGAGATAGTAGAATTCAACCAAAGACTGATAATTGGATAGAGTCTTGAATATTTCCGGATCATAACCAATAAGATTGGCCACCTCATCTATCAACTCTGAAAAAGTAGGAAGTCCCAGGTTTTTGGACACACCGGCACCCACAAAGAGAATAACATCTTTTCGCCTGATGGCCTCTTTAAGTTCTTCTATATACTTCATATGGCTATTGTTTCAAAAAATCAGCAAATTTCTGTAATGCGGTCTTTCTCATACTGATGTCGTTTTTGCGAGCACCCATCTCAGCAAAAGTCAGATCGCAACCATTGGGAACAAATATGCAATCCCATTGGAAATTACGATCTCCCTTCGGAACAGAAATGATACTCCCTTCTACCTCTCCATCAAAAATATGGGTATTCTTACCATCAATATAACAAATGGTAGTAATAGCCTTGGCCTTGGATTCTCCGACATCAGCCCCAAAGAGTTCTGCAAATTTATCCGCTTGCAGTTTATCCCAAAACACCTGTGTCAAACCTCCAGGCAGTTGATTAATCTTATCAATAAACAGACCGGTATGTTCAACAAATAGCGGACGTCCGATCATCTTGAAAGCCTTTAATGCCTTCTCTTTAACCAAATGATTGACGTTATCCGTTTGAAGCTCTTCTATTTTCCTTGCTATCGGGATAACGTCAACATCTAAAGTTTTCAATATCTCTGAAACCTCCTTGGTCTTACATGCATTATTAGACAAAAATCGAATTTGTTTCATTGCTCCACCTTAATAATTAAAAAACTGTATTATTCTCATCTATCAAACCTCATTTCAAATCCCATCTCACGGATTCTATCCAACCAGTCATAAATTCTCCTTGGAGAATTACCATCCTTCTCAACCAAAGACTTCTTCTCTAAAGCAGCAGCCATTACAGAGAATTCACGCTCTAAAGATGTAGAGAAAACACCTTTGTCATCTGTATTGATAGAAACAGTGATAGAATGAGGTGCAATACCCTCATGTTCCAAGCCGTAATTGAAGAAATACAAGATAGGATGCTCATCATACCTATCGAAATCACCTATCCTATAATTTGACGTAGGATTCGTTTCTATCGAGATATGCTTCATTTCTACCTCATCCAGTAACTTAGCCTGCAACTGTCTGATAACATAAATATAATCCTCATCCAGTTTGATTTGATCACACTTGCATCCTTCCTTATATACATATTCATCATAGTGATAGAAATAATATAAGAAACGGGCCTTTATATTTTTCCTGGCTTTACTTACAACCTCCGACTCGTTCAGCGCATAAATACCCCAATAACTGGTAAGCCTGTTTTCATATTCCTTTTGAGGATTCTTGTAGCATTCCGGATTATCTCCTCTCAGCAACCAGGCATTATAGTAATCTTCTATGTTTGGGGTTAACACATGATCACCATCCATGATCTTGCATTTTCCAAATATATCATCAAAGTATTTAGAATATAACGCCTTAAGTTTAACGGCTATACGATTAAATCCGTCACAGCAAGAGCCTTCGAAGTAAAGCCATACGATATTGTCAAGCAAGGTTTGTTTCGACATTGATATATAATAACCTCGCTTACGATAATACTTTTCAACATCCGTACCTAGTACCAAAGCGTGCCCCAGCCTATCTCTATTCTCCAGATTCAGGAATAAGATGCTTTCACGCACGGCCCGCAAACCATCAACGATATCCAAGAAATCTTCCCCCACATGAAAAGTAAATCCCAATTCCTTATCCTTACTGTTGTATACAGAAGTTGGAACATAATATTTCAGATAACGAAACACCTGCCCAAACACCTCAGGACGGCACTTTATCTCAGAACTGGCAGCATCAATACCCACAACTCGACTATTCTTATCCAATTCAGAACACATCTTCAGCCAGTTTTTCAGAGCCATAGCCTGCTTTTTGATTTCATTCCTCAAACCATAATGCCGGTAATATAGCGAAGAATCCCTATGCAATTGGACTGCTTTCTGTTTTTCTTTATCGTTTCTCTTTATAAAATGCAGAATAATGGAATATCTCTTATCCAGAACTGCGGTTTTGCAGGAAGCCAGATTACCATTTCTTAAAGATTTATCAATTCCTTCTAATGTCTTCTGCAGCCCTTCCTTACTCCCCTTGGGAGAGATACGAGCCTCCAGATACTTTTGAGAATCACATAGAGAACTGCCAATTGCCACTTGTGACACGATCTCACTATAAGCCGAGTTTTCCTTTAGAAAAAGAACTTTTCTACCTTGATAATCAGCGAAGTTGGCAAATCCGACAGAATCATTCAACTGTACAATTTCATTCCTAAATTCACTTTTAATCAGCAGATATATGTAGAAAAGCGTTGCCATGTCAGAATCAGCAGTACCTTCAAAGATTCTCTTAAACATCCTGTACATCAAGAAACGCTCGCCAGCCAAAACGGAGTAAATATACTCACTCTCTCCAGCAGAAGGCAACATGATGTCAGCAGAAATGGCGTAATCCAAGATATTCTTCTGCGTATTACCTTGCGTACCAAAACGATAACCTTTCATCATTCTAGCCACATTGACCCGATAGGAGAGTTCCAACAACTTGCTGTTCATCTGTAAGTCTTCATCTATGCCGAGCATGGCTATCGTCGAACGATAATAGCTCTCAACAAAAGCATCATCTACATCAGGATTCAGATACCAAAACAGCAAGAGTCTGATAGAAACTGCTTTCATCACCTTATTATACAGACTGTTGCTCACCTCACTCGAATTGATAATATGAGGAGCTCTCAGATAATCGAAGATCTTTCTGAAACTATCCTGCCTATCTGTCACATCATTCATCAAGCTCAACCAGTTTAAGTCAAAAACAAAAATCGAACCATAAAGATGATAATGCAAATCTATCATTCTCTTTTCAAAGATATTGCCAAGAGCGGCATTGTCATGACTGATGATATCTTTCCAGTTAAAAAATCTGCGGTCTACTCCCTGCATAACATCCTTTGCAGCAAGGTAAGAAGTCGTAAACAGATCTTCACCCAGATTGGAAGTAAGATCATGCCATCTCAACAAGTCGTCATATCTGCAAACAGGCTGATGTTTATATTCCTTCAACACACATGAAGAGAAATGAAGCAATACATTGAAGACACTGTTACTTGGACAAAATGCCAGAGATTTGATGTTATTGTCATTCGTTGCCCATTTAGACTGAAACAAGTCAAATATTGCCTCCACCTGATCCTTGGTTCTGATGGGACTGATGTCATCCAGATATGCCCTAACAAACCATTGGCGATTCACATGAACATCATCATGACAGTTTCCCTTCAATAGAGAAGCAATAACGTTATCACTCTTCTGGAGTTGGAACAGCGTTTTGATTGTTTGTCTCAGCGTTTCCATTGTTCAATCCGTTTAGTCCATTATTGATGGCATCAAGAATTTGAGGCACATCATCCACCGACATTTGTTCCTTGCCTGGAATAGGCAACACCTCATTCAGCATATTCCGATAAGGTTCATTTCTAAATCGAGCATCCAATTTAAGTATTTTTTCTATCAATGTACTTTTTGAACACTTTCTTTTGGTTAAAGTAGACTCTAAACTTTCCGCTGTTATAACAGGAACCTGACCATTCACTTCATTATAATGATCATCCATCAGCTTTTTACCTAAAATCCGCAACTATCATTCAATACACGATTAAGGGTAGATTTATGAATCG
>ERZ836358.1225-NODE-1225-length-26645-cov-30.267619_pt1 | contig 26645 bp, 25 predicted proteins | sample MGYA00519942_ERZ836358 | MGnify/ENA primary metagenome ERZ836358 (study PRJEB31850, sample SAMEA3708798) | human gut metagenome | biome: human gut; feature: human-associated habitat; material: faeces | place: China | collected 2014 ...
ATCCGGGGGATTGTGCCCGAAGGAAATACCCTTGGGGTACCACACCAGCGTGCGCTGGTTCGCAATGACAGAGCGTTTTCTAACAGCCCCGTAAAAACATAGGTTGGCAGCTTAATTGCTCCCACCGCCCAGAATTTTTTCCGCATTCTCCACCCGTTCCTTTGCGGGCGGTGCAATGCCTGCAAGGGGATAGGAAATCCCCAGCTTTTCCCACTTAAAAAGGCCCATGGTGTGATAGGGCAGGACCTCCACCTGCTCCACATTGTGCAGAGTGTCCAGGAAGGCCCGCAGGGCGCGCAGATCTTCATCAAAGTCCGTCCACTCCGGTACCAGCACGTGCCGGACCCAGACAGGCTTTTTGATCTCGTCCAGATAGCGCAGCAGGTCCAGAGTATTGTCCCCGGTGACGCCGGTGAGGGCCTTGTGGCGCTGGGGATTCATCTGTTTCATATCCACCAGCAGCAGATCGGTCACAGCCATAAGCGCCTGAAATTTGGAGAAGAAGGGCTCCGTCTTCGTAAAGGGGTGACCGGCGGTATCAATGCAGGTGTGGACGCCCTGCGCCTTTGCCTTGGTGAACAGCTCCAGCAGAAAGTCCAGCTGTAATAGGGGCTCCCCGCCGCTGACGGTGATGCCTCCATTCTTGCCCCAGTAGCCCCGGCAGCGCAGGGCCTTTTCCAGCAGCTCGTCGGCGGTGCAGCTGTGGGCGCTGGGGTCGTTCAGGTCCCAGGTGTCCGGGTTGTGGCAGAATTTGCAGCGCTGGGGGCAGCCCTGTAAAAAAATCACATACCGAACCCCCGGCCCATCCACAGAGCCGAAGCTCTCCAAAGAGTGGACGCGGCCATAGGTTTGCGATGCTTCCATATGTTTGTCTCCTTTTTGCATTTTCATGTAAACACAGGATTCCCCCGGGGCGGCTTTTCCATGCCCCGGGGGACTTTTTCTGACTTTGCGAGGAATTTACAGTGTCTCGTGGCAGGTGCGGGAGATGACGTCCAGCTGCTGCTCACGGGTCAGGTCGATGAACTTCACGGCGTAGCCGGAGACGCGGATGGTGAAGTTCTGGTACTCGGGCTTCTCGGGGTGCTCCATGGCGTCGACCAGCATTTCCTTGCCGAAGACATTCACATTCAGGTGATGTGCGCCCCGGGAGAAATAGCCGTCCAGGATGTTCACCAGATTCTCGGTGCGCTCCCGGTCACTGTGGCCCAGGGCACCGGGGTTGATGGTCTGGGTGTTGGAAATGCCGTCCAGGGCGTACTGGTAGGGCAGCTTGGCGACGGAATTCAGGGAGGCAATCAGGCCGGACTGCTCCGCGCCGTAGCTGGGGTTGGCACCGGGGGCCAGAGGTGTCCAGGCCCGGCGGCCGTCGGGCATATTGCCGGTATACTTGCCGTAGACCACGTTGGAGGTAATGGTCAGGATGGAGGTGGTGGGCTCGGAATCCCGGTAGGTGTGGTAGTGCTTGATCTTCTCCAGGAAGGTCCGCAGCAGCCACACGGCGATGGTATCTGCCCGGTCATCGTCGTTGCCATAGCGGGGGAAGTCGCCCTCCACCTGGAAGTCCGCGGCGTAGCCGTTTTCATCCCGGATGACCTTGACCTTGGCATACCTGATGGCGCACAGGGAGTCCACCACATGGCTGAAGCCTGCAATGCCGGTGGCAAAGGTACGGCGCACGTTGGTATCGATCAGGGCCATCTGGCTGGCCTCGTAGTAATACTTGTCGTGCATATAGTGAATCAGGTTCAGGGTGTTTACATAGAGCCCTGCCAGCCACTCCATGGTCAAATCGAACTTCTCCTGGACCTGGTCGTAGTCCAGGTATTCGGTCTCAATGCGGCCGGTGTTGGGGGCCACCTGCTCCTGATGCTTCAAGTCCCAGCCGCCATTGATGGCGTACAGCAGAGCCTTGGCCAGGTTGGCCCGGGCACCGAAGAACTGCATTTCCTTACCGGTCTGGGTTGCGGAGACACAGCAGCAGATGGAGTAGTCGTCGCCCCAGACAGGACGCATAACCTCGTCATTCTCATACTGAATGGAAGAGGTGGCCACGGAGATGTGGGCGCAGTATTTCTTGAAGTTCTCCGGCAGCCGGGGAGCGTACAGCACGGTCATATTGGGCTCAGGGGAGGGGCCCATGTTCTCCAGAGTGTGCAGGAAGCGGTAGTCGGTCTTGGTGACCATATGCCGGCCGTCCTGACCGATGCCGCCCACCTCCAATGTTGCCCAGACCGGGTCGCCGGAGAACAGCTGCTGGTAGGAGGGGATCCGGGCAAATTTGACCATGCGGCACTTCATAACAAAGTGGTCGATGAGCTCCTGAGCAGCGGCCTCGGTGAGGATGCCCTTTTCCAGGTCCCTCTGAATATAGATATCCAGGAAGGTGGACACCCGGCCCACGGACATGGCCGCACCGTTCTGGGTCTTGATGGCGGCGAGGTACCCGAAGTACAGCCACTGGACCGCCTCATGGGCGTTGGCGGCGGGGCGGGAGATATCATAGCCGTAGCTTTCCGCCATCTTCTTCATATTTTGCAGGGCACGGATCTGCTCGGCGATCTCCTCCCGCAGGCGGATCACATCGTCGATCATGGTGCCGTCGCCGGTGTTCTGATGATCCCGCTGCTTTTCCTGGATCAGGTAGTCCACACCGTAAAGGGCTACCCGGCGATAGTCGCCCACAATGCGGCCACGGCCATAGGTATCGGGCAGGCCGGTGATGATGTGGGAGTGGCGGGCCTTCTTCATCTCGGGGGTATAGGCATCAAAAACCGCCTGGTTGTGGGTCTTGTGGTAGTCGGTGAAGATCTTGTGCAGCTCGGCGCTGGGCGTGTAGCCATTGGTGGTGCAGGCCTGCTCCGCCATCTTAATGCCGCCATAGGGCATGAAGGCACGCTTCAGGGGCTTGTCGGTCTGCAAACCCACAACCTTCTCCAGGTCCTTGTGGGCCTCACTGATATAGCCGGGGCCATAGGCCAGAGGGCCGGAGACCACCTCCGTCTCCATATCCAGCACGCCGCCCTTGGCCCGCTCCTGGAGCTGCAATGCCTGCAAATCCGCCCACAGGGTGTTGGTGGCATCGGTGGGGCCTGCCAGGAAGCTCTCGTCCCCGTCGTAGGGAAGATAGTTGTCCTGAATGAATTCCCGGACGTTGATCTCATAGCGCCACTGGGTGCCATGGAACCCGTCCCAGGCGGGGGTTGTCTGATCCTTGAATTCTGTATACATATGCTTCCTCCTCGGAAATTCTGGGGCAGCGCTGCTGCCAATGACAAAAATAATGAAAATGTGTCTCCGCAATAAACTTTAGGTCCGTCTGCCCGGGGACGCTTTGGAGGGAGCGCCTGCTTCCGGGCAGACGGAATAGGAGGTATTTCGCCTGCTGCGACGGAAAGCCCTGCCGCCCGTTGGGAGAGGTCGGACGGCCTTCCTGCACGGTTAGTTACTGCTAATCGTGATTTCAAAAGAAAGGGGCTGCATCGCAGTCCGGCAGGATTGTTAGCGTATGCTAACCACCGAGCAGATAGTATCATAGAATGCTCAGGATGTCAATAGGTGTTCGAAGGAAATTATATGAAATTTTATATTGCGGTATATGAGAAATGGGCTGTTAGAAAAACGTGTCGCTGCGACCCAGTGATCGGAGGCACTGCACCACGCGAAGAGTTGGCTTCACCGGCTGCACTGTGTATATGACTGCGGTCACAGTGGTGCGGCAGCCGGAGGATAGACGTAAAATCCTGAGTTTTCAATTGGAAATGTTTGAAAATTTGGGGGATTGTGCCCGAAGGCAATACCATAGGTGCGGGGGGATTCGACTTTTTGGGGCCCGTTCATGGATAATCCATCCTTTTCGTGCAAAATGTATCAATAAAAGTGGAACGATTTGGAGGAAATATGCAAAATATACGAAAAACTTCGTTGCCCCGGCAACGAAATAGGGAAACAAAGGTTGATTCTTGCCGCCGGATAAATTACAATAGGAGCGCAATATTTCCTGGGGGCCCTCTGCTTCCGGGAAAATCTGAGTGTAATAAGGAGAGGTACACATGGAAATCAAAACATTCCATGGCGGTGTCCATCCGGCGGAGCACAAGGAGCTTTCCAAGGAAAGCCCTCTGACGCAGCTGCTTCCCAAGGGTGAACTGGTCTATATGACCAATCAGCACATCGGCAAGCCCGCTTCCCCCGTGGTGAAGAAGGGCGACCGTGTTCTGGCGGGTCAGATTATTGCAGAGGCCGGCGGCTTCGTGTCCGCCAACATCGTCAGCTCCGTGTCCGGCACGGTGAAGGCGGTGGAGCCCAGAAAGAACGCTTCCGGCGGCAGCGCCATGGCCATCGTCGTGGAGAACGATGGCGAATACACCCTGGCTGAGGGTGTGGGCGTGGAATGCGATACGAATGGCCTCACCGGCCAGGAGATTCTTTCCAAGGTCCAGAAGGCCGGTATCGTGGGTATGGGCGGCGCAGGCTTTCCCACCCATGTAAAGCTCACCGTCAAGACCCCCGAGAAGATCGACTACGTCATCGCCAACGGCGCGGAATGCGAGCCCTACATCACCTGTGACGATCAGCTCATGCGCACCAAGGCCGCCGAGATCGTGGAGGGCATGGAGTATATGCTGCGGCTGTTCCCCAATGCCAAGGGTGTCGTGGTTGTGGAAAACAACAAGCCCGAGGCCATTGCGGCCATGGAGCAGGCCTGCCAGGGTCACGACCGGGTGTATGTCCAGCCGGTGAAGACCAAGTACCCCCAGGGCGGCGAGCGCTCTCTGATCACCGTCATCACCGGCAAGCACCTGAAGCTGGGTATGCTCCCGGCCGATGCAGGCTGCGTGGTGGACAATGTGGCCACGATCTATGCCATTTACCGGGCCGTGAAGTTCAATGAGCCCCTGATGGAGCGGGGCTTCACCGTCTCCGGCGATGCGGTCCAGAACCCCGGCAACTTTATTGTCAAGATCGGCACCAGCCATCAGGAGCTGGTGGATGCCTGCGGCGGCTTCAAGCAGGACCCCAAGAAGGTCCTCAGCGGCGGCCCCATGATGGGCTTTGCCATGACCGGCCTGGAGGCCCCCATCTGCAAGAACAACAACGCCCTCACCTGCCTTACTGTGGATGAGGTGGAGATTGCGGAAGGCCAGATGACCGCCTGCCTGCGCTGCGGCCGGTGCAGCCGGGCCTGCCCCCTGGGCCTGTCTCCCCAGCTGATGCAGGTGGCCGCCATCCGCAAGGATTACGACCGGTACGAACACAAGCTCTATGGTCTGGACTGCATCGGCTGCGGCTGCTGCACCTACGGGTGCCCCGCCAAGCGGCCTCTGATGCAGCTGTTCAAGACCACCAAGGCCGAGATCATGGCCACGAAGAAGCGCTAAGGAGGGCTGCATAATGGATAACCTTTATAATCTTTCCTCCTGCCCCCACGTCCGCAGCAAGCTGACGACCCAGGGCGTCATGACCGACGTGCTCATCGCCCTGCTGCCCACCGCCATTCTGGGCGTGGTGTTCCATGGATTCCAGGCCTTCCTGGTGATCGCCCTGTCCATGTGCAGCGCCGTGGTGACGGAGTACCTGTTCAATGTGGTCACCAAGCGGAAGCAGACCATCTATGACCGCAGCGCCATGGTCACCGGCCTGCTGCTGGCCCTGACCATGCCTGCCAAGGTGCCCTTCTATCTGCCGATTCTGGGCTCCGTATTTGCCATTCTGGTGGTCAAGTGCCTCTTCGGCGGTCTGGGCCACAATATTATGAACCCCGCTCTGACGGGCCGTGCCTTCCTGCTGATCTCCTTCGGCAGTATGATGACCCAGTACTCCGTGGACGGCGTGTCCGCCGCGACCCCCCTGGCGCTGCTGGGTCAGGGCCAGACCGTGGAGCTGCTGCCCATCCTCATGGGCTCTGCCAGCGGCGTTATCGGCTCCTCTGCCCTGGGCCTGATCCTGGGCGGCATTTACCTGCTCCTGCGCGGCGGCATTACCTGGGAGATCCCCGCCTCCATGATTGCAACCACCTGGCTGTTCCTGGTGATCTTCGGCGGCCATGGCTTTGCCCCCAGCTACATCCTGCCCCAGCTCTTCGGCGGCGGCCTGCTGATGGCGGCCTTCTTCATGGCAACGGACCCCGTGTCCTGCCCCTCTACGAGAGACGGCCAGCTGGTCTTCGGCATTTTTGCCGGCCTGCTCATCGGATTGTTCCGGGTCAAGGGTGCTTCTCCTGACTCCACCACCTATGCCGTGCTGATCGCGGACCTGGTGGGCCCCGTCATTGACGATCTGATCATCCCCACCCCCTTCGGCTACCGCATCCCCAAGGAGCGGAAGAAGGCCATTCCCAAGCCCGTGATCATCCTGCTGGTCATCACCTTGGTGGCGGGCCTGGCCCTCAGCGGCGTGTATGTGCTGACCAAGGATACCATCGCCGAGAATCAGGCCCTGGCCAACAAGGCGGCCCTTATGGAGGTCCTGCCCGAGGCTGCGGACTTTGTAAGCGACGATGACCTCCAGGCCAAGATCTCCGCCCAGGGCGATACCTACGGAGCTGACTTCGGCGGCGCCAAGATCGAATCCGCCGCCGTGGGCGTGGATGCCTCTGGCAATTCCGTGGGCTACGCCGTTACCGTCTTCAATTCCGACAGCTATGACGGCGGTCTGACGTTGGTTGTCGGCATCCGGGAGGACGGCACTGTGAACAGCATCTCCTTCACCGAGCTGCATGACACCGCCGGTATGGGCATGAAGTGCGGCGATCCCGAATTCAAGGATCAGTTCAACAATGTAAAGGTCGAGAAGTTCACGCTGAACAAGGCCGGCGGCTCCACCGAGGACGATGTGATCGACTCCGTCTCCGGCGCGTCCATGACCTCCGGCGCTGTGGTCAACGCCGTCAACGCCGCACTGGACTTCGTGTCCGACCGTATCGGTTAAGGAGGGATAGTATGAAACCCTATGCAGAACGTCTTTACAACGGCATTGTGAAGGAAAACCCCGTATTCGTACTGATGCTGGGTATGTGCCCCACCCTGGCCGTTACCACCTCTGCCATCAACGGCCTGGGCATGGGCTTGTCCTCCCTGGTGGTTCTGGCAATTTCCAATCTGGTCATCTCTTTGCTGCGCAACATCATCCCCGATGATGTCCGGCTGCCTGCCTTCATCGTCATCGTGGCTTCCTTCGTCACCGTTGTGGAGCTGCTGATGGAGGCATACCTGCCCAGCCTCTATTCCGCTTTGGGCATTTACATCCCCCTGATCGTGGTCAACTGCATCATCCTGGGCCGCGCCGAGGCCTATGCTTCCAAGAATCCCCCTCTGCCCAGCCTGTTTGACGGCATTGGCATGGGCCTGGGCTTCACCATCGGCCTGACCGTCATCGGCACCATCCGGGAGGTCCTGGGCAACGGCTCCTTCTTCGGCATTGCCATCCCCGGGTATGAACCCATGGCTTACTTCGTCCGGGCGCCCGGCGCCTTCCTGGTGCTGGCCATTCTGGTTGCCATTATGAACGCCAGCGGCATCAAGAACCGGGCCAACAAGATGACCGAGGGCTGCGACGGCTGCTGCGCCAGCTGCTCCAGCTCCTGCGACAAGAAGGAGGGCTAAGCAATGAGTCTGATCATGATCATCGTCACCACGGCCCTGGTGAACAACGTGGTGCTCAGCCAGTTCTTGGGCATTTGCTCCTTCCTGGGCGTGTCCTCTCAGAAGAAGGCTTCCCTCTCTCTGGGCCTGGCCGTTACCGCCGTGCTGACTGTCTCCTCCGCCGTGGCAAGCCTGCTGTATGACCATGTGCTGCTGCCTCTGGGCTTGGACTACCTGAAGACCATCGTCTTCATCCTGGTCATTGCCGCTCTGGTGCAGATGGTGGAGATGTTTCTGAAAAAGAACGCCCACGCGGTCTATCAGGCCCTGGGCATCTACCTGCCCCTGATCACCACCAACTGCGCCGTGCTGGGCGTGGCCCTGACCAATGTGCAGAACGGCTACAACCTGATCCAGAGCATCTTCGCCGGCTTCGGCACCGCTGTTGGCTATACCGTGGCCATCGTGCTGCTGGCCGCCGTCCGGGAGCACCTGGACGAGGAAGCCATTCCCGCCCCCTTCCGGGGCGCACCCATTGTACTGCTGTGCGCAGCCCTGATGGCCATGGCCTTCATGGGCTTCAGCGGCCTGGCCTAAGGAGGAAGAGATATGCAGGGAATTCTGATTGCAACGCTGGTTGTCGGCGTTGTGGGTTTGGTCCTGGGCCTGGCCCTGGTGACCGCCAGCAAGAAATTCTATGTGGAGACCGACGAGCGGGTCACCCAGGTCCGGGAGTGTCTCCGGGGCGCCAACTGCGGCGCCTGCGGCTATGCCGGCTGTGATGCCGTGGCCGAGGCCATTGTCAAGGGCGAGGCCCGTGTGGACGCCTGCCCCGGCAACAGCACCGAGAACATCGCCAGGATCGCCGCGATCCTGGGCAAGGAAGCCATTGACCAGGACCCCCAGGTGGCCTACGTCCGCTGCGCAGGCACCTGCGAGGCCACCAAGGCCAAGGCGAACTACGTAGGCCTGCAGGACTGCCGCGCGGCCGTCCTCTCCGGCGGTTTGGGCTTCATGTCCTGTGACTATGGCTGCATCGGCCTGGGCAGCTGCGTGAAGGTTTGCCCCGAGGGTGGCATCTCCATTGAAAACGGCATTGCCCACATCAACGCATCCAAGTGCATTGGCTGCGGCATGTGCGCCAAGACCTGCCCCAAGCACGTCATTGAGATGCACGATCGGGTGACCAAGGTCGCCGTGAGCTGCTCCAACCACGACCGCGGTCCCGCCGTGAAGAAGGTCTGCGTGGCCGGCTGCATCGGCTGCGGCATCTGCGTCAAGCAGTGCGACCAGGGCGCTGTGACCCTGGAGAACAACCTGGCCACCGTGGACCCCGAAAAGTGCGTTGCCTGCGGCAAGTGCGTAGAAAAGTGCCCCACCAAGGCCATTCATTTCGTACAGTAAAAAATCGAAAAGCCACCGGCCCGTTCGGAAAAAGCAGGCCGGTGGCGCAAAAAAGAGGCTGTTAGAAAAGCATGTCGCTGCGAACCAGTGACCGACGTCACTGGTGTGGCAGCCCCCCGGTTGAATGGAAACAGCTTGGCTTTACTACCAAGATGTTTGAAAATCCGGGGGATTGCCACACCAGCGTGCGCGCTGGTTCGCAATGACAGAGCGTTTTCTAACAGCCCCCTTTTGTTATGTCCGCATCAGGCCCAGTGCCAGGAGCAGCAGGCCAACGGGGAGCAGCAGGAGCACACCCAGGCCCATGAAGACGCACACACCGGCCACGGGCAGGGCGACGGCCATCAGCACCACGCCGATGAGCTTTGCCAGGCCCCAGGTCATGCGCAGGGCCAGACCCACACTCTTAAAGAACAGCCAGAGAATAAAACCAACCAAAATCAGAGAGATCAGCATTTTTTGTTCCTTTCCTCGGACGGGAGCCGAAACGTCTGTTTGTCCAAACCAACGATCTGCGGCACGTCTACCGCTCCTTTCGTTGGAGTGGCTATAGTATAGCACCGGCAGGCAAAAACGGAAAGGGTATTTCGGGGAAAATAAAGGTGCCTATTTTCCGCATTTCAGGAAAATAGGCACCCTTCGGGTCATTCCGTTTTCGAGAGCACCGTGCTCTGGGCGAAGGTCTTCTCGTTCAGCACCGCGCCGGTTTCATCCCGGACGGTGATCCGCAGCTGCCCGGAGGTCTCCAGCCCGGAGGGGGTCACCCCAAGATTCTCCAGTAGACGCAGGATGGAGGCATCGGAAAAGTCCTCCGAGACGGCTGCCTCTACCGTAAAGGGCTCCATGGCTGCCAGGGTGAGCAGCTGCCCGGCAGTCTCCCCTGCGGCCATCTGCTGCTTCAGAAAGTTTACATAACTTTCGTATTCGAGATCCCACTGTTCATGCCCCTGCTCCGCCCGGCGGTCCTCCAGGCCGCACTGCTGCCGCAGAAAATCGCCCATGCAGGCTGTGGCCTTCATGGCCCCGGCGGGGTTCAGGTGGCTGCCGTTGTCATACCAGTCCGTTGAAAGGTCCATAAGCCCCCTATACTGCATATTCAGCGTCTTCGCCCCAAGCCTTTCCCCCAGCGCGATGGCGGCGTTGCAGTCCAGCTGCCACTGCTCGGAAATCTGGCAGGGCAGGTAGACAAGCACGGGCACGATGCCGTTTTCCTGGCAGTAGGTCACAAACCGTTCCACATAGGTCAGAGCCACGGAGCCCTCCTCCCGGCATGCGGTCTCCGGCACCAGGGGCTCCTGGGCCAGGGGATACAGCCCGGCGCGGATCTGGCCGCCCTTTTCCGGGGAGTAGGCACGCTCACCCCGGAGGCCTCGGCGGACCATCCCGCTGTCCAGCTCCTTCCACCGGTTGTGGTACACATCCAGCGGGAACAGCATCTCCGCCCGGGTCCCGCTTTCTTCGAACAGGTCCTGCACGGCCTCTGCCTTCGTCCGGGACAGCGGATAAATATCCAGCAGCTCATGGGCAAGTCCCAGCTCCATTTCCGTCACCTGGGAGCCTGCAAACAGCACATCCAGCACCGCGACCTTTGGCTTGTGGTATTGGGTGGCCAGCCGCAGCTCCCAGTAGCTTGCCGCAATGGAGGCACCGTGGCCCCCCAGGTTGTAGGAGGTCAGCCCATAGTCCTTCCACAGGACCATGGGAAACACATCGTTGACCATATGGCTGGAGCCGAAGAAAAGCACATCGTATTCCCGGTCGTCCTGTAAAAAGGGCCCGTTCTTTTGGGGGCCATCCACAACGGCAAGGGCCCTTCCGAAAAAGGCCACTCCGGCAAGCACCAGGGCCAGCAGCACCAGAATGCTGACGAACCGTTTAAAACTTGAAATAAATGAAGCTGGATGCATCAAAGCCGTTCCCCCAAATTCCAAAAATAAAAATTGTCAGAATGATGGCCGCCAGGGCCAGTTCCCGGAAGAGCCAGTTCTGGGAGGCAAACCATTTTTTTAGGTCCTTTCCCCGGTATTGCAGACCGTCCACCAGGATCAGCACCGCCGTGCACAGAACCAGCGCCCAGATATCCTGCCGGTCCAGGCCCATGGTGTAAAAGGCCTGCCCTACGAGGTCCGTCGGATGCAGCTGCGTTACGATATGCTTCAGCATGGCTGCAGCTGTGCCCAGGCCCTCTGCGCGGAAAAAGAGCCAGCCAAGGTCCACCAGCAGGAAGGTGATCAGCATTCGGAAGAGCTTATAGGATGCCGCCTGCCGGTTCACGCGGAGCACGTCCAGCGCTTTTTCCCGCAGAGGCTTTGTCAGTCCGCCGAAAATCTGATAGAAGCCGTGAATGGCCCCCCACAGCACAAAGGTCCACAGTGCCCCGTGCCACAGGCCGCTGACCAGAAAGACAATGAGGACATTGCGGTACTTCTTCCAGGAGGCGCACCGGCTGCCCCCCAGGGGAATATAGACATAGTCCCGGAACCAGGAGCTCAGGGAGATATGCCACCGCCGCCAGAACTCCTGGACAGATTGGGCAAAATAGGGGGTATCGAAGTTTTTGGGCAGGTGGATGCCCAGCATCTCCGCCCCGCCGATGGCCATATAGGAGTAGCCCGCGAAGTCGCCGTAGATCTGCAGGGCGTAGACGGCTGTGGCGAACACCAGGAAGATGCCGGAATAGCTTTCAAAAGCCCCGTAGACCGTATTCACCAGCACCGCCGCCCGGTCCGCAATGCAGAGCTTCAGGAAGAAGCCCCAGGTCATGGTGAGAAAGCCCCGGCGCAAGGCGTCAAAATCCGCCTTTTGGGGCTTTTCATATTGCGGCAGCAATTGGTCCCCTCGGCCGATGGGTCCGGAAAGGAGCTGGGGAAAGAAGGACACAAACAGGGCAAACCGCAAAAAGTTCTTCTCCGGCTTGTATTTGCCCCGATACACATCGATGAGATACCCCGCCGCCTGGAAGGTGAAGAAGGAGATGCCCGCCGGCTGCAAAAGGCTCACCCGGGGCATGGGCTCTCCCAACCCCAGAGCCCGGGTCAGGGCGTTGATGCTGTAGAGGCCGAAGTCCAGGTATTTGTACACCAGCAGAGCACCCAAGGTTCCCCCCAGGCCCAGCCAAAACAGCCACCGCCGCTTTTTTTGCCCCAGCAGCAGCCCGGCCGCATACACCAGCACCGTCAGCCCCAGCAGCAGCACGCAGAAGCGCTTGCCCCAGCTGGCATAGAACACATAGCTTGCCACCAGCAGAAGCCCATTGCGCCACTTTGCAGGTGCAAGCTGCGTCAGCACCAGCACAATGGGGAAAAACAGCAGAAAGCTGTAGGAATTGAAGACCATAGTCCCTCCTGCGGCGAAATCTCGCCTTTTTCATCCAGTATATCACAGAATGAGAGTCTGAGCAAGCAGCTTCTTGCCTTCGACAAGACGATTACGACGGTATCCGGGAGGCTGCCTTTGGGGCGGTTCATGCTTGCGCAGGAGCACGGCGCGCTTTCCGAATTGAACCTGCCTTTATCGAAATTCGACCCTTGAAATGCTTTACTTGCGCCACATAATATGGTATTATATGGAATAGTTCCCGGCGATGCGGGATACTGCACACGTTCCGGGCCCATTGTACAAAAATGAGAGGTTTGCATGTTATGAAGCCGGTCCTTGCTTTTTTATTGCCTTTTCTGATGCTGATAAATCTATCCGCCTGTTCCGGAGCACAGGCCCCGGTCCGGGAGACCGCCCCTGTGACCACCTCTGCTGTGGAGATAACGCCGGAGACCGAAGCTTCTGCGGCGGTTCCGGAAACGGAACCCGTCCTGGAGGGCGGCCTCTTTTTAAAGGTATCCTCCATTACCTTCTCCCTTGTGGGAGAAAGCGACGATATTTATCTGGGTGTGATCCCCAGAGAGCTGCTGACCTGGGAAAGTGACGCACCCGAGATCATTGCGGTGGACAACGGTGTCCTGACGGCAAAGGGCGTAGGGTCTGCGACCATTCGGGCCACCTACGGTGACCGCCAGGTACAGTGCAGCGCAAGCTGCCTGGCACAGACACAGGACGAGCTGAGGCAGCTGGATCCTGCCATCCTCTCCGCGCCGAACCGCCTGCTGCCGGAGGTGGATCTGACTTCTCCCTGCACGGCTTTTGACGATTCCGCCATTTTGGGAGATTCCATTACCTATTTCCTCTGGCAATACGAAAACACCGTGCATTACCTGGGAGATATGACCTTCGTTACCCGCCAGGGCATCAGCCTTCACGGCCTGGTGGATCGGTTCAAGAATATGTATTATGAAGGCGTCGAAACGAATATTGAGGATATCATCGCAAAGGTAGATGCTTCCCGGGTCTATATTCTGCTGGGGTGCCTGGATTTTCAGGTTCCCGCGTCTGCAGCTCAGCTGATGGAGCACTGGGAAAAGCTGTGTGATCTCATTGCGGAAAAAGCTCCCGAAAAGGAGATCATCCTTATTTCCAACATTCCAGGCTATACCCCGGGAATGCAGCCCACCCAGTACAATCTGGATGTGGCGCAGATCACGCCGCAGCTTCGGCAGCTTGCAAGGGAGCGGGGCTATGGCTTCCTGGACCTTGGCTACTACATCCAGGATCCTCTGGGGAGAATGCCAAAGATCTACAGCAAGGACGAATTCCATATGAATGACGCAGGAAGCCTCGTCTGGATCCGGCTTTTGCGGTATTCCGCATACCTGGAGGCGGCGGGCGGAAGCCTGACCTGAGCTTTGGCGGCGATGGTCAATGGAATGCCATCCTATGGAACACTGATTATGGAGGAACCAACGAAATGACGCAGATCACCTTTCAGCAATTAAAAAAGCTGTCCAAGACGGATGCATCAGCGCTCCCGCAATATTCCCTGGCGGTGCTCGGCGACTGCGCGACCCAGCACCTGGCCACGGCCCTGCGGGGCTATGGCGTTTCTGCCGGCATGCGCCTGAATGTATACGATGCGGACTATGATCAGATCGATGCCCAGGTCATGGCCCCGGACTCCGAGCTGTATCGCTTCGCCCCCCAGGGGGTGCTGCTCCAGATGTGTACCGAAAAGCTCCAGGAGGCCTTCTACGATCGCCCGCCGGAGGCAAGGGCTTCCTTTGCGGAGGATACCTATGCCAGGATCCGGCAGATATGGAGCCGGATCGGCAGCCGCATTCCCGCGACGGTCCTGCAGTGTAATTTTCCTCTGATCGACGACGGGGTATTTGGTCAGTTCGGCAATAAAACCGAGCAGTCCTTCCTGTTCCAGCAGCGCAAGCTCAATTATCTTTTGATGCAGGGCTGCCAGGAGGCAAAAAATACATTCCTGATCGATCTGGACGCACTCCAGACGGCACTGGGCAGGAGCACATTTGCCGATCCGAAGCTGTACTATGTTGCAAAAATGCCCATTTCCCTGGCCGCACTCCCCGCTGCTGCGAAGCTGGTGGTGGATGTGGTGCGGTCATTGCAGGGGGCGGTCAAAAAATGCCTGGTGCTGGATCTGGACAACACCCTTTGGGGCGGTGTGATCGGAGACGACGGCCTCAGCGGGATCCAGATCGGAGAGCTTGGTACCGGCCATGCCTTCTCGGATTTCCAGAAATGGCTGAAGGAGCTGAAAAACCGGGGGATCCTCCTGACGATTTGCAGCAAAAACAACGAGGACACCGCAAAGGAGCCCTTTGAGAAGCATCCGGAGATGGTGCTGCGGCTGGAGGACTTCTCCATGTTTGTGGCAAACTGGGAGGATAAGGCCCGGAATATCCGCACCATCCAGCAAGCCTTGAACATCGGAATGGACAGCATGGTATTTCTGGATGACAATCCCTTTGAGCGGGAGCTGGTGAGAACCATGATCCCGGAGATCACGGTCCCGGAGCTTCCGGAGGATCCGGCGCTGTATTTGCAGTACCTGCGGGGCCTGGACCTGTTTGAAACCGCCTCCTATTCCAGGGAGGATGCCGGGCGCACGGAGCAGTACCGGGAGAAGGCCCAGCGGGCTGCCTTTGAAGCGGCCTTCCAGTCCTACGACGACTATCTGGAGGCTCTGCAAATGCGCGCATCCGCAGCCGCCTTTGACCCGTTCCATTACCCCCGGATCGCGCAGCTGACCCAGCGCTCCAACCAGTTCAACCTGCGGACCGTCCGCTATACCGAGGCGGAGATCGAGGCCCTGGCCCAGGATGACAGCCGCATCGGCCTGTATTTCACGCTGAAGGACAAATTCGGAGACCATGGACTCATCAGCGTGGTGGTCCTGGAGAAGCAGCCGGAGGATACGCTGTTCATCAGTGAGTGGCTCATGAGCTGCCGTGTCCTGAAACGGGGCATGGAGGAGTTCATTGTGGATAAGATCCTGTCGGTGGCTGCACAGCAGGGCTTCCGCCGGGTCGTCGGCGAATATATCCCCACACCGAAGAACGCGATGGTCAAGGACCTTTATGAACAGCTTGGCTTTGCCAGACTGGAAAACGGCCGGTTCCAGGCAGAGGTTTCCGGCTTCCCCTATCACAAGACCTTTATTGCGGAGGAATGAAACATGACACGGCAAGAAATTTTTCAGAAGCTCAACGAGATCTTTTCCGATGTGTTTGACGAGGAGATCGTGGTCACTGACGAGACCACCTCTGCAGACATTGAGGACTGGGATTCTCTGACCCACATCACCCTGATCGCAGAGGTGGAGAGCGCCTTTTCCATCAAATTCTCCATGAAAGCAGTGCTGGACATGAAAAACGTGGGAGAAATGGCAGACCTGATCGAAAAAAGCCTGGCATAAGCCCATGCCGACACCCTACCAACTATAAGAAAGGAGGGGCCGCGTTTGGTCTTTTCCTCGGCAGTATTTTTGTTTGCTTTTTTACCGCTGACGATTTTCGGATATTTTCTGCTCCCCCGGAAGTGGCGCAATGCATACCTGATGCTTGCATCCCTGGTGTTCTATGCCTGGGGCGAGCCGAAGTTCGTGCTCGTGATGATCGCCTCCATTCTGATGAACTACCTGTTTGGACTTTTGGTCGTCAAAAAGGAGGACGAAGCCTGTCGGAAGCGGATCCTGGTGCTGATGGTCATCGCCAATCTGTCGCTGCTGTTCGTCTTTAAATATCTGAATTTCACCGTTGCGAACCTGAATGTGCTTTTTCACGGACGGATCCCCCAGACCCATATCGTCCTGCCCATCGGCATTTCCTTCTTCACCTTTCAGGCCATGTCCTATGTATTCGATGTCTCCATGGGGCGCGGAAAGGTCCAGAAAAACCCGCTGAATGTGGCGCTGTACATTGCACTGTTCCCGCAGCTGATCGCCGGACCCATCGTCCGCTACCAGACCGTTGCCGATGAAATACAGGATCGGAACGAGAGTCTGGAGGACTTCGCAAGAGGGATCCGGAGATTCGTCATAGGTCTTGGCAAGAAGATGCTCCTGTCCAACAGCATTGCGCTGCTGGCGGACCAGACCTTTGACTGCGCCGCCCCCGGAAGCCTTTCCGTTGCGACGGCGTGGCTGGGTGCGCTGGCGTATGCCTTCCAGATCTACTTCGATTTTGGCGGCTATTCCGATATGGCCATCGGGCTGGGCCTGATGTTTGGATTCCATTTTGACGAGAATTTCAATTACCCCTATATCTCCAGAACCGTATCCGAGTTCTGGCAGCGCTGGCATATTTCCCTGAGCTCCTGGTTCCGGGACTACCTGTTTTATCCCGTCTCCCGGAAGGCGGTGCCCCTGGGCCAGAAGGCCAGAAAGCGCTGGGGAAAAACGGTGGGCCGCCTGGTGCCGTCGGTGATCGCCCTTTCCGTGGTGTGGCTCAGCACCGGCATCTGGCACGGTGCCAGCTGGACCTATATCCTGTGGGGCGTGTATTACGGCATTCTGCTGATCTGCGCCCTGATTTTTGCGCCCCTGTCCAAGAAGCTGGCAAAGGGTCTGCACATCCATACCCAGTCCGTTCCCTTTGCGGCCTTTCAGATCCTGCGCACCATGATCCTGGTGCTGCTGGGTTATGTGCTGTTCCGCTCCACCTCCATGCACCGGGCGCTGGAGTATTTCGGAGCCATGTTTGGCCTGACGGGAAACGCTGCGGCAGACGGTGCTGCGGCGGCTGCGCTGAAAAATCATGCCTCGGCACTGATCCTGTGCGCGTTGGCATCTACCCCCATAGCATGCTGGGTTCAGAAGCATACGGGGAGGTTCGGCAGCTCTGACACCGTGAAAAACGCCGTTTGCGGGGTGATTTTCCTGGCAGCAGTGGCCTGCATCGTCAGCTCCTCTTATAATCCCTTTATCTATTTTGCGTTCTGAGCGCCCTGCGGAAAGCCTGGGCCTATGAGGAAAACGGAAAAGAAGGTGGAATTTGTGAAAAAGAAGGCAATTATGCTGCTCCTGGCAGCGGCGGTGATCGGATCGCTCTGCGCCTGTGGGGCCGGATCCGAAACGGCTCCCCCTGCGGAAACTGCTGTGACCGTTGAACCGGCCACGGAAACGACTGTGGAGGCGGCCCCGGATGAGACCGCGGAGACGGAGCCCACCGTTATGGAGGGGGATCTGTTTTTAAAGGCCTCCTCGGTGACCTTTTCCCTGGTTGGGGAACAGGAGGACATCTATCTGGGGGTGATCCCCCGGGAGCTGGTGAGCTGGGAAAGCGACGACCCGTCCGTCGTTTCCGTTGAGAATGGCGTTCTGACTGCCACCGGTGTCGGTACCACGACCGTCCGCGCATCCTATGCAGATCGCAGCGTCTCCTGCACGGTCGGCTGCCTGGCAGAGACAGAGGAAGCTTTGCTGCAATTGGATACGGACATCCTCTGCGCACCGAAGCGTTTGCCGCCGGAGGTGGATCTGGAAGAGCCCTGCACCTATTTTGACAACAGTGCCATTGTTGGCGATTCCATTACGTTTATCATGTTCCAGTGGGAGAGCAAATCGAACTACCTGGGGGACATGCTGTTCCTGGCCAGGGGCGGCACCAGCCTCAACGGAATCGTCCACCGGTTCAGCAACATCTATTACAAAGGCACAGAGGCCAACCTGGAGGATGCCATTCAGCAATCCGGTGTGGAGCGGGTCTACTTCCTACTGGGCTCCAATGACATCGGAGACCCCAGTCAGCGGCTTCTGTACTTCGAAAACTGGGACATTATGCTGGAGCGGATCCGGGAGAAGAGTCCCGATGTGGAAATAATCATGATCTCCAATCTGCCCCAATACGACGATCTGGACAGACCGGAGCGGACGCAGCCACATATCCGGACCTACAATGAGCTGATGGTGGAATACAATGCCCAGCTGCGGCAATACGCCGAAGAGCATGGCTGCGGTTATCTGGATCTCAGCTATTACATCCAGGACCATTTCGGAAGAATGGCAAAGATATACCACCAGGACAACTACCATCTGAATGAGGCCGGCTGCCTGAGCTGGATGAAGGTACTGCGCTATTACGCAAAATACGAACTTGAGGGAGGCACTCTGTCATGAAAAAAATAATTGCCCTGCTATTGGTTTTTACAATGCTGCTTACGGTTTCCGCCTGCGGAAGCACGAAAAAAAGTCTGGATATCGATGCGCTTTACGGCAGCCTGGAGCAGTATCTGCCGGAGATGTTTGAGCCGGACGAGGACACCCTTCTGAACTTCCTGGGTGTTCAGGCTGCGGACTGCACCAAGTATAAGATCGCCATCTGCGCAGAGGGACTGCGGGTGGACGAGGTCTGGCTGATCGAGGCAAAGGACCAGGCCGCCCTGGAGCGGCTGCAGACCCTGGCCAACAACCGGATCCAGTCCAAGCTGGACGAAACGGTATCCTATGTGCCCGACCAGTATCCCATTGTCCAGCAGGCACAGGTTTTGACCGACGGGTTGTATCTGGCGCTGTTCATCTCTCCTGAGGTTGAAAGCATGGCCGCCGCCTTTGAGGCTGCCCTTCAGTGAGCGGACCTGCGGGTAAGCGCAAGCGGAGGAGTGACTGCAAATGAATAAACACAATATGGCAGCTGCGATCCTGTTTTGCGGCTTCCTGGCCCTCATGGCTTTGAGCTATCTGCTTCCCCAAAAGACCTTCTCTGATTCGGAGCGCCGGTACCTGGCGCAGATGCCGAAGTTCCAGTGGAAAACCGTTTCCACCGGAAAATGGGGAGGCGAGGTGGAGACCTACCTGACGGATCATGTCCTGGGCAGGGATCTGCTGGTGGGCATCAATGCCTACATGGAGTATTTTGCAGGCCGCCAGCAGCTGAAGGATATCTGGGTCGTGGATGAAAAGCTGGTGGAGGCCCCTGTCGCCGTGGACGAGGCGGCCATTGTCCGGAACATGAATGCCATCAACGCCTTTGCCGAAAGCGTCGGCCAGCCCATAGACCTGATGGTCGTGCCCTCCGCAGGCTGGGCCTCCGGGGAAGCGGACTATACGGATGCGGATGCCCTGGCGCTCATCGCCCAAAAGGCAAACTCGGGTGTCCGGATGCTCCCCGTGCAGCAGATCTTCGAAGGAAGACCGGAGCTGTACTACAACACGGATCACCATTGGACGAGCCGGGGGGCCTACGATGCCTACGCATGCTATATGAACGCACTGGGCAGAGATCTCCGGACAAGCTACAGTGTGACAACCGTGGATGGATTCCGGGGCTCTACCTATGCCCGCAGTGCTCTGTGGCTGACCCCGGCGGAATCTATGGAGCTCTGGCAGGGAAGCGAAGGGCTTACCGTCACCAACGGTGAGACGGAAGGCACCCACACCGGCATTTTTTATGAAGAGCGCCTGACCTCTGCCGATATGTATACCGTTTTCCTGGACGGAAACCACTCCCTTGTCCGGGTCAAAAATCCCGGGAAGGAAGGAAAGCTTCTGGTCATCCGGGATTCCTACGGAAACTGCCTGGGCGGCTTCCTGGCGGAAAGCTATGGGGAGGTCGTGCTGGTCGATCTGCGCTATTACCGCCGCCCGGTATCGGAGCTGGTGCGCGAGGAGCAGTTTGACAATATCCTCGTTTGCTACAACTGTCTGAATTTTCTGACGGATACGAATTTGCCAACACTGAAATAACGGAGGCCCCAGTCACTGGGAATGCAAAGCATGGAAATCAAAAAAGCAGCCCTGGAGGATATCCCCGAGATCGTGAAGGTATATGACATTGCCCGAATGTTTATGCGGGCCAATGGGAACCTGAGCCAGTGGGGCGGAGGGTATCCGGGGGAGGCACTCCTCCGGGGCGACATTCAGGCAGGGAACCTGTATATTCTGTGTGCCGATGGCGTGATGGAAGGTGTCTTTGCCTTCATCCCCGGGGAGGACCCGACTTATCGGTATATTGAAGACGGCAGCTGGCACCGGAACCGTCCCTATGGCACCATTCACCGCCTGGCTTCCCGGGGCACAGCCCGTGGCGTTGCCAAGGCCTGCTTTGACTTCTGCCGGGAAAAGATTCCCTATCTGCGCATTGATACCCATGCGGATAATCACCCCATGCAAAACGCCGTCCTGCGCTACGGCTTCCGGAAATGCGGCACCATCTATCTGGCAGACGGGTCACCCAGGGTCGCCTTTGACTATATGCAGGGCAAGTAAGCGAAGAGAATGCCTGTCGAATCAGAGAATATTTTAGTTACGACTGCCAGAATACACTGCTTTCTAAATTTTATCAGTTATGACTGTGCTATGGCAATCTGAATAATTATCTGTACTGCCAAGAGCATGGAATGGAAAAATACATGAAGTTCCCCATGTACGAAAAGGAAATCAAGGACAAGAAGTACCGTGACGATCCATATGGTAGGCAAGATGTGGGGAGGTTTGACGCTTACTTCTGAACTGTGAAAACGAGAAACTGCCAAAGGAAACAATGATGGCATTTGAACCATAAAAAGAAAAACCGCTGCAACATCCATCCCACTTTGGAATGCGTATTGCAGCGGTTTATTTGCTGGGAGCTAATTATTCGATATTTGTGATTTCCCAATCATCATTTACCAGATGGGTAAAGCCTTTGTTTTCTTCTTCGTCAGGAACAGATGCAGTCCAGATGATTTCATCGTTCTCGCCCAGAGCAGTTATTGTTAGACCACACAGATCGCTGTATCCGTCCAGATTTTCCAGCCAGATGCGTTCGCCTTTCTTGAACAGGGAACCATCAGCGCTTTCACATCCACCACTTGCGTTAGGCATTGTAAGCTTGATGCTCTTAACACCTTCTGCACCGATGGTCAGATAAAACTTAGAAAGTTCATCCTCTATGGACGGAAACTGGATTTTCTGTCGTGCTTCTTCGGTAGCGAAGATCCACCACTTGCCATTCATAAAGAGTTCAATGGTTCCCTCGGTTGCCCCATATTGATAACCATAACCTGTACCAAAATTGGACTGATCGTCAACGGTGGGTTGTTTACTTCCGTCAACCTGGGATGTGATTTCTCCATCCATAACACCACATCTTGCTTCTATTTTGCTTTCATGGCCAGTATCAAGATACAGTGTCCCGTTCACCATAACCATAGGGATTAAGTCCCATGTTTCGGCTTCCTTTATAATCTTGATGCCATAAACATCCGCAATTTGTGCAGGATAAGTTTCAAGGATTTCACCGGAGTATTCAATTTCAATCACATCTCCGATTTCAGGTTCCGGTGATGGATGCGCATTTCTGACAGGTACTTCAATTCGGTCTGCACTATTCAGTTCCCAGCTACCTTCAACGGGCTTCACAAGATAATGGCCACCATGAATTTCCAGAATTTCAGCCTGGAACACCTGATGGGCTTCGTTGGAAAAACCTTCTATCTGAATAGTATTATTCTTGAAAACCAATCGACCAGTTTCTACCAGTTCATCAGTATTATATTTCTTTTTATCTACATAGAGGTATCCGTCAGCTTCATGAAATCTGAGGGTAAAATCGAAACATCCTCGGTCATACAGTTCATAGCTTGCTCCGTTTGCATAGTCATAGATGGTGACACGGTTATCAATCATGCCAGATCCCCAACTGATTGAAGAACACAACTCAGGCAAACCGTCGCCGGTGAGGTCGCAGAAATAGGCGTTCCAGATTGGCATCCCCGTATAAAGTGAAGTGCTTTTACTACCCTTAACAGCCAGCATCTCTCCGTAAGTCCAACGGAAGGTCACATCCGGGAACTCGGTGAGGCTGATTTCAAGACTACCGTCCCATTTCATTTCATCAGGGGTTTCAAGGTAATCAAACCATTTTATTACGGAATTTATCTCATCCACAATACGCACTTCTACATTTTCCACTTCAACATAAACAATAATGTCCTCATTGGTGGAGTTCTGCATATTCACACCGATCTTAAACCACGTATCTTTTTCTGCATCAAATTCCACAGGCATACCATGCGTAAGATAAGTGGCTGTGTATCCGGTTTCTGCTGTCTTATTAACGGGGAACAAAAGAACTTCTGTATCACCCAATCCATCACCAGACCATATTTTGATTGAATTTCTGACTGTGCTGACTTCCTCATCCGTATATACAAATTCCTCTTGACTTCCTGCGGGAACAACGATTCTCAGCGTATAGCTGTCTTGTTTCGGATTGGTTAGGAAGCAGACCGCAACGCCCACGCAAACAATGACTGCAATAATAATAACCCAGAACGCAGGCTTCTTATAATTCATCACAGACTTCACACGCTCCTTTACGCCGACCTCGCCAAAGGCAAGAGGACAAGCGGCGATCATACGGCGGTTTACGCTGCAGGCCACAAGTGCTTGCGTATAATCGGCTCGCTGTTCGTTGCTAAGTCCCTTGATGACCTTTTCATCGCAGGCAAGCTCAATGTCACGGCAAAGAAGCACATAAGCCAACCACATCAAAGGATTGAACCAATGGATCGTCAGCAGGAGAAAACCAAGGGGTTTCCACCAATGGTCTTTACGACGAATGTGCGCTTGCTCATGGGCAACAACGTGTTCCATATCCTGTTCGTTCATGCTGAACGGAAGATAGATTCTCGGATTGATAATACCAAGCACAAACGGAGAGCTTACATTTTCGCTCTGGAAAATGTTGTCCTTGTAGCGAACGGCAGTATCAACTTTTCGATGCAGACGCCAATAGCTGATAACGGTATAGGCGGCTAAAAGCAGAATACCGATAATCCAAACAATGGTAAGAATAGTCATCACGTTATTACCATTGTTTGTGGGAACAGTAACACCTTCAAAATACCGATCTCCAAGATAATCATTTATCCGGTTATCAATGGGAGTAATGCCGGTCTGAACATCGAAGCTCGGCCCGGAGATTATTTTTTCAGGAAATGTTTCTGCACTTGGAATCAGGCTCAGTGCACTCTCAAAAGAAAACGGGCAGATCAGTCTGACAGCCACGATGCCCCAAAGCAGAACATTGACCCACTTGGGAGCTTTCTTCAAAACAAGTCTGAGTATCAGCACAGCCACGACAAGCCAGCTTGCCGATATACTCATGTTAACGATTTTTAAAAACAGGTCGCTCATTATTTGCCTCCTCTCCGGATGCAGTCGATCATACGCTGCACCTCGTCAAGCTCATCTTCGGACATATCCTGATGTTTCGTAAACGCAGCGATAAAAGCAGGCAGAGAACCCTCGAATTTCTTCTCAAGCAGTTCGTCAATCTCGCACGCCTGGGCTTCCTCTTTGGAAACGAGAGAAGAAACAGTGCCATTATCATTCTTCAACACACCACGCTCTCCAAGACGCTTGATAACGGTATAAGTCGTAGTCCTTTTCCATCCGAGCTGATCCTGGCACAGCTTTACAAGCTGGGCAGCAGTAACCGGCTCATGCTCCCACATAATCAAGCAAAAACGATATTCACTTTCATGGATCTTCGGAATTTCCATATTCACAGTCCCCCCTCTTGTCTATACTATTAGACTCCATACACAGTCTACCACATTAGACAATCAAAATCAATAGAGTTCACAGAAAAGATACAAAAAATGCCCGCAGAATTTCTCCTGTTCTCACCCTCATTCTGTATTAAAAACACAGATGTGCTTTTATGTCATTCTAACAAAATGGTTCTGTATTTACAATACATATGTGCATAATACAGGCGGGGTGAGTAGAATGTCTATTGACTACAAGGATATTGGTCAGCGTATAAAGCGTCTTAGAATGGAAAAGGGGCTCACACAAGAGCGGTTATCGGAAGTAATCGGGGTAGGACCGAGCCATATGAGCCATATTGAATCAGGTTCAACTGTGCCAAGTCTTGAAGTATTCATTTCAATTCTAAATGCGTTAGATTGTTCTGCCGATGAATTGCTCTGTCGGGAAACCAATGCAGGAAAACCTTTGCTGAACAGTTGGCTGTCAGAGATCATTGCTGACTGTGATCCAACAGAAACAAAAATACTCTCAGACATTGTGATTTCCGCAAAAGAAACACTACGAAGAAACAAAATCAGTGAATAAAAAGAGTGTGTCCGAATATGACACACTCTTTTTGCTTTGATAACCATATTATTCAATTACATTGAAGTACCGCAGAGCATCCATGATAGCAGCCTCTTTTTCAGGGCTTACCTGTGGTGCTGGGCGGCTTTTGACTGACCAAGGCTTATTATAGCATTCCCGAAGATTAAGCCCCAACTTTCGTTTTACTTGGGCAATGTACAGGCTGGGAACCTTGATCTTGTACTTATTTAGAATGTACTGCTTAATTTCGGGGTATGAGGGGGGACGCGGTCTACAATCTTTTCAAGTTCCAATAGGTCGATTTCAAGTTCAATATGGTCATCTGCGAGTTTGGACAAAAGCACAATAGATTCAACATGGCACGATACCTTCTGATTGATGTCAGGTTTTGTGCCCGTTCGTGGAAACATATCCTGTCAAAAAGGAAACAGGTCCATGCCTTCTGAAACCGCGCATTCACAGCTGCACGCCGATGCTATCTGTGGCAAATTTAACATCCATATCATGGTCTTGACCACTGAAATCCATGGGAACAAATCGGTATAAGGCCTTTTCTACCTATATAATGCAAGGCAAGTTTACACTGCTGCCACCTGCCACTGTCTCGACAGTTGAGACAGTGAAGGCCACTCAACTTCTACACAATCCATCCGCTCTGACCACAAGTTGGCCATTCACTCGCAGGGAGTTGAGTTGCCGGATTTCACCGTCTCAACCTGGTATCCGTTCCTTATTTCTTTGTGTTTTCTTCTAATTCCAGCATATACTTATCAAAATCAGACATGAACAATCTATCCTGGATGACACGGTATTTTTCAAATTCTGTCTCAGCATGAAGTTTTGCAATTTCTGCGGACACCTTGCCTGCATCCTGTAAAATACCGTAATCAAACATTTCAATGAAGCTGTTGAGTCTCTTTTCCCAGTCCTGCATCGTAAGCGGGATATGGCGTAAGGTCATGTTTTCAGCAAAATCCAGATATGCCGTCACCATACGATTCAGCTGCTTCATTTCATCCTGGCTCAGATAATTCTTCGCAACCGTAACATCGCTCTTCTTGATCTTTCCTTCCGGTGCATCTGCCCAAGTGGTTAATCCCATATGCTCTTTTGCATGATCAGCTCTTTCCACGATCAGCTCAGCTGCCGTATGCCCATGAACTGCGTAATGCATCTTATTCTGGACTGTCGCATAGAATCTTCTCGTCGTTGCAGAGTTTTTATCATAGTCAATGGCTGTGGCATATAAGTCGGTGATCTTCTGATAAAACTTTCTTTCGCTGGCACGGATCTCACGGATGCGCTCTAACTGCTCATCGAAATACTTCTCCGTCAGATACGTTCCGCGTTTCAGCCGCTCATCATCCATCACCCAACCTTTGATGGTGTAATCTTTTGCAATCTGATTTACCCATTTACGGAACTGTACCGCACGCTCGGAATTGACCTTGAAGCCTACGGCAATGATCATTTGAAGGCTATAGTGCTTGGTATCGCGTGTGACCTGACGAGAACCTTCGGCTTGAACTATCCGGAAATTCCGGATAGTTGCATCTTCCTCAAGCTCCGAATCAGAATAAATCTTCTTGATATGTTCATTGATTGTACGAACATCCACATCGTACAAGGTAGCCATCATCTTCTGTGTCAGCCATATATTCTCATCCTCATAGCGCATTTCTATGCTGTCCTGCTGATCACCTACAGAGGCAACATAGGTCAGGTATTCTGCTGCGCTAGAACGGATGGTTATTTCACCTTTTTTCTTTTTCAAATAGGAAACCTCCTTCTTCAATAAATCACTCTATAATAAACAATGAATGAATTCCTGTTTACGCTCATCGCCCATGACAACGCCTATACTTCTTTCCACTTCCACATGGACACAATTCATTGCGACCTATCTTCTTCGGCCAATTTGTTCTTTCCTGAACCATAATAGGAATTTTTCCGTCATGCATAAGTTCAAGTTCCCTCAGACGATACAAATATTCAGAGACTCCCAATATAGCTTGAAACATACACATAATCTTATATCCAAATGCACCGCCGAGGTATCCTAAGTGATTTTCTTCTTGATCACGTCATCCACATTTCATAGCGCTCTCACATTGTCAAACTTTAGTCCTCCTGTCAATTGTATTCCACCAATTCAGGAACCTCTGCTAATCAATTATGTACGTACCTTAAAATCGTTTTTATAACTTCATCAATCACAATCGGCTTTGACAAATGTG
>ERZ836358.1234-NODE-1234-length-26456-cov-24.955040_pt1 | contig 26456 bp, 22 predicted proteins | sample MGYA00519942_ERZ836358 | MGnify/ENA primary metagenome ERZ836358 (study PRJEB31850, sample SAMEA3708798) | human gut metagenome | biome: human gut; feature: human-associated habitat; material: faeces | place: China | collected 2014 ...
GCTGCAGCCGTTTCTTAATACTTTTTGTAGCCAGTGCCGGGTGGCACTGGCTACTATGCTGATAGGGGGAGTTTTCTAACAGCCCCTTTTGGTCCGAGTGACAGGATTCGAACCTGCGGCATCCTGCTCCCAAACCTATCAGGAATACTTTTTCCGCTCGTTTATAGCGGTTTTCGGCGCTTTTTAATTTATTTTGCTTACTCTTTGGCGCTCTTATCTCCACTGTTTCCGAGTGTTCCGGCGCCGTCTGTGGTAATCTATGTGGTCAAAAACGCTTCCCGTCCGGTTTTCGGTGAAAGTTCACCGGTGCCGGACGGGAAGCGTTTCGTGTTTCTGTGTGGTATGTATTGTAACTCCGCGGAGGGTGTTATGCAAGTGGTTTCTGCAAAGGTGGCAGCTCAGAAGCTGCGGCGCTATAACCAAAGAATAGGCAGGAAGATAGGCAGTGGTACTTTTCTTGCTCCCTGAGTATAAATCCCTTAACGCAGGCATAATAGTAAGGGATTTATGGCACAGCCCATTGACTATTCCCTTATTTTATATTATTATTTAAGGGAAAACGAATGGAGATGAGGGAATGAGAACCTTCAATTACTCCGCAATCAAGGAGCAGAAGTGGGACTCGGATGTTCTTGGCCTGATTGCGGCCATATACAAGGAAGCCGGAAAGCAGGAACTGTATTTGAGGCAGCGTCCGGAGGAGCTCGAAAAGCTCGTGGAGATTGCCAAGATACAGAGCACTGAGGCATCGAATGCCATCGAGGGCATCGTTACCACGAGTACCCGAATCCGGCAGCTTGTCGAAGAGAAAACCACGCCGAGGAACCGTGACGAGCAGGAGATTGCCGGATACCGTGATGTGCTGAGCATCATTCACGAGAGCTTTGACGCGATACCAATTACGCAGAACTACATTCTACAGCTTCACAAAATCCTGTACAGCCACATGAATAACCCGCTTGCGGGCCGCACAAAAAGTGTGCAGAATTATATCACTGCCACCTATCCGGACGGTCATGTGGAAACGCTGTTCACGCCGCTTGCTCCGTATGAAACGCCGGAAGCGCTGGACAGAATCTGTGAGGAATACAACCGCGTAATCGGGAATATGGAACTGGAGCCGTTGATCGCAATTCCGGTGTTCATCCATGACTTTCTGTGCATCCACCCCTTCAATGACGGCAACGGAAGAATGAGCAGATTGCTCACAACGCTGCTTCTGTACCGAAATGGTTTTTATGTCGGCAAGTATATCTCCCTTGAAGCCAAAATCGCCAAAAACAAGGACCTGTACTACGACGCGCTTGCGCAGGCGCAAACCGGCTGGCACGAAGGCACCGAGGATGTAGTGCCCTTTATCAAATATCTGCTTGGAACAATACTTGCAGCCTATAAGGACTTTGAGGATCGTGTGGCGCTTGTTGAAACCAAGCTGCCCGCACTGGAAATGGTGCGCAGAGCAAGCAAGAATAGAATCGGGCGCTTCAGCAAGCAAGACATCCGGGAGTTCTGTCCAACGCTCAGCGACAGTTCCATAGAGGGAGCCTTGCGGAAGTTAGTCGCCGTTGGTGAACTGAAAAAAGAAGGAAAAGGTAAAAACACCTGCTATTTCAGACTGAATTAGATTCTGTTCAATAAAAGCAACATTTCAGAGGACCGCACCTGCTCATACGAGCAGGTGCGGCCCTTTTGGTCTCTTTACGGAAGTTGGCGCATAGTTCAACGGTTGAGCCGCTATAGACAAGGAATACACCCAAAGTCTCCTGCCGAAATGTACATTCGCCTTACCCGAAGAAATACTGCTTCATATCTGAGACACCGCCATCCTTATCACAGAACCATTCATAATCAGAAAGACAGTTACGGCAGTGGGCAATTACATCAAATCCGCCTGGTGAATGCTGGTTATCGGCAATGCTCATGACCTTCAAGGGCTTCCCGCAGGCTGGGCAGGGTCTAATCTTCCTCGCCTTACGAGTGGCACGCTCTCTCTGCTCTGTTTCAAGTGCATCTAAAAGGCCCTGCCAAAGATTTGGATTCAGTTCATGCTCTGCATAGTCTTCAAGGTGCCGCCGGATATCGTCAGCAGCCAGTACGAGAAACTTATCATCCGGAATCTGGATGTGATGCTTGATATAATTGGAAATCACCACAGGCATACAAGTATTCCTGCCCATCGCATACCGCATTGCCGACAGCAGGATCAAGCGAAAGTCAGAGTCGCAGATCAGGGCGAGCAAGTCCTGGGGAACAGCAGAAACTCCTTGCCATTGTTCATGAATACGCGCAGCGGCCACCGTTCTTCCGTTACCAGGTTCAGTAAACTGTTAGCTTGATCTTTCAACTCATCAACGGTAATCGATTCGTAGTCCTGAAACGGGTTTACTTCATAATTCATCATTTGACCTCCAATCAGTTTGTCCTCGTTATGAGGTGTTGGCATTGTAGCTCTGACTGTCCGGAGGTTCAAGCGTTTCTTTCGCGGCTCGAAAAGAAATTGAATAGAGTCGGAATTCGTGCGGATTTATCATTTTCTTGCTTTTCCTGACCAAATGTGCTATCATTATAAACAACACTGTCAAGTGTTGGAATAGGCCTTGGCGGTATGGCTGCAATAGACCGAATGCTCTGCCAAGCGGCAGAGCATTTTTTGTATATCGGTACGGAGGAGATATTTTATGTCTGTGAGTTATAAAAAACTCTGGAAGCTGCTCATCGATAAGGACATGAAGAAAAAAGACCTGTGTGAAAAGGCGGGTATCAGCCCAGCATCTGTCACCAAGATGGGGCGGAACGGGCATGTTACCACAGAGATACTCGTGAAGATTTGTGCCGCGTTGGATTGTGGAATTGAGGATATTATAGAAATTGTGCCGGATGAAAAGCAACCATCAAATAAAGCGGATCCGGGGGTGATGAGATGACTATCGTAGAATCTATTAAGTGTGTTTTACAACAAAATAATGATGGTTTGACCTCAAAACAAATATATGATGAGATTATTCGTCAGGGTCTATATTCCTTTGGTGCAGAGAATCCTGTTGCTGTTGTTAATAGCCAGCTTCGACGTCGTTGTAATGGTTTGGATTTTCCCACTGCCTATCCAATTAAGCTCTTTGAAATTGCGGGTTATGAGGGGAAAAAGATTAAATTCCGACTGATTTCAGAAAAGGCCGTTCCTACGCATACCCTGCTAAAAACAGTAGATAGTTCTGAATGGTTGCCGGAAGAAAAAATAGAAGCTGCATTGCATGAGCATTTACAGAGTATACGGCAGCAAATTTTTGAATGTATATTGAATAATTCTCCGGCGTTTTTTGAGCATCTCGTTATGGACTTACTTCTTGGAATGGGATACGGGGCAGACAAGACATCAGGTGTTGTGACCGGACGATCTCACGACGGTGGAATTGATGGTGTGATTAGCGAAGATAAGTTAGGCTTGGATCTCATTTATATACAGGCCAAACGGTATGATCCGTCAAACAAAGTCGGAAGGAAAGAAATTCAGGCATTTATCGGTGCGATGGAACATGTACAAAAAGGCGTATTTATTACAACATCCGCTTTTACGAAAGAAGCCCTCTCTTTTGTAGAAAAGCAACAGCAAAAGAGTATTAAGCTGATAGATGGTGCACTCTTGGCTGATCTTTTGGTCAAATACAGAGTTGGCGTAACTATCGCTCAGTCGTTTTCGCTTTATAAATTGGATACAGATTATTTTGCTGAGTAAATACAAACCTGTGAGGTGGGATATCAATGCGTGCATTTGTGACGAAAATTCGAAATTTCTTCAAGTTAGATACAGGAGAAACAGATGTCGAAAAGAATTTTTGTGTGGGGAAGCGCTTTTTACGAATTCCTTTGTATCAGCGTGAATACAAGTGGGAAAACGAGAAAATTAGCGCCCTTATTTCAGACATCAGAAAGCAACGCAAATTCCTTGGAAATATTATATTGGATGAGGCAGTGGAATGTCATGAAATAGCAGATGGTCAGCAGCGAATTACTACCTGCTATTTGATATTGGTATATCTTTATAATTTTTATCACGGAAGCCCACTTGAACAACAGAGCCTCCTACATATATTGAAACCCTACGGTGAATTTGTTTTGGAGAATGATACAGTTAACACTTTTTTATATGAAACTCAGGGTAACATAGAACTCAGAGTTTTGGAAACTGCAGATATCTATTTTCAAAAGGCAGATTTTGAAAGAGCATACGAGGAAATTGGTTCTGCACTAAGCTTTCTTGCAACACCTGAACAAGCACGTGATTTTAAGGACAAGCTTCTAAATAGTGAAGTTTTAGTTTTGATTAATGATGAACATCCTACAACACCAATTGAGCAAATTTTTCTGGATATTAACGAAAAAGCTCAATTGTTAGATACAGAGGATATATTTAAAGGTCATTGTTTTGAGATTTTTGCTCCAGAGTTTCACTCAAATCTTCGCGAGACATGGGTCGAATTGAAGAAATGTGCAGTGGGGTTTAGAGCTTTGGGGATAAAATCTCTTAGTGAATATATCTACTTGTTTTTGCTCGAACGTGATGGCACAGATTTGCCAAAAAAGTTGAATCCTAACGGACGTCATTACTTAGAAGGGAAAACAATGGATGCAACGAACACTTTGCTGCAAGAAATGATATATTACGGTCAAAGTGTTATTCGATTTTTAGAAAATCTTCAAAGCAATCAATACCGCTTTGTTGACATTTGCCCAGATAGCTATGAATACCGAAATACTGATGATCATTTATCTTTAAAAGCCATGGCAACTTCGGTTCTTATACCACAAAAATCGCTGTATCAGAAGCTCCCTTTCTTATACTTCATTTTCAATTTATCGAAAGATGAGACACTTCGTCAGGAAATCCGACATGATAGCCTGAGGCGGATTGTAACAAATTTGTATGTATACGCGTCTCTCTTTGCCTTAAACTCAGGAAAAAAGTCAAAATCCGTCATTGATCATTCCTTGAGAGACGCCGCGAAGGGCACAGAAAACCGTATTACAAATGTTGTGTCTGCAGCAAAAAATTTGCGTAATTCCCTTGTAGAAGAATATGTTCCTAATCCATGTGCGAAATTCGAAGAGATTGCAACTATTTATACCATAACAGATAATTTTGAGTCCAATACAAATTGGATTCGTTTGGTGTATTCACGAAACACAAATTTCAATTTGGAGCATTTTGTGATTCCTGATCAACGTGCAGCTAAAATACGATGGTGGGTCGATGATACGCAATACTTCAATATTGAGATTAACCTCGATTTTGCAAAGCGGAACAAGAATAGGACATGCAACTTACTTGTTATTGATCATAATTTGAACGAGGACATAGACAACTATGATATCGTTAAGAAAATCGAAATGATCCAATCATGGCATTCTGCGCGGGGCTTATCCCTCCCAGCTCATATTGATGTATTCTTCTCTTTTATTCAAGAAATGCCAGAGTATCAAGTATTGCAGCAGCATAAAGATGGAGAAGCAACCGAGGAAGCAATAAAAGTTGACTATCAATTGTTCTTGACCGCATATTTTACCGAGGAAAAAGAAAACAATCTGCTTTTTAACTTGGGAGAACAGTTTAAATCTGCATTTCGAAATTAATTTTAAAACCTCGCCTTCAATAATTTGGGAGCGAGGTTTTATTGTGCTACAATTATGTACAGATTATTGGGCTGCAGAAATCAAATACTGAAGGTGGAAGGAGATTGGTGTTGACGGAGACAGTACATATTGCTATACTTAAGTATATACTTAAGTATACAGCAGGAGGCATAGTATGTTGAATTACCAATTCCCTGCAGTAAAAGGGTGTCAGGCCGGAAAAGATTACTATATCTGTATGGTTCCCCTTGGGTTAATGAGTAAGATTTTTGTGACCGATAGCAGCGATGTCCCAGCCGAATACCGTGCTCAAAGAAAGCTTAACGAAGCTCGTATTCCCGAAATCTGTGGATACATCTTGTCTAATCGAGATTCATATGTTTTTTCTGCTCTGGCCGCATCTGTGGACGGCGACATGAAGTTTGTCCCTGCTGACAGCAATGAGAATGCAGGCATTCTGGAAATCGATATGACCGCTTCCTTTCTAATCAACGATGGCCAGCATCGAAAGGCGGCCATTGAGGCAGCGATTGCCGAAGACGAGAGTCTGAAAGAAGAAACGATTTCGATTGTCCTTTATAAAGACCAGGGGCTTCAACGAAGCCAGCAGATGTTTACTGACCTCAACAAGCATGCTGTTACCACATCGAAATCCCTAAACACGCTATATGAGTCGAAAGATCCTGTCGCACTAATCACGAAGAATGTCGTCAACTCCATCAGCTTTCTACGTAAGTATACTGACAAGGAGAAAGACAACCTTAGCAAATATTCCTCTAACATCTTTACACTTAACACCTTCTATACAGCTAACAAGCGCATCTGTAAGGTGATCCATGATCAGGAAAATGCTGAAAAACTCATTCATACATTTTGGAATCACGTGGTTGTTAATATGCGTGAGTGGAACGAGATGGACAGTGGTGAATTAAGTAAAAAAAATTTGCGAGAGGATTATATCACAACGCAAGGTCTGATTATCTTGGCACTGGGACGCTTGGGAGAATTCTATTGCGTGAATCCTCAGATTAACATGGCGAAGTCGTTGAAGGGATTAAAGAAAATCGACTGGCTTCGAAATAATGAAGCGTGTTGGATGAACCGTGCAATTAAACCTAATGGAAAAATCAACAGAAATGAACAGGGTATCTTTTTGACATACATTCAGATTAAGCGACTTCTTTCTCTGCCAGTCAGTGATGAGGAGACAAAAAAAGAAAGAATCATCATGGGATAACCCCGGAGGACTCAAATGGAACAGAATACATTAAATTCAAATAACATCGATGCTGGAAACAAAATTGCCAGTTTCCGAGTAAAACAAAGTATGCCATATGAATTTAAGGTGAATTATGCGCGCATAAGGGCATGGGAATTCTATAATGAATGTGGAAAAAGGGACTTGGATTGCTATGTTTCAGTAGGGGGACTTGACAGTATCACACTGTTCTTCTTCTTGAAATCAATAGGAATAAATGTGCCAGCGGTATCAGTCTCTTCGCTCGAAGATGTTAGTATCCAAAAAATCCACAAACAGATTGGAGTTATCTCACTACCACCAGCAGTTAGAACTGATGGTACGCGATGGAATAAGCAAAAACTAATTCAAGAATTTGGTTTCCCTGTACTCTCCAAGGAAATCGCCCGTAAAATTGAATTGCTTCAAAACCCAACTCCCAATAATAAAACCATAAGGCATGCAATTGTTACAGGCGAAACTGGTGAATATGGTGGATTTCAAAAGCATTCAAAAATGAAACTTGCGCAGAAGTGGCTCGAAAAATTCGGCGGATTAGAAAATGAAGAAGAAGGCGTGAATTATCAAATTGCACCGTTTAAAGTCTCCTCGAAGTGTTGCTATTACCTCAAGGAAAAACCGTGCTCTGATTGGGCTAAAGAGCACAATTGTGTACCGTATTTAGGGCTGATGGCATCCGAAGGCGGAAGACGTGAGAAGTCTTTAATGCTAAATGGCTGTAACTACTTTGGAAAGGGAACCATTCGTTCAGCACCATTTGCAATTTTTAATAGACAGGATTTATTACAGTTGGCACTTGATTTAAAGGTCCCTGTCCCTGAGATTTATGGAAGCATACTGAAGGATGAAGATGGTCATTTGTATACTTCTGGAGAGCAGCGAACCGGATGCTCGATGTGTGGATTTGGAATTCAGCTCGAAAAACGGCCTCATCGATTCGATCGGCTACGGGAACGGAACTACAAAGAATGGGATTTTTGGATGAATAGGTGTTGCTTTGATGAAAACGGAACACCGTATGGCTGGGGAAAAGTTTTAGATTATCTCGGAATTGGGTGGCGAGATATTCCGGATCCACATAACAGAAAAAAGTAAGGATGGGAATTCACAATGTCATATACAGGTAAGTTTCAAGTATTTGAAGATATCATTAAAGAAATTATGATCGTCTACAAGCACGACAGCCGTCCGTGGCTTATTGGCTACAGCGGTGGCAAAGATTCTACTTTGCTGGTCAGTCTTGTATATGAAGCCATGAAGCGGTTAAAGGATGCTGGCGCTAAGCTTGACAAAACCGTTCATGTCATTACATCCGACACGATGGTTGAAAATCCCATCGTAAAGAATTACATGCACTCATCCTCGGATAACATCAACCGAGCAGCGGGAAAAGATCGTCTCAACATCAAAGCCAGTGTGATCTACCCGGAGCCGGAACAGACATTCTGGAGCCGGGTCATTGGCCTGGGCTATCCTACCCCAGAGCCTCCCGGATTCAGATGGTGTACAGACAGGCTGAAAATCATGCCGATGAATAAGTTTGTCAACGAGCGAATCAAGGAGAGCGGCGAAATCATCATTCTTCTCGGCGTCCGCAAGGGCGAAAGCCTAACTCGAATGAAGACCATTACCGCACGGGAAATCGAAGGCAAACTGCTGAATATGCATAATGACATTCCCAATGCTTATGTCTACAATCCTATCACTGAAATCCCTAACGATTTGGTCTGGGAATTCCTCTTAAAAGGCGATTGCAGAAGTCCTTGGGGAAGTGACATGAAGTATTTGTTCAGCCTTTACCAGGGCGAAAACCTTGGTGAAGAAAAGAGTGTTTTGGGTGAGGTCGACCGCGAGAAAATTCCGGTAACCGGCAACTCCAGATTTGGTTGCTGGTGCTGCACCATGGTGAAAGAGGATAAGTCGCTACAGAACTTCATCAACAAAGGTGCTACGGAACTAATTCCGCTTAGAGAATTCAGAAACGAATTGCTCAGAATGCGGGAGAATAGTCAATATCGAGATTCTAAGCGCCGCAACGGTTCTGTCTATAAGAAGTCAGACGGAAGCTTTGGAATGGGACCGTTTACGCTTGAAGCGCGATGCCTCATTCTCGAAAAACTCCTCGACCTCGAAAACAGGACAGGCATGGAGCTGATTACAGAAGCTGAACTGAAAGCAATTGACAAGATGTGGGACGAGGAAGGCGACCTTACATGTCGAGCACTCGTTGAAACCTACCATAAGGTCAAAGGCAAAAAGCTTCCATGGGATGATTATAAAACTCCGCGATTTGATGATGAGGCGATCCAAGCGATCAGAGATGTTGCAGATAAGTATGATATCCCGGTTGAATTGATTACGAAGCTGATTGTTTCTGTAGATACCAATAAGCACATTACGAAGAACAACAAAATGCAAAAGGCATTTGACAGCATTATTGGACAAGGCTGGTTGCACTATAATTCTGTCGAGGGAGCATTGAACCATGAAGATTAAGCGCATACAAGTAAAAAATATAGGTCCATATGTCAACGAAAATGCCTTCGATTTTGATGTATCAGACATTACTAAAAGAATGGTACTGATCGGCGGCAAAAATGGTGCAGGTAAAACGACACTGTTTAACGCTATCAAAATATGTCTCTACGGCTGCGTTGCATATGGCTTTGAATCAAACAACGCAAAGTACTTTGCCGAGATAGAGAAAATTATCAATGCCAATGAAAAACTGCAAAAAATTGGTGAGGCAGAAGTTGTCATTGACTTGCTGATGGATGACGGAAAGTACGATCACACATACACGTTTGTCAGATCATGGAGGGTAGCAGGCAAGAAAATAGCAGAAACCTTTACTGTGTACAAAGACGGCGAGACACTTTCTGAGACAGAAAAGAGTGATTTTGAGAGCTATCTTTTACAGACACTGCCCCCCAATCTCTTCCGCTTCTACTTCTTTGACGGCGAAAAAATCAGTGATTTCGTGTTCAACAGCAGCAAAAACTCCGACTTTAAGGATGCGTTTTTAAAGCTCTGCAGTCTTGATACGATGGAGATTATTCGGGAAAACTTCCGTAGAATTTCTCGTAGCAAGGCAAAGGGGACCATGACGCTTTCAGCGGAATACGATAGATGCCTTGAAGCAGACAATCTGATTGCACAGAGAGTAGAATGCGCTGAGGATGAATATCGAGAGATTTCCAATGAGATTTTGATTATTGATCAGAGGCTTGCGTCTCTTGAAAAGGCATACGCCAAGGGTGGCGGTATTTCTAAAAAAGAATGGCGCTCTATGCAAGATCAGATTGCAAAAGAGGATGCTCGCCGTGAGGGACACCATAAATGGCTCAAAGAAATGGCCAATAATGTACTCCCATTTATTATCCTTAGAACTCAACTGGAAGAACTAAAGGCCCAAATTGCACTGGAACACAAGGCACAGGTCGATGCAAATGTAAAAAGCACAATTGATACCCCGGAAATCAAGTCGATCATCTCCGGCGTGTTGAGCCGGGCAAATATAGAATTAGCCGACGATATTTCTGAAAAGGTTATCTACGAGATTGCCAGCTATGCCAGCCACACTTCACAGATAACGCCCATTCTCAATTTGTCTGACTTCGACAGATTTGAACTAACTGCAAAAATCAACAGTCTCCTGGCTTATGACACCAACCGTGTCAAAGAAGCGACTGATGACATTAAGGCTTCTTTAAAATGCGTAAAACGCATCCGAAAGAAAATGGAGCGGAGCAGTATCGAAAACTATGATGGATACTTGCAGATGAAAAGCGATTTGAATGAGCAGAAGTCCAAATGCACACAACAGCTTCTGGAAGTAGATAAAGAATTGCAAGAACTACGCGCCCAGAAAGCGATATCTGCATCTAAGCTTGCCAAGGCTAAAAGTGATTATGAGGCACTCTTGAAAAAGCAGTCCATTAACGATATTTCAGCGCGTGCACTACTGGCATTTGATGAACTCCAAAAGACGCTTTACGATAAGAGTATTCGTTTAGTCGAGACGGGATTTAGCCAATTCTTCGCAAGTCTGATCAATAAATCTGATTTGATTGATGGAATCCATATCGATGATAGCCTAAATGTTCTTCCCTATAAAAACAAACACTTTAAAGCTGATGAAATACATAAAATCATTGGTAAGAACGGTGTTGAGTATCTTATTGCTCAGATCGGTCTGTATGCTTACGAAGTCCTGCAACAAAAGCTTATTGTCGATGAAGCCGAATTTGAACTGCCGGTTGAGGTAAAGCAACAGCTTTCTGCGGGAGAAAAGCAAATTTTTATTATGGCACTATATCAAGCTCTTTCGCAACTCAACAAAATCAATGTGCCTTACATTGTAGATACGCCGTTCGCGCGAATCGATAAGGAACATCGCGGAAAGATCCTGAGTCAGTTCTTTAAGAAACTAAACGGTCAGATTATCATCTTGTCCACCGATGAAGAAATCGTCGGGGACTATCGCGAGAGTATATCTGACATTGTATCTAATACATTCGTTTTGAACCACACAACAAACGGAAATACTGAAATCCTGGCAAACACTTATTTCGGAGGCAAGCACAATGACTAATAAGCTTCATACGTCACAAAAGACCCAGGAGATATTCAACTCGTTAGGTCAGTCATTGAGATTGCAGCCGTTTATCCTATCTAAACTGGCAATTGTACTGTCGGTCAGAAAGGGACAACTTCAAGCCGATGACTTTAAGACTGATAATAATGGCTTGGAACTGAGTCGGCAGGTCATTTTCGGTGATCACGATTTGCTGTTTAAATCTCTCATCATTAACAACGAGGGCAAAGTGATTCGCGAGGATGACTATTTCCCCGGTTTGGTAAAGGCCCATTTGGATCGAGGAGCAAAGCTTCTCGAAGATGAAAAACGGTACAGCAAAGATTTCTATAATCATCTGTGCCATCTGGATGACAACATCTAAAGGAGGTTTATATGGATTATCCAATGGTCAAAGTCTGTTTAGATACCTCAGAAGATAACCTGATAGATGAATTGTATACGCCGTGTTTAAAGTGGGCTGAACGCTTTGACCGAGGCGTCGGCTACTTCACAACAGGGTGGCTCACATACAACGTCGCAGGATTATCCGACTTCGCCTCTCGCGGAGGAAAAATGCGCTTAATTACAAGTCCCATTCTTTCCACAGAGGACACGGACGCAATTATTGGAGCTGAGAACCAAGATGGTAGCGCATTTCTGCGCCTCGAAGCAGCTCTCCTCGAAAATGTTGAGATACTCAAACAAGAGATGGAAGCAGACATTATAAATGCATTCTCCTGGATGCTGTATGATGGAATTATTGATATGCGTTTTGCAATTCCTTGTGAAAAGTTGGAGGAAGGAGACTTTCACGATAAATTTGGCATTTTCTATAAGGGCAACGATGCGCTATCCTTCTCTGGCTCTATCAACGACAGCAAGCATGGATTCCAAAATTATGAAAGCATAAAAGTCTTCAAAACGTGGGCTGGTACACAGGAGTATGTCGATGCGGATACCGCTCGTTTCGAGAAAATCTGGAATCGAAAAGACCGCAATCTCAAAATGTTTACCATTCCACAAGCAGTTAAAAACAAAATATTTGAATTGCGTTCCCCGGATAGGCCGTATTCTTTGCCGGCAGGTTCGAGTAAATGGGTTCATCAGGACATAGCAGTAAAGACCTTTCTGGAAAAAGAGCATGGCATTCTGGCAATGGCGACTGGTACCGGAAAAACCATTACTGCATTGAGGATCATTAACCAGTTGTTTGAAGAAGGCAGAATACATCGGGTGATTATTACAATGTTTGGCAATGACTTGCTTGATCAGTGGGCCAAACAAATGCGAGAGAAATATAAGAATAAGCAAATCTATTACCATTATGAATCTCACAAAGAAATTAGTAAGTTTATTATGCATCCGGACAACGCAATCCTGCTCATTTCCCGAGATGAGGGAAACTTATCTAAGCTTTTGAATCTGTTTAGCCGTGCTCCTGGTGACTATAAAAACGATACGCTATTTGTATTCGACGAGGTTCATGGCGCGGGATCGAGTTCCTTTGTGGAGAACCTTACCGGACGCATTTCACCATATAGATATCGTCTTGGCCTGAGCGCAACACCCGAGCGAGAATACGATGATGTAGGTAATGATTTTTTGCAGTCTGAGATCGGAGATATCATTTTCACTTTTTCTCTTGAAGACGCTATCAAAAAGGGTATTCTTTGCGAGTTTGAATATATACCATTACCCTACATTTTGGCAGATGAAGAGAGAGCAAAGAAAAAGAAGATTATAGCGGCCTTTAATGCCAAGAAGGAGGCTGGAGAACCTGTTGATGAGAAAGATATGTTTACACAGCTTTCTATGGTCAACAAAACAGCTATCAATAAAATCGACGAGTTTGAAGCTCTGGTTGCTAAAAACCCCAATTTATTGAGAAAGTGCATTATTTTTGTGCAAACGAAAGATTATGGTGAATTGCTCCAAGATGTTCTCGTTAAGTATACAGATCGATATCATACCTATTATGCCGATGATGAAAAGTCAAGACTTGACGATTTTGCAGAAGGTCGAATCGAATGTCTGCTTACGTGCAAGAAAATCTCCGAAGGCATCGATATTAGCAGCGTGGCCAATATCTTCCTGTTTGCATCGGATCGTTCTAAGTTAGTTACGACTCAAAGAATTGGCAGAGCGTTGAGATTGGACGCAAAGAACCTGAACAAAAAGGCAATCGTGATAGATTTTATACTTGAGGATGCCGAGGAGAACGACAATAATGCGGATCAGGAACGGAAGGAATGGCTGGCCGGCCTTTCCAGAACGAGGAGGACCGAGGATGAGGAATAAAACAATAGAAGCAACTATCGATAGAGTAATTGATAGTTCAGATTACCCGTCCGATTTCAAAAATGCGTTCAAACAGTTTATAAAGAATAAATTCGATGATAACTCCAAAGAAAGTGATTTGAAGCGGATCCTGTCTTTACTTCCGGATGAAACGGAGGATGATGACTGATGAAGATGTCGATTCTTGAACTCGAATATAAGAATATTCGAAAAATCTCTTCGCTACAGATTTCTTTCCGGAATGACACCGGCGGCGTCATTAAGAACAATTTTGTGATGATGGCAAATGGAACCGGTAAGACTACTACAATGACTCTTATCAAGGGTTTGTTGGATGGCAGTGCAAAAAATTGGCCTGTAGACTATGTCAAGTCTTTTGCTCCGACGACAACTACCGGCGATAAGGGCGAGTTTAGTATTACTGTAAAGTTTGATGAAAAGCAATACAAATACTTTTTGTCACTTGATTATGTGAATGGTATTGCCAAAATAGAAACTCAGGCCCCTCCCAAAGGACGAGAAACAGGGCTTCTCTTGCCCACGGCGATTAAAGGCATTTTTACTCCGGAGTTTGTGAGTCGATTTGTTTTTGATGGTGAACAGGCAAAAAAGTCCATGGATCGCACATCAAATGAAGCAGATGAAACTATCCGTTATCTGTACCGCTTAGATGAACTTGACGAGATCCTTGCTATGAATATGAATATTCTCACGGAAATTCAAAACGCTGAAGGTGGAAGCACAGGTACGCGTGGATCCTTGAGCAATTTGCGTTCCAGACAGAAAAAGGTGCGTGATCACATTGCTTCTTTGGAAAAGAAGCAAAAGCAACTCAACGGTGATATCGCACGTTTTAGTCAAGAAAAGATTGAAAAAGAAAAGCAGCGGCAGGAACTCGACAAAAACTATGAAGCACTCAATAAAGAGAAAAATGAGGTAATTGCTGAGCAAGAAAAGAATCGCGGAAACGTTGACGTGAAAATTACCGAAATTGTTTCTTTGGTGAAGACTCCGTATTTGGTCAGCGAAGGTTTATGTAATCGCATGTATGAGTTTGGTGATGCGATGAAGAAATTGAAACTTCCCAAAAGCAGCTCGAAAGACTTCTTCACGGAACTTGCTTATGCAGAAAAATGCGTTTGCGATAGATGCATTGGAGAAAAAGAACGAGGTGCGATACTCAAGAACGCGGAACGATATTTGGGTAGTGATCATCAAGCAGTTTTGAATAATATCAAAAGTGTATTGATGGGCAGTACGTACGATGAGCGTCTTGTTGCGGCATTTGAAGAACTTGGAAAGCTACAGGAACAAAAACTCGTTTGAATGCTCGATTTGCTGATGTTGAGGACAAGCTTATTAAGGCAGGTGGACCTCAGGTTGAGCAGCTGCAGAACGAGATTGAAGTTCTTATTGGGCAGATTTCTTCTGCTCAAACTCAATTAAAAATAATTGAATCCAAGGACGAAGATGACGAAACATTGACCGAAGAAAACAACCTTCATAAAGCTCGTCGTGCAGATGCAGAGTATGAGGCTAAAATAGCTTCGACAACAAAGACCAATGCGGCACTTCGAAAGAAGAATGTTGTGCAAGATTTGGTTAATGAAATTAAAACTCAGGCTACAGCGGCGTTAAAAGAAGAGATTATAAAAAAAGCGAATGATAAAATTAGCCGCGTGATTAAAGATGATTATATCGAAATTGAGAGTATTGATGGTTACATTAAGCTTAAAGACCGAGAAGGAGCCAGTGACGGACAAACTTTAAGTATTGGATATTGCTTCTTGGGAACTTTGTTTGAAGAAGCGGAATTGGAGTTCCCTTTCGTTATTGACTCGCCAACAGGAAAAATGGATTTCGATAAGCGTCAAGCAGTTGCCGATATTATCCCCGTTGTGTTTAATCAAATGATTGCTTTTGTACAGTCTGCTGAAGTTAAATGCTTTGCCGATAGATTTTACAAAAATACTGATACGCAGTATCTTACCATTGTTGCGTCCAAAGATACGGAGGAGATTGCAATACATAAGGGGATTGCATTCTTTGATTCCTATCAACGCGAGACCACAGGAGGTGACTCGTAATGCATTTTACTATGGCTAAGAGTGCACAGGACTTCTTTAGCAATATTATTGCATCAGAAGGTTCACACGGATCAAAAGAGAAGAATAAGTTCATTCAATTTGATGTTTACTACTGTTGCGCTTTGATAGGAATGGCGGCTGTACAGTTGGATGATGATACATCAGATTTAAAAGCACAATTGGTAGACAAATACCCCAAAGTTTATATGGAAAGCAGAGCGCACATTGCTGGCCTGTTAGTTGCAACCGAGGCAAAACGCCTTGGAATAGATATTCAAAGTCCAAAGCTCGAAGAAATCATGCTACAATATTTGAGTGATGATCCAACCATGCTTTCTGACGAAGGAATCCAAACACTTAACTTTTATTCTCAGCAAGGGTACCATTTAATTCGTGAGTTCCCTTTGGAGGAAAAGCCTACTTCACGTGAAGAGTTTTTGGAAGCCTTCAATATTGCCATGCAATTATACGAAAAGCAAGATAGCTAATCTGTGTAGGTGCTTAGTTAACCTGCGAGAGCGCACCACGAATACCCCACAGCCAAAATAGGGGCTGTTAAAAAAAGCACGATAGTTTCAGATACGTTCGTATCAAAACTATCGTGCTTATTTGGTCCGAGTGACAGGATTCGAACCTGCGGCATCCTGCTCCCAAAGCAGGCGCGCTACCAGCTGCGCTACACCCGGATACGGGAGACATTATACAGGATTTCCCGTGAAAAAGCAATAGAAATTTCTTTGGGGTTTGCGTTTTGGGACGGCGGCTGGTATAATGGGCGCAAAAGGAGGGATGATGCGTGGAAAAGAAGGGTGCCCTTTGCCAGGAGGAGCTGAAGCTTGTTGCCTGCGTGACCATGCTGATCGATCACACGGCGGTGGTGTTTGGGCTGCCCATGTGGCTGCGGGTGATCGGGCGGCTGGCATTTCCCATTTACTGCTTCCTGATCACCGAGGGAATCGCCCACACCGGAAGCCCCGGGCGGTACTTCCTGCGGCTGGGCATTATGGCGGTGATCTCCGAACCGATCTACGATTTCGTCCTCTACGGCGGCAGGAGCCCCTGGGCGCACCAGAATGTGCTGTGGCTGCTGCTTCTGGGCGCGGTTATGGTAGAGGGCATGGGCCGGGTGAAGCAGCCGGTGTGGAAGATTCTGCTGATCGTGCCATGCTATTTCATTGCAGATGCGCTGCACCTGAGCTATGGGGGAAACGGCATTCTGCTGATGGCCCTGTTTGCCCTGACCCGGGAGCATCCCGGTGGAAAATGGATTCAGGCCGTCGGAATGGTGCTGATCAACGGGATCATGCCCAGCGCCAATATTCGGATATTCGGCCTGTCCGTCTCCGTCCAGCTTTTCGGGGCCTTGGCCATGGTCCCCATCGCCCTCTATTCCGGTCAGAAGCGCACAAGGAGCAAAGCGATCTCCTGGGGCTTTTACATCTTTTACCCCCTGCACCTGCTGGCCCTGTACGGACTTTTCCTGTGCATTCCTTAAAGCGCCGATTTTCAAAGCCCAGCCATGTCCCCAGGCTGGGCTTTGCTGCATATTCAGCCGGAAGAAAGCATCAGGCTTTCGGCCAAAGCAGTGAGCAGCGGCTGGCTTTCCGCGGCCTTTCCGGCCGGACAGCGTTGAACAACAGCATAGGAAGAAAAAATTCTCGGCATCTTCCACGGGATGCACCTCCTTTTGTCTTTCACCGGTAAAGACGGAAGCATTCGGAAAGTGTTTGCCTGTCTGCAAAAAAATCCGGTGTCAAAACAGACCCCGGATTTATTCTGCGATTTTTAGACGTTGAACAGGAAGTTGACGATGTCGCCGTCTTTCATGACGTAGTCCTTGCCCTCGCTGCGGACCAGACCCTTTGCCTTGGCGGCAGCCATGGTGCCGCAGGCCTTCATATCCTCAAAGGCAATGACCTCGGCGCGGATGAAGCCCCGCTCAAAGTCGGTGTGGATCTTGCCGGCGGCCTGGGGGGCCTTGGTGCCCTTTTTGATGGTCCAGGCCCGGCACTCGTCGGAGCCCGCGGTCAGGAAGGAAATGAGGCCCAGCAGAGTGTAGCTGCTGCGGATCAGCCGGTCCAGGCCGGATTCCTTCACGCCCAGCTCCTCCATGAACATGGCCTTCTCGTCGGGGTCGTCCAGCTCGGCGATGTCGGCCTCCAGCTTGGCGCAGATGGGGATGATCTGGCTGCCCTCGGCATCGGCCAGCTGCTTCACGGCCAGATAGTGGCGGCTGCTCTCCGGGTCGTTGACCTCGTTTTCCGCCAGGTTGGCAACATAGATGGTCTTCTTCAGGGTCAGCAGGTCCGAGGTGGCGATGAGGGCCATGTCCTCCTCGCTGCACTCGAAGGTCCGGGCCAGCTTGCCCTGGTTCAGGTGGGCCAGCAGGTCCGTAAACAGCTCAGCTTCCTTGAGGAAGCGCTTGTCGCCGCCCTTGGCCGCCTTCTGGCACTTGTCAATGCGCCGCTCCACCATTTCGATGTCCGCCATGACCAGCTCCAGATTGATGATGTCAATATCCCGCAGAGGATCGGTAGAGCCCTCCACATGGGTCACGTTGGCATCCTCAAAGCAGCGGACCACATGGACGATGGCGTCGGTGGTGCGGATGTTGCTCAGGAATTTGTTGCCCAGGCCCTCGCCCTTGGAAGCGCCCTTTACCAGGCCTGCAATATCCACGAACTCGATGACAGCAGGGGTGACCTTCTTGGGCTGATGCAGCTCGGCAAGCCAGGTAAGCCGCTCATCCGGCACGGAAACCACGCCCACATTGGGGTCGATGGTGCAGAACGCATAGTTGTCCGCAGGCACACCGGCATTGGTAATGGCATTAAACAGAGTGGACTTGCCCACATTGGGCAGGCCTACGATACCTAATTTCATATTGTCTCATTCTCCTTTAAATTCCTTTGACTTCTCTAAGCTGTTTTCAAGTTAGCGCAACAATCGCCGCACCAATTTCGCACCATTTGTTAGAGCAAAGGACATATCAATACATTTTGATTATAGCAGATGTTGATATTTTCTACAAGGGGTATTTTTCGCGAATGCCTGTGAGCAAAGCCTACAACGATATGGAGCAGCTGCGGAACATGGGGACGGTTGCGGTGGTGGATTTGAAGATGATATTGGGGAGAAAGAATTCAGGGATGGAATAATGTCACGACACCATATCAATCAGCTGAGATTTGCCTTGGGAAACCACGATAAATCACGATCCATATGCCGATTACTACCAATTTACTACTTTTTTGAGTTCCGATATGATGAAATAACCAGACAAAGCAGTCCCGGACAGGAGTTTTTTCTCCTGTTTGGAACTGCGTTTTGTTTGTCTGCCATTTCGTCCAAAACGTGTTTTTGTGATATACGAACTTCTTAAGTGCTCCACTTTGCGGCACAATCGACACGGAAGCTGTTATCCGATATCATGACCGTACCAAAGCGAAAGGGGATACTGATCGATAAAGATAACCGGCAAAGCAGCCGCCGGCGTGGAGAAAATGCCTGCCCCGTTTCACATCCTGCGGCATATCTTTGGTCTTACCTTCACCGCCGGAAGCACCATCAGGAATCAGCGCTGCCGGATTGTATCTTTCGGTATTCAATGGGTGAAATGCCTTCGGCCCGGCGAAAACTCTGGGAAAAATAGCTGGCGGATGAGAAGCCCAGAACCCGGGCGATCTGGGACATGGACATATTTGTTTCACGGAGAAGATAACGGCTTTCCTGAATGCGCCGGGATAACATGTAATTGATTGGGGATACGCCGTATTCTTCTTTGAATGCGTGAGCCAGATAGAATTTGTTGATGTGGGTTTCTCTTGCCAGATCGTCCAGACTCAATGGTTCCTTGTAATGGGTGTCAATATAGTGGCGAATTGCGGTGCATTGGTGGCTGGCCGGGGGAGGAGAGGCACTGATAGTAAAGCTGGCGCTGCGCATGAGACGGAGAATCAGAATCTCCATATAGGCCTGACAGATGGTTTTGTAGCCCGCTTGCGCCGACTGCGTTTCCAGCAGAATGTTTCTCAAACAGGTCAGCACATCCCCAGTTCCCCGGTAATCCAGAATCTGATAGCGGTTTGCCTGCTCTGTGGATGTGGAAAGTTCCATTCCCTCAATTCCGAGAACGATATATTCCAGCGGATGGGCTTCATAACTGACCTCCGTGTGAATTACATTGGGGTTTACCACCACCAGCTGGTTGGCTTTTACTGGATAGAGATTCTCCTCAATCTGAAACTGACCGTCCCCAGCAACGATGTAGAACAGCTCCGCGTAATGGTGGGCATGGGGAATGGAATGCCAGTCGCCGCCATATTTTGCGCTGCTGACATACAGAAGTTTTGCCGTGTTGCGGATATCTTTTTCTCCGGAAGGCTCCAGCGCATATCGTCGATTACTCATGAAGTGTCCCCCTCCATTTTAGAAATATTGTATTTGCTTTTATTATATTGTGTTTTATGTTTAATTGCAACAAATATCCACCAATTCTTCCTGTACAATAATAACAAAAAATCAAGAAAAATCCGAATTGGTGAAATGCCCAAAAGAAAACGGGCAGTTTTTAGCGTTTCGCCGAAAAATTATGTGGTAGCAATATCTCTAAAATATTCGACAATTATCCGCTTGAGAAAAACCTCTGATACGTTATACTTTTCCTGTAACAGGAAATTCCTGTGAATACCAATTTAGGAGGATACTCAAATGAAGAAGATCATTGCTATGCTGCTGTGCCTTGCCATGGCGCTTTCTCTGGTCGCTTGCGGCGGTTCTTCCGCTCCTGCTGCTACCGAGGCTCCCAAGGCAGACGCTCCCGCTACTAATGCTCCCACTGCTGAAGCTCCCACTGCTGAGCCCGTGACCATCAAGGTTGCTGCCATCGAGACCGCTTACGGTTCTCAGGTCTGGGTTGACGTTGCTGCTGCTTTCGAAGCTGAGACCGGCATCAAGGTTGAACTGACCACCGACAAGAACCTGGAGGACGTCCTGTCCGGTCCCATGCAGAACGGCGAATTCCCCGATGTTGTTCATCTGGCTACCGGCCGTCCTGCCGGTCTGACCGAGCAGCTGGTTAAGGCTAACGCTCTGCACCCCCTGACCAACGCTCTGGCACTGACCATCCCCGGCGAGTCCGTTAAGGTTTCTGATAAGATTGCCGGCGGCTTTACCGACAACAACATCGTTGCTCCCTACGGCGACGGCGTGACCTACATGGCTCCCATGTTCTACTCTCCCTGCGGCCTGTTCTACAACGCTAAGCTGTTCGAGGACAAGGGCTGGGAAGTTCCCACCACCTGGGACGAGATGTGGGAACTGGGCGAGACTGCTAAGGCTGAAGGCATTTATCTGTTCACTTACCCCACCGCTGGCTACTACGATGCTTTCATGTTCGCTCTGATGAACGCTATCGGCGGCCCCGATTTCTTCAATGCCATCACCACCTATCAAGAGGGTGCATGGGATTCCGAGAACGGTAAGACCCTGCTGAATATCCTGGACAAGCTGGCTTCCTACACCCATCCCTCCACCCCCGCTCAGGCTAACAACCAGGACTTCACCAAGAACCAGCAGATGGCCATGAACGGCTCTGCTCTGTTCATGCCCAACGGCACCTGGATCACCAGTGAGATGGCTGACTACGCAGCTACTCTGGATAACTTCGCATGGGGCATGACCGCTGTTCCCGCTGCCGGCACCGCTCCCTACTCCTTCTGCTGGTTTGAGCAGGCTTGGATCCCCGCTGGCGCTGAGCACATTGCTGAGGCTGAGCAGTTCGTTGCTTTCCTGTACTCCGACAAGGCTGCTGAGATCTTTGCTTCCGCTGGTGCTATGCAGCCCATCCTGGGCATCGCCGACATGCTGGAAGGCGAGAATGCCATGTTCTACTCCATCTACGACAACGGTGCGAAGGCTGCTATGGGTGGCTTCGCCGCCTTCAGCGAAATCCCCGGCGTTGATGTTTCCGGCACCTTCTTTGCTCCCATCGACTCCCTGGTCGCCGGAACCATCACCATCGACGACTACGCAGAGCTGGTCAAGACCAACTCCGATCTGATGCGCGCAGCAAAGCTGGGCTAATCCAACGATTCGCAAGACCACACAGTAAGTAATTTGGGTGGCAGTGACTTCTGTCACTGCCACCCTTTTTAAGCTGTTTTCCCTTGGGCAGGGAATGCCTGCTTAACGGAAAATAACTTAAGCAAAAATCTAAGGAGTTGGTTCAAGATGAAAAGCAATCTCAAGCGCACCGGATTTATCTTCGCGTGCGTGGCACCTGCTGTGATTCTGTTCGTCATTTTCATGGCAGTGCCTACCTTCAATGTATTCCGTCTGTCTCTGTATCAGCGGAGCACCTTCAACCCCAACGAAGTCTTTATCGGTATGAAGAATTTCCAGATGCTGATGAAGGATGCGAACTTTATCCGTTCCATGCAGAACATGTTGCTGCTGATTGTCATGGTTACTGTGTTCACCATGGCTACCGCACTGATTTTCGCCGGCATTCTTACCCGTGAGAAGCTGAAGGGCCAGGATTTCTTCCGGATCGTATTCTATATCCCCAACATTCTGTCCGTTGTCGTTATCTCCGGTATTTTCTCCGCCATCTATGACATCGACAGAGGCCTGCTGAACAGCATTCTGAACCTCTTCGGCAAGGAAGGTATCCTCTGGAAGGGCGAAGAGCATGTCATCATGAGCCTTGTCATTGCCATGGTCTGGCAGGCCATCGGCTACTATATGGTTATGTACATGGCATCCATGTCCGCAGTCCCCGGTTCTCTGTATGAGTCTGCCGGTCTGGATGGCGCAGATCGGGTAACCCAGTTCTTCCAGATCACCATTCCGCTGATTTGGACAAACATCCGCACAACTCTGACCTTCTTCATAATTTCCACCATCAATATGGCATTCTTGTTTGTCAGTGCCATGACCGGCGGTGGCCCCAACAATGCTTCCAATGTGGCCCTGCTGTATATGTACAACCAGAAGAACCTGGGCGGCGGCTACGGCTATGCCATGGCCATCGGCGTCGTGATCTTCCTGGTGTCCTTCGGTCTGTCTGCGCTGGTGAACAAGGTCACCGAGCGCGAAGTTCTGGAATACTAAGGAGGTGCAGCTATGAGACTGAATAAAGAAAACAGCGGCGAGCGCCTGTATAAGCTGTTCATCTATCTGGTTCTGGGAATCTTGGCTGTTTTGATCCTGATTCCTGTGCTGTGGGTCATGGTGGCCTCTGTGAAGGAAACTTCGGAGCATTATGGAAGCCCCTGGGCACTGCCCAGCCATATCCATCTGCAGAACTTCGCCGATGCCTGGACCAAGGCCAACATGGGCGGCTATATGCTGCACTCCGTAACCATCACAGTCCTGGCACTGGGTATCCTGCTGGTGGTTGCCCTGCCTGCTTCCTACTGCCTGGCAAGATTCAAGTTTGTGGGCGGCAAGTTCCTGAACACCTGCTTTATGGCTGGCCTGTTCATCAATGTCAACTACATCGTGGTTCCCATCTATCTGATGCTTTCTGACGGTGACAAGTGGCTCAAGGGTGTACTGGGAAGCACCTTCCTGCTGAATAACCACATCGTTGTAGCTGTCGTCTATGCTGCAACCGCACTTCCCTTTACCATTTACCTTCTGTCCAGCTATTTTGCAACGCTGCCCCACGATTTTGAGGAGGCTGCCTATATTGACGGTTCCGGATATTCCAGAACCATGCTGCAAATTATTTTTCCCATGGCAAAGCCCTCCATCATTACGGTTATCCTGTTCAATTTCCTGTCCTTCTGGAATGAGTACATCATCATCAAGACGCTGGTTACTGACAAGAATCAGTGGACGCTGCCTGCAGGCCTTCTGAACCTGATGCAGGCTCAGCAGTCTGCTGCAGAATACGGCCCCATGTATGCCGGCCTGGTGCTGGTCATGCTGCCTGTTCTGATCCTATACATCTGCGTCCAGAAGAATCTGACCAAGGGCATGACTGTCGGCGGTCTGAAAGGCTAAGGTGACACTATGAATTTTTGGAAAGAGCATACAACCCTGCGGGGAATTCTGATCCTGCTGTTCTTTGTTCTGGGCATGATTCTGACCGTTGCAGGCTGGAAGATGACCGGCAAGCTGGAAGGCCTGGGCCTGATGCTGGTAGGTATCATTTTCCTGCTGGTTGCCCTGTTTGTGTATAATGCTGCTTATAAAAAATGATACAATAGGGAGGAATCATTCCCTCCCTGTTTGTCAGGAATATTTTGAAATCTGTATTGATTTTTGATGAATAAGCGGATAAAATGAGGAATGTGCGTTATCATCTGAAATCAGGACACCAATTCACTTCTGTAAGGAGTTTGCCAAAATGAATGAAAATATCAACAGAGGCCGTGTTACAATTCCCACCGACCTGGATGTGGTTCCCGAGACTCTGGAAATCATGAAGCGCTGGGGTGCAGATGCCATCCGTGACTGCGACGGCACCGATTTCCCTGCCCAGCTGCAGAATCAGAATGCAAAGATTTACTCCACCTACTACACCACCCGTAAGGACAATGCCTGGGCAAAAGCCAATCCCGAGGAAGTGCAGCAGTGCTACATCATGACCGGCTTCCATACCGCAACCGAGGGTGCTCTGGAGATCCCTCTGATGAAGGGCATTTCCCCTGAGCTGATGGAAGTCAATACCCGTGACGACATCAAGCGCTGGTGGGAAGTCATGGATCGTACCATCGGTGAGCCTATCTCCACGGATGCTTGGGACTACCATGCAGAAACCGGCTGTGTTGTAATTGCCGAGCCGGAAGCCTTCCATGAGTATACCGTGGCATTCCTGGCCTACCTGATCTGGGATCCTGTCCACATGTATAATGCAGTCACCAATAACTGGCAGAACTTTGAACACCAGATCACCTTTGATGTTCGTCAGCCCAAGACCCACAAGTTCACCATGGAGCGGCTGCGTAAGTTCATTGCAGATCACCCCTATGTCAATGTCATCCGCTACACCACCTTCTTCCATCAGTTCACCCTGATGTTTGACGAGCTGAAGCGGGAAAAGTATGTTGACTGGTACGGCTACTCCGCCTCCGTGTCTCCCTACATCCTGGAGCAGTTTGAGAAGGAAGTTGGTTACAAGTTCCGCCCTGAATTCATTGTTGACCAGGGCTACTACAACAATCAGTACCGGGTTCCCTCCAGGGAATTTAAGGACTTCCAGGCCTTCCAGCGCCGGGAGGTGGCTGCCCTGGCCAAGGAAATGGTGGATATTACCCACGAGCTGGGCAAGGAAGCCATGATGTTCCTGGGGGACCACTGGATTGGCACTGAGCCCTTCATGGAAGAGTGGAAGACCATCGGCGTTGATGCCGTTGTCGGTTCTGTCGGTAACGGTTCCACCCTGCGCCTGATCTCCGACATCCCCGGTGTCAAGTACACCGAGGGCCGTTTCCTGCCTTACTTCTTCCCTGATACATTCTATGAAGGCGGCGATCCCGTCCGGGAAGCCAAGGAGAACTGGGTCACTGCCCGCCGCGCCATCCTGCGTAAGCCCATCGACCGCATCGGTTATGGCGGATACCTGAAGCTGGCGCTCCAGTTCCCTGAGTTCATCGACTATGTTGAGTCTGTTTGTAACGAGTTCCGTGAACTGTATGAGAACATCAAGGGCACCACTCCTTACTGCGTCAAGACCGTCGCTGTCCTGAACAGCTGGGGCAAGATGCGTGCATGGGGCTGCCACATGGTCCACCATGCTCTGTACCAGAAGCAGAACTACTCCTACGCCGGTATCATTGAGGCTCTGTCCGGCGATCCCTTCGATGTGAAGTTCATCTCCTTTAACGATATCCGTGAGAATCCTGCAATCCTGGATTCCATCGATGTCATCATCAATGTGGGCGATGGCGACACCGCTCATACCGGCGGTGCAGAGTGGGAGGATGCTGTCATTTCCTCCGCAGTCCGTAAGTTCGTCCACAATGGAGGTGGCTTTATCGGCGTGGGCGAGCCCTCCGGCCACCAGTATCAGGGTCACTTCTTCCAGCTGGCAAATGTTCTGGGCGTGGAAAAGGAAACCGGCTTCACCCTGAACTACGACAAGTACAACTGGGAGCAGAATCCCAATCACTTCATTCTGGCGGATGTTGCCGGTGAGGTTGACTTCGGTGAAGGCAAGAAGAGCATCTATGCCTACGAGGGTACCGACATCCTGGTTCAGAAGGACAAGGATGTCCAGATGGCTGCAAATGCCTTCGGCAACGGCCGCAGCGTGTACATCTCCGGTCTACCTTACTCCTTCGAGAACAGCCGTGTCCTGTACCGCGCCATCCTGTGGGCTGCCCACGGTGAAGAGATCCTGCACAAGTGGTTCTCCACCAACTACAATGTAGAAGTCCATGCATTCGTTGCAAACGGCAAGTACTGCGTAGTCAACAACACTTACGTTCCTCAGGACACCACCGTTTACACCGACACTGGCTCCTTTGACCTCCATCTGGAGGCCAACGAAATTCGCTGGTACAGCATTTAATACGTTGCATCAGCCGTTAGAAAATCTGAAGGGGCTGTTAGAAAAGTATGTCGCTGCGAACCAGTGACCGATGTCACTGGTGTG
>ERZ836358.1254-NODE-1254-length-26068-cov-3.457118_pt1 | contig 26068 bp, 22 predicted proteins | sample MGYA00519942_ERZ836358 | MGnify/ENA primary metagenome ERZ836358 (study PRJEB31850, sample SAMEA3708798) | human gut metagenome | biome: human gut; feature: human-associated habitat; material: faeces | place: China | collected 2014 ...
TGTAGGCTCCGAAAAGCCTTGTATTTACAGTGTTCCTAATAGGAAGTAATCATAGAGAATTAGCCGACAGCGAAAAAACAGCCGATAGTGAAATTACTTCGTCGCAAAAAGGCAGCGTGGATAACGAACCTCGAATTGAGTTTGAAGAAACAGAAACCACGAAAAGAACAGATACAATCTATAATTGTCCAGAATACACCGTATACCCTACAAACATCAATGCAGATAAGATTGTATGGACAACAACGGATGAATCTGTTGCGAAAGTTGAAAATGGAATGTTATATGCTGGAAAAGAGGGAACGGCGCAAATAACTGCAACGATTGATGGTAATATAAGCGCGTCTATGACTGTAAACGTCAAAAGCAAGGCTAAGAAAACTTCAACTTCATCGTATAACAGTTCAAACGATGAAAATAGTTTGACATACAGTTCGAGACCCGGTTGGATTACAGGCGGTCCCGGTGCTGGCTCTACGGGAAAGGTCTCTGGTAAATCTTCTAATCAAGAATATCAAAATGCTTTAACGAAAGGCTTACAATACGCAAACCAGCTTCATATGTCAAAGAAAGCAGTATATGACCAACTGACATCTTCTTATGGTGAAGGCTTCCCGGCGGATGCTGCACAATATGCTATTGATAATATGACGGGCGTAGACTGGAATGCGAATGCCCTCGAAAAGGCAAAGCAATATTATTATAATATGTCAATGTCCAAAAGCGCAGTTTATGACCAGCTTACTTCTGAATACGGTGAGCAGTTTACAACGTCCGAAGCTCAGTATGCCATTGACCATCTGAATTAAGACACAGTGACCCAATAAGAGAAAGACCGCAGACGGAACAAAAGCCGTTTGCGGTCTTTCTCTTTGCATTTTCCTTCCCATCTGGTACAATGGTGCAGAAGGGAAGTGACAACATGCAGGAAGTGGATGCGATCCGTGCGCAGCTGTTTGCGCTGCAAGATAAGGAATATCAGATCTTTTACAGCCGCCTGATGCCCACCCTGCCACCGGAAACGGTGATCGGGGTGCGGGTGCCGCTGCTGCGTAAGCTGGCAAAACAGCTGGCAGATACCCCGGAAGCGGAGGCATTTCTGCAAGAACTACCGCATTTTTATTGTGAAGAAAACGCCCTCCACGCCTTTCTGCTGGAGTCTGTCCGGGATTACGACACAGCGCTGGCGGCAACGGAGCGCTTTTTGCCCTATGTGGATAACTGGGCAGTCTGCGATAATTTCAGCCCCAAGGTATTTGCGCAGCATAAGCCGGAGCTGCTGCCTGCTATCCGGCGCTGGCTGGGCTCTGACCAAGTGTATACCGTGCGCTACGGGATCGGGATGCTGACGCGGTATTATCTGGACGATGCCTTCCGGCCGGAATATCTAGCTTGGGTGGCGGCGGTGCACAGCGAGGAATACTATGTCAATATGATGCGGGCGTGGTATTTTGCCACGGCACTGGCAAAGCAGCCTGCAGCGGCGCTGCCGTGGCTGACCGAAAAGCGGCTGGACGTGTGGACGCACAACAAGACCATCCAGAAAGCAGTAGAAAGCCGCCGCATCCCCCCGGAGCAAAAGCAGGCTTTGCGGGCGCTGCGCATTCGTTCACAAAAGCTTTGCGAAGAACGATGCGTTTGACTGTTTACAATGTGGCGAATTTATTGTAAAATATAGTATAGCCTTAAAAATAAACGTGGTATCGAATGAAAAACGAAAAAATTCCCGATTTTGACACCACTTTGACACCAATCTCAAAATTACACCATCAAATCCGATTTTGAATCTTAAAAGAGCCTGATGTGACAATCCGACAAGACCTATTAAAATTGAAAACCGTATTTGAATCAAGGCGGCTGGACACTCTCCAGCGCCTTTTTATTGAATCGCCATAGAATAAGTGATATAATACAAAAAACCGGCTTGGAGGTTTTGCATTATGACTAAATTTGAAGTTGAACGCATCAAGCAAGCGCTCGCAGTTTTAAAAGAACAAAAACTTAAAACATATAAAGATCAGGTTGGTAGATGTGATAACCCCAAACAATTGACCAAGGAAGTCAAAAAGTATACCAGTGCTATAAATGATGTTGAGACACTGCTTAAAAACTATGGTCTTCTTACAGCGGGCGTATCGCAAACAGCAGAGCGATTAAATGATCCTGAAATAGAGCACATGTATCGCTTTGATGTTAAATACAAAGCATACGCACCAGAGGAATATGCTGATTGGATTTATAATGAAGTTCGAAATCAGACCGGTCATACGGCAAATGAGGCAAAAGAATATTTAGAATCACAATTACAGTTTGAATATTGTAACGATAAAACTTTCCGTGACTTACAAATCGAATTGATTGATCAATTTTATTGAGGCCATCATGAAGAAAGAAACGTATCTGCCGCTTGAGGTGTTAAAGAAAATTACAGAACAATACCCAAAAGCATGGGAACAAATGGCAATGTTTCATAGCGAAAATGGGTCGCCAGAACTTGGGTCATGGCCTGAATGGTGCTATGCTCCAATGAGTGCTGCGTTGGCAGTGGCATCCAAAGGGTATGATTTAAACAAGCTTCCTATTGATATAAGAATGGGAATGACATCCGTGGCTCAGGCAATATTTGCATTAGCTCCGTGGCGATTAAGTAAAGAGGTCTATGTCATCGATGAAGATTTAAAAAATCTTTTATTTGAGCAAGACGGAGAACTCGATGTCCCTGACGAAATATTATTACAACTTCCATATCCGTGTTTTTATGTAGAACTACCAAACACATACTATAGGGCAGATAAGATTCATGGATTCTTTGTGACGCTGGAATACGACATTGTTAACAGTGACAAAGAATTAAAACCTGTTTTTCTTACGGAAGATGGAAGCGTATTCAGCTATTCCATTCATATTGGAGCAAAAACAATAAATGAAAGCGTGGATATGCTCGATAAACAGGCTCTTGAAAACACGAACGGAAATAAAGAATTGAAACGTTTGGCGTTAAGAGCGATGCAGGATTCAGCAGAAACAAAAATATTCTTAAAACAAATCCTCCAAGTGATATTATATATTCTTGCACAAAACGCAGAAATTGCACAAAATTCTGAGCAGTCATTTATCACAAAAAGAGGAAAAACAATCAAGGATAAATATTCAGAAATACGCAAGTGGGATGTTGGTATTCGTGTTGGGGCTGCAATAAGGCAGCAGAAAATGCGAGAGCAGTCTGAACAACCAGAACGCAATCAAAATGGACACAATTCTCCAAGACCTCATATGCGGCGCGGTCATTGGCATCATTTTTGGACTGGCCCCAAAACAGAACCAGATGAGCGCAAACTTATCTTGAAGTGGCTATCTCCCATGGCTGTTGCTGCAAATCCTGACGACACGCCAATAGTATTTCACAAGGTGGAACTATGAACAATCCAAAGATACTTGATATTGCTCTCGCATTTATATTTCACAAGTACCCGGCTACTAATAAAGCACAAGCCATTCGTGAGCTGTCTGACGAAGAACTTGCGGCACTTTTAAATGAGCTCGTAGCCCAGCAAGATAATTGCCCACAAACCGTAGGCGGCTGGAAAGAATGGCTGAATGGAGAGATAAAATAAAACGCTAAAAAATGGGGTACTGGTCCAATTAAGGATCAATACCCCATCTATTTTTATTCTGCTATTGAGTCAAGAACTGCATTTACAATATCTAAGTTTATCTGCCCGGGAGCACTTGAGTCTCCAACACTCGCGAAAGTCATTGCAGACCCAAATACCTCTCCACACAATCTGCTTGCAACACCAAGTTTACCCATGCTGATTGTAATTATAGGAGTGGCAAAATATTTATTTTTCATTTCAATGGTAGCAGACAGCAGAATCAACACGTCCGTATTGTCGTGCGGCATAACCGCCACCTTCGGCAAATCAGCGCCGACATGTTGCATCTTTATCATACGTGACACTAGCTCATTTTTATCAGGTGTTTTTTGAAAGTCGTGGCTTGAACACACAACGACCATCCCTGAAGAATGCGCATTATCTATCAGTTCGCGAATATCATTTCCGGCTGTAAAGAATTCAATGTCAATAAAGTCAGAACAGTCCGTATCTATTACCGTGTTGATGAAATCTAAATATTCTTGGTGTGTTAAGGACTTCTCTCCGCCCTCGTCTTTGGTACGGAACGTTACCAGCAACAGCTTATTCTTTAATGCCACACGAAGCTTTTGCAGGCAAGACACCACAGAATGTGCATCCATGCATTGCTCAAACCAATCAACACGCCACTCCACACAGTCAACACGAAGCCTTGAAAACTCAAACGCTCGCTCTAAAATCTTTGATTCAGTCATTTCAACGATTGGAATTATGACTTTAGGTCTTCCTTCCCCAATATGACAGCCACGAACAACAATAGACATGATATCACCTCCTTGGAATAATAATATCAACGTCTATTCCTGTTGTCAACAGGTTCAATATCGCTTGGCTCAACATAGCCCGATACATTTACAGAAATTGGATACTTGCCAATGCGGCTTTCGAGATTTGTCACTCGATAGCGACCATTGACTAGTTTTCCATCATATATAAACCATTCTCCCCGGCGGCGCATACCGCAGTGAGTCTGGCTGTTTGAAAATAATACTCCGTCTAATTTAATTTTGTCTCCTGCACGAAATGTATTCTGGTTGCCTGCCATCAAAACGAACTCCATGTTGCCATTCCGCAGATGCCGTCAGCCGCCAATCCATGTGCTTTCTGCCATTCTACCAGCTTAGCTTTTGTGCCAGCGCCAAAGATGCCATCTACCTTCAAACCTAAATGCCGTTGCAATACAGTCACAGCATAAGACACGCCGCCAGTGCAGTCCTTAGAGCCCTGACGAATCGTGGGCATGATTTTACTCACGACCTGATATGCAGTACCACTTTTACTGACCCAACGGCTATGAGTCTCACGCACATCAACATGAACAAAGCCACCCGTCACCTGTGCTCGACTATAATAGCCAATACCGCCATGCTTCTGGAAGTAGGGGAGTGAGGCTACGTATAGCGCAATACGAATTGGGTCAACACCGTTGATGTGAATATCCGCTGCTGTGCCCAGACAATGCTGACTACGAGAACTGCCACCGATTGAAATGTTATATGCAGGAGTACGGTAGGCAGAGCTGATTAGAACCGGCTTGCCGAAATGGTCACGAATCTGCTGCAGAGTCTCTACTAGTTCAGTTGCGACCTTGAACTCGTCGCTCCGGTCATTGCAAGCAAATTCATAGGCACAGAAGTTCTTGGACAGCTTCTTGTTCCAGTCCTTCTTCATAGAATATGTAATAATGCTCATAGAGCCACACCTTCAATCCTTCTTGAGTTCTGCATTGATCTTCTCGTTCTGGATATCCATTTCCTTAACGGCGGCCTCAATCATCATCTCGATAGTAGGAGTGACCTTAATATGCATCTTCTCCAATGCGGCAATAACATACTTCTTCTTGTCGGCCTTCTGAATTGCGCCGGTAACACCCAGCTTTTCAGCTGCACGCACAGCCATCTGGACGATCTTGTACATACCGATCTGCTTCAAGTAGGGGATGCCATAGGTCATAAATGCAGTGCCAGCAACAGTGATAACCAGCTTCACAATAACAGAGACGATCTCATTAACAATACTTGCCATAGTAATACCTCCTGTTTTTGAATAAAAAATAAAGCCCGGCACACACGTACCGAGCTATATATTAAATGTCTTTTAAATTTTGTCCGTCGATCAGGTAGCTTTCAAGAGCAGCCTTAGCTTCCTTCATGGGGTCGATAGCATTACCATCAATGCCGTGACTAAGCAGAGCCAGTAGGGCTTTCATCATCACATTGATACCATGTTCGCTTTTATTCACACGCTGTTCTACGCCAGCGATTTTTCGTCCATGGTCTTCAACTACGATGTCCTGTTCCTTCTGGTGCTCTTCAATAGACAAAAGCTTGGAGCGATATAAATCCAAAACCTCTTTATCATTCTTGAGCTTGCGGTCAATATCTTCCAAATGCTTGTCATGTTCAATCAACTTCATATTCTGCTTCGTGTCGGGCTCTTTAGCTTTCTTGATTGCTTTTATAATAACAACAATGGCAGCTGAAATAGCCGTAATGCCACCAGCAATACTTAGAATCATTTGCCAAAGCTGTTCTATTGTAAAGCTGATAACACCCGGAGCATGAGTTGGTGCGGCAGTCAACAAACCAATCATTTCATCACCTCGATTCTGGTTGACAAAAATTTCACACTATGATAAAATAGGTGTGTCAAAAATTCATCGAGCGAATTTGTGACGTCCTATCTTTGTATAGGTGTGTGGCGGGAAGAGCTCTGGGTGTAACAGCCCGGGGCTCTTTCTGTTTTTACATATACTTTTAGTTTGTTTACTGCTTCGGTTTACATACCTTACGCCAGTGATAGTGCGGCTTGTCCTCGTGGAACATAATATAGCGCATCCAGTCATCTACATAAATGCACAGCAAGGCAAGGAAAAACCATAGCACAGTAAACGGCAGACAGATTTGACCCAGCAGATTGAATGGTAGGGAAGAGTAGTCCCAAATATGTAATCCCATCATCAGATTCAATGGAATACCAACAACAAGCTCCATACCAGTCACAAATAACGCACCGACAAGACCCTGTTCCCACATTGGCATTTCCCACGGAATATAATTATTCAACCCGCCTATGATAACGTAACAGATGCCGCCCACTACAGCCATAGTCCAGTGTGAGTGACCTCGCCATAAAATCTCGATGCAATAATAAAGCGCCCCTCCTATCAAAAAGAGAAGCGCGCATTTCAATAATTCTTTATACTTCTTTACGATTTTACTCATTCAGCGACCTCCTTCTGCCCGGCGGTCTCAAGATATTGTTTCAGAACAGGGTCGTAGTTGATTTCAATTGCATCCAGTTCTTCCATTGTAGTACAAGCCTTGATAGCCAGCTCCAATTCCTGCTGATGCGATACAAAGGGCTTTACATATGTACCGATTGCCAGTGCAAGGGCGGCTAGTTCTTCATAAGCCCACTCTACGCATTCGTCGCCTGTTGAATTCCATGTCAGTTTGAATGGTTGTCCGGCTGAGGTAGAGATTTGATACAGCGCCAAATTTGATGTCAGCAGAGCCTGTTTTTCACTAGTAACACTATAATACTTACCGTCCGTCCATTGAAGCGGGTGAGTAGCAAGGTATTCAGCAAGAGCGGTTTTAGATTCGGTGATTTTAACTTTTGCGGTCTTAGCTAGTTTAGCCTTCATTTCTTCTTTATCGACAATGATCTCATGTCCAGACATCTCTGTAACAGTTTGAACACCATCAATTTCTTCAACTTTAATATCAACGAACGGGAAGCTTTTTGGAATTGTTATGTTTTTTGGGATAATTGCCCAGCCATCTGGTATAGTGGTCTCCCACGGGCTGTTACGGTTTTCGTGTGCCCCACTTAAAAGAGCGACAATTTTAATTAAATTCATAGCTACACCTCCTTAAACGTCGTAATGGAAGAGGCTATGGTTCAGGTTAAAGCCGAAGATATAGTACGATGTATACTTATCATTGAAGAAATAATCGGCATTATTGCTACTGTAGGTGCTATAAAATTCAATCGAATTTCCATTACGACGAATATAGTTCCTATTCGCCCACTGCCCACTTGTACTAGTATTACTACCACCATTATACATTGTAATTATATTCGGACTTAAATCTGTAATTAATGTAAAAGTAGTCGGCAACATGTTCATAGCAACATATTGTTTCCCGTAATTGCCTTGTGAAAATAGATTAATTAAACCCGGTGTATACCTGCCTTTAAGATTTTTGATAAAATATACCAAATCATACGATTTTGAAAGCGTATGCCTGATAGGTAAACTCGCGGAACCAGTGTACTCTCCTGTACCTGTATAAGTGCCTTCGTAAGTGATAGTGTACGGTGCATCCAATGTAGTCCCCGCTATTAGCATAATTCACACTGAAGTTGCTCGGATTATACACATACATATTGCTGGCGTCACTGCCACCCCATAGCCATGAAGGTTGACCAGATTGACCGTTCCAATGAAAACGCATGTATTGACTATCATTATTCAAACACTGGGCATTTGTAGCCGATCCAGCACTCGTAGCAAACTTCACATTCTTATTCTTGTCCGCAGTATTATCAACGTTACTCAGTCCAACTTCAGCCTTAGTGTAGCTTGGTTTTGTAGCTGCTTTAGCCCATGCTGATACATCGCTTGCGGGCATAGAAGTTGGGAAATCCGTTATTTGAGACTTTGTGTGCTTATGTGAAGCAGGTGCTTTACCATCAACTAATGTTTTCAAAGCTTTGCCCTGTGCAGCACTAAGGCTCTGATCTGTACTATCGCTTGTCAAATTATTCTGGATTCCGCGCCATGTGTTTGTATCAGTAAACTTAGCATCCGCTGGAACACTCTTAGCGATAGTATATCCAATTGCAACGGGCTTACCACCAGAGAAGTAGACAGGCCGAGTCGCACTTCCCGCGCTAGAATCAAGCTTGATTGCACTATTGGCAGAGCCACCAGCAGTTCCAGAACCTGCATAATTGTGAGTATGAGAAGCAGCTGCATAATTTCCTTTTGGCTGATAATTAGCGAGTTTTGTATTTACTTCACTTTCGGTATAATATCTATCATCATGAGTGTGCCCAATATTGCTTTTTCCATCAAGTTTTGTGTTAACTTCTGTCTTTGTATAATAGCGATCATCATGAGTATGACTTGCCGGTGTAAACGTACTCGGTTTACCACTCACATTGCTCCATGCTACTGAACCGGCGCTAGTTGCCGACCCAGCACTATTAGCATAATTAACAGATTGACTGCCGATAGTAGCACTTGTAATGATAGTACCGGCTTGAGCTGGGAGATAGACTTGAGAAGTGCTATTATTGCCAGCATTATAGTTCGCGTCAGTTGAATAATTGAATATTAAACTCTCATTGCCGCCAAGGTTACCAATAGTCCAGTAACCGTTCTTCGTCGCCATAGCAGCAACTGCACCATAAGCACTATCACCTGCATAGCTACTTTTTATTGCAGCGCGATCCCTATCACCAATCCAAGAACCGCCAGTGGATTTTGTAATTTGACCACTCATCGTGCCACCGATAAGAGGTAGATAATTTCCCAATCCAATCCAACTCTTCAGAACGTCCTTAGACACATCTTTGATTTTTGTGCCATTGTCTGCATAACCTGCAACATAACCTAAATTTTCTGCAGTCAGGCCAGCGCCAGCGAAACCGATCTTAATAGTTTTGTTAGCGTCGTTGTAGTCTTTTACACCGTTGGAGGTTGTCGCGCTATCGGCAGTTCCTGCGGTTGCTGGCTTGTCATCTGTAAAAGCAACGGTTTTCCATGGAGACCAATTCGCATCTGAAGTGTCTCGTTTATTCCGGTAATACAGTCGTTCAACTGCGCCAGAAGTGCCACTCCATCCAGCTACAATTTGTCCAGAACCAGAACCGTGCACAGTAATGACGTTGCCGTAAGTTGTTGGATAGCCATTATTATAGACCTTATTAACCGTCAATCCGGCAGCAGGAGAGGTGGTTCCTGACAATGCAGTCTGATTATCACCCATAGTAAGTTTTCCAGCGCTGTCTGCAGTTGTTGCTTTTGTAGCCGTACTAGCACTTCCTGCGCTCGTAGCATACTTAACAGATTTATTTGCATCAGCGGTGTTATCTACATTACCGAGTCCGATATTGCCTTTCGTGACGTTGACTGTTTTTGCAGCACTACCATCGTAAATAGCGGCAGTTGTGCCGTTTGTTTGAATCGTCAGAGCGGTCGGATTTTTAAGCGAAGCAGGAAAGTCGGTGATCTGTGATTTGGTATGTGTGTGGGATTTTGCAGAATACACGGCATCGGCTTTGCTCTTAATATAGCTCCACAATGCACTTACAGGACGGCGATGGTATGTTGTTGTAGTTGTCCCGCCACCGGCGTACTGCGATATATAAAAATCATTATCGGACGGCGTAGAGGAGCTGGCCGTAAGTTGAGTGTTGATCATTCCGTTTAGGTTGAGCCACGATTGAAGAACCACTCTATCGACGTCTTTTATTACTATTTGGTTACCATCTTTTGCATAACCAGCAATGTGCGTTAATTTGTCTTTTGTCAAACCAGCGCCATAATATCCGACTTTAATTGTAGAGCCATTTGAATCACCATAATCTACAACGCCGGTAGAACTACCATTAAACTTTTTTGCGGTCACCTGAGCGGGGAATTGTACGTTTTGATTTGCGTCCCAATTATAAATATGGTCTTTTTCCATCATACTGTTAGGTACACCCCATGCGCTTGGTCCGTACATACGAATATCCATTACGCTAACAGAACCTTTGCCATCTGCTTTATTCTTGAACGTAAAGCGATAAGCATAAGCATTGCTTGTTTGCGTTGAGCCGCCGCCAAAAGTTCCACCACTAAATCTAATTTCATTTGGACCACTCCAACCAGAAATTGGAACGTCTGTGCGAACGTCTGTAAAAGTTTCCTTGGCACCAATAGTAGAACGCGAAATATTCACAGTTGCTGATGTACCAGCAACAGATACCCAAAGATAAAGCATATTTACAGACGCATATCTGTCAACCGGTGTGACCGTAACTCTAAGCTGATCTTTTGTTGTACACTCGTCTGCTTTTGTATGCTTGCCAGTATAAAATGAAGCAGCAGAACCCATCCGCATTGCAAATAGTGATGCTTTTTGAGCGTCGTTGGCACCATAATCAACCCATGTTGTACCACCATCAACAGAATATTCAACCTTAACGCCAGATGCCGGTAAAAATGCAAGACGGTTTGCACGTAAAACATCGATGTGAGCAGATTCAATAGGACCAGCATAACCGGAATAGTTCACATTGCCGCCATAAATTTCCGAAGTTGGATGGGCATGATCTGCGATAGCAAACTGGTTTTTATTGACAGCCCTCAGCTCATATCCATTCCAGCCTGCAAGCCAACTGTAATCTCCATAATTCATACCGTCTTTTGAGTAGGCAAATGTAGTAGGTTTATTACTTCCAATATCATTCACATTTTTATGCGTATGATCTGTATTGCTTTTCCCGGCGAGTTTGGTATTCATCTCGGCCTCGGTATAATACCTGTCGTCATGGGCGTGTCCACTCGCCGCGTAACTACCCTTTGGCTGATATACTCCATCTGCTTTACCTTTGATGTAGCTCCATATCGTAGAAAACTTTACGCGACCAAAACTGTTTCCTCCTCCTGTATCTTGCCGCATAAAATAGGTGTCATCAGTAGGAGTGGCAGTCCAGACAGAGAGCTTTGAAAGCAGTCCATTTGCTCCAGCTTCGTTATTGTTCACCTTGCTGTTCAGCTTACCATCCATCTCGGATTCCGTATAATACCTATCATCGTGGCTGTGGCTCTTCGGAGCGAACTTTTCTTTCAGCTTGCCCCACAGATACTGTAAACCAGCATAATCTAAATATCCCATAATCGACCTCCTGTCTCAGTAAAAACTGAAATCAGCTTGCCAAAACAGTGTCGATTTCAGTATTTGTGATCTTTGTAATAGTAAAAATTTCGCCCAGTGCGTCCCATGCAGAACCGTTCCATGCATAGTTCATTCCATTGCCAACGTCATACACATCACCAATGGTCTGACCACTCGTGGGTAGCTTGTCCGTAGAAGCAACGGAACCCTTGTAACGATACATTGCCGTGATATCGCTCTTCAGGGCATAGGTGCTTGCCGCGCCAAATCCATCCAGCTTTTGTTTATCGGCAGTACTCATCAATCCATGAGCACTCTGTGTTGCATCACTGTATGTAGTATTAGTCGGGGTAGACCAAGTGCCATCTCCCCGCAGATATTGACCCTGCTTTCCAGCTGCCGGGGCAGGAACCAGACCAGCGCCACCCGCAGCCGAAGAGGTAGCAGCTTTAAAATCAGAATAGGTGGTGTTATAATCAGGTCCCCAAGTAGCAGAACCATCACCACTCCACCTTAGAATTTGACCAGACTGACCGCCAGCCGGAATATGTTTATTACCAGCAGAAGTCGGATGTGTATAGTTGTTTGCGTTTGCAGCAATACCATCCAACTTTGCTTTATCTCCTGCGCTCATCAAACCAGCAGCCCCAGAAGTTGCATTATTATAGGTCGTATTCGGTGGAGTTGCCCACGTTCCATCACCTTTCAAGAACTGACCGGCATTATTAGCGGCAGGGGATGGAACAAGACCTGAGCCACCGGCAGCGGCACTGGTTGCACCCTTGAATGCGCTATAAGTTGTGTTATTATCAGCACCCACTGTGCCGTGCCATCAGCTGCCCAGCGCAGGATCTGACCAGAAGCGCCACCAGACGGAATGTGCTTGTTGCCGGAGCTAGTCGGGTGAGAATAATTATTTGCTCCAGCTGCGATACCAGCCAGCTTATTCTTTTCAGCCGTGGTGAAGTCATTCGTTGACAAGCCTTTACCTTCAACCTTATCGACCTTACTGCCTAAAATCGTCTTCAGCTTTTGCCAGAAGTAAAGCAGGCCATCATAATCTAACCAAGCCATAAAATTCCTCCTCACATTGAAAGTATCTTGTCTATATCTGAATTGGTCAGCGCCTCCATGTACATAGATGGATCGCCGGTATTCACAACCAACTCGCCATTCTCATCTGTCATAACGGTAGTGATGCCAGTGCCCTTGATAGATACAGAGCTTTGCTTTGCGCCATCCAGCGTGATTTTTGCCTTGCCGTTAAGTGCACTCTTATTTGCGCCCAGCGAGAAATTGTTGTCGTTTAATAACGTCCAATTGCCGCCCAAGTACGCATATAGCTTATCAGGCTTCAGATAATAGATTTTTTCGGCTAGAGGAGCCAATGGTAAGTCGCTCACAACCTCTAAATCGCTTCCGATTTTTACGTGAGCCATAGCAGTATCTCGATAGGCGTTTCCGGTGTCAAGGCAGACAATAAGCTGTCCGTCGATCACTGGAGTCTTGTCGAGTTGAGATTGTGCAATCTCTAAAAGTGATAATTTTGACATCATGAAACTCCTTTTCGATAAAAATAACCCCACACTCCATTACAGAGTGCAGGGATTCATGTTAGATTATTATGTCTCAGCGTTTGCGCCGGTATCATCAAGGGCCTTCCAAGTCAGAGCCCCTTCGACACTCTTGACGCGATTGTCCATAGCAGTATTCAAGCCATCCGCATAGGTTTTTGCAGTATCGCGAGCGGCATCCGCCTTTTTAGTAGCATCAGCAGCAGCGGCAGAAATTACTTCTGATTTCGCAGCAGTCAGTTCATCCTGAGACACCTTTGCATTCCAAGCCTTGCGCTCTTCGGCGGTAATGTGCACCACAGCATCCTTGGAATGACCGTCTAGCTGGTCTTGCACCTTCTTGATTTTTGCGTCAGTCTCAGCCTTGGTATAAGCATCAGGCACAGCCACATACAAACCATCTTCTTCAATCGTGATAGAGTTGTTGACTTTTGCGGACACGCGCACAGCGACACTGATTTTATTGTCGTCAGAAACGGTTACAGTTGCAGTAGAAGTTGCCACGCCAATATAAATATCAATCAGAGAACCAACAGGAATCTTGATGACCTCGCCAGTAGTGATAGTCAGTTCGATTTCATGGGTCTCAGTATTATAAACGCCGCTCGTTACAACCAGATCCTTACCCAACGCAATCGTCAGAGTGTCGCCGCCAAATACAGGCATCTTAATGGTGCGGGTTTCCGCATCGTAAGTAGGCTCGTGAACAATACCAGTCAAGGTAGTAGTAACAGGTTCGTCACCCTTTGCCACACTCAACACACCAGCATTATAAGTGACGTCTGTAACGAATTTACCTTTGATACCTTCCACTGCGGCAACCTTGGCGTTGACATAATCGGCAACAGCCTTTGTGGTCGGAATATCATCGTTGGTAGCATCTGCCGGAATCTGAGTAACAGTTGTTTTATTCAGCTGTACGAACTCCACGCCATTCCAAATGTGCATGGTGTAGTCTGTCATGCGGAAATAAATAATGCCCTGAACCTGACCAGCTGCGGGCAGGGAAGACACCATCTTAGTGCTTTTGGTGTACTCAGTTGTACCCTTAAACAGTTGCCACGTATCGGTCGTGAAGTACAGTGTGTCCATGTCTTTTGGAGCAAGGGCATCGTACCGTGCTTTCGTACCATACGCAAATTTTACTTGTGCCATATTTTTCCTCCTTATTAGAATTCAGTCCATTGGAAATTTGTAGATTGAGTTTGAAAAGGCTCGACGAAGAACCGACCTGACTCCGCGCTTTGCTGCACGACCCACGGTTCATATTTGTCGTCTTTGCCTCGTATCATTACGGTCTGACCTGCATAAGTCGCGTCATTCTGGTTGATTGCCTCATTTGCCGCCGGAATACTATCAAAACAAAGCGTCCGAGGCGCTACCTTTTGAATAGATAAGTCGTCCCGGACGTATATGAATTCTGATGTATCTTTTGTGATAATAATGTCTTTGCCATCAATCAACCCAAGCGCAATCGCGGCTTCTACGTCTTCTGCGTTACCGTAACCAAGCTTCGAGTATTTGTATGCCATTCTTTTCACCTCGCTTTAAACGATGGTTAGAATGGGACAACACGCATACTACCATCTTCAGTTTCCACAGTTTCAGTCGTAATCTTAATAGCGTTACCAATGGGTTTGCCCTCGGAGGTAAGCTGAATACGATGCTCTTCATCGTAAGTGATGTTATCAGCCTTGTTAGCCAGACTAGTGTTGAAGCGGTCGGTCATTGCCTTGTTCAGAGCCTCCAGCGCAATAATACGCTGATCCAGTGTGCTCAGTGCTTCATCAGGGATCAAATCAGACCACTTGCTGATAGGAATAATATGTACAACGCCAGGGCCAGCCTTACGCACGCGCTGAATCGTCTGTCCTTCAGAGTCCATCTCGACATGAATGAAGGTCAGCTGGAATTCAATGTCTCCAGCCTCACTAGTCAAACCCGTATCAAATGGCAGAAGATATTCCAACCGGTTCTTGTACAAGTCTTTTGACTTTTGTAGAATTTCAGTTTTATAGCGTTTGCTTACAGGCAAAACATACTCCAGCATAACAGTGTAATCGCTAATATCTACACCCTTGTAAGTCTGGTCGGCAAGAAAGTGCAAATTATCCACCAGCTTGCTCCGCTGCATGATACGCTCAGTCAGACTCGCTGTGATAGTGTTATCTTCGTTAATCAAAAAGGTATACATATCACACCTCCTTTCCGTTTACGATGTACAGGTAATCATCCAATGAGATTTTCTTGCCCTCAAGCAAGTTCTCCACAAATTTGTCCTGTACCATTCCATTCTTATAGAGTCGATGCATACTCTCGACGAACTCAGTAAAAATCTTCTCCATCACAGCAGACCTCCTTGAATTAACGTCAAAGTATAAGCATCAATAATAGCCTCGGGAGTTGTACCTCCCAAGGCTTTGATTTGGTCATATTCATATTTGTCAATCGGCTCAAGCGTTACAGTGTCATATTCCGGGGATGGAATCAGGTAATAGCCTTCAACGTGCCAGATATACTTGCCGTTGCTGCTGATAATACCCTGTGCGTCATCTTCGGTGCAATTCACCATAATCTCGTGCTTAGGCTGATACTTTACAAACTGAAGGCGGTCAAGAGCATCGATCACTCGACCGTCTTTAAGTACCTTATAATACACTCTCAACACCTCCTTAAATACTGAACATAATGGTTACACCCAGCTGCTCGGACGGATAGTGGAAGCCATACAGCTCACCAGTCTCCTCGATTGCATAGAAGTATCCATCGTAAGTTGCAAACGGGGTACGCAACCAATACTTAGTCGGCTTGCCCTCTGCATTGTGCTTAATGCGAGACTCATTGCCAGTCATGTAGCTGATGGTCTGACCTTCGTAGATATAAGGCTCATCGATCATTGCAGAGTTCACTTCAATCGCAGAAGGAATGAAGAAATAACAATCCGAAGTCACGATTTCCTTGCTCTTATTACCGGCAGAGCTTGGCACTTTAACTTTCTTGATAAGCTGTTTCCAACCAATGGGCAAAGCATCAACCAACCGAGAATCAAGATACTCGCGCAGGGAAGTGTTGCCCCAACCGCCAGCATTGTTGGAAGAAGAACTCAGCATCATATCCTGACCCAGAGTGTCTTTTTGCAAGAACGTCATGGAACAACGCTTATTGGAATTGTCACTCAGGTAGTAGTTCTTAAAGCTTGCTACTTCAACAATCAGATTATCGTGTGTCCATGCAGCCAGCTCACGGCAAGCAGCATCACCAAGGTCTGCGTACCAAAGCTTAGCCCAATAAACCGTACCTTTAGCGTGGCGCTCGTAAGCACCATCGTCTGCTTTTGCACATCCAAATACCAGAGTGGCATTCGTCTTTGTGGAACGGGTGCGAGTAATCTTTGTATAATTCAGTGCAGTACCATAGATATTAGAGGAATAGACATACAGTCCATTATCGCCCTTAATATGCCGGATAACAGTCATATCACGAGAACCGGCAGCAACGCCATTTGCAGAGTCAATACCCCAAGTCATCTTGACACCAGTTGAGTTCCACAGACGGATACCATTCATACCATTCTGCTCAAAGCACTGCATTAAAACAGTGTTATTTGCATTTGTAATGTCCATCTTATAGTCAACAGCCAGCACAAAATCTCTATCCTCTTCAAACAGCTTGAGGTCGGTATCAATGTAGTTCTTGCCATCAAACACCTGCGGTTTACTAATAAGAACCTTTTCAGTGATGTCCTCATAAGAGAAATCATTACCGAGCTTAATAGAAACTTCATCTTTTGCCTCGGCAATGTTCTGCTCAACACCAACCTTATTCATCGCATAGATCTCGACAGGGCGAAGCTGACCGATTTCCTTACCATCAAAGTAGGTAGAAGAATATTCGCAGCTATCATAAACAGCATTGATATCTTTATCGCCGGTGACGTAACCGCCCTTATCCCAGCCACTGAACAGGTAATACTTGAAAGCACTTTCCTCAGAGGTATAAGTGGGAGTGTCGCCATCATACAGCACCATAGAGCCATACGGAGCAACGGTTTCCTTCAGCACAGCTCCACGGTTCATGTAGCGAACAGTGTACTTACGCACTGATTCTGTATAGGTTGCTGTAATAGTCTGATTGCTGAAAACGGCAACAAATTCAGTATCCCAGCCGCTGAAGGTAAAGTCGGTAGAAATCGTACTCTCAGCCGTAGGTGTCTTGATCGGATTCTCTTTGCGTGTAACAGGATCAACTGCCTTATCGCCCTTGTCAATGTACTGAACATCCAGCACCGTGCCATCCTTATTCACGAATGTCCAGACAAACTGCTGAACCAGCGTGTTGTAAGTGATATTCAAATCAGGCCACTGTGCGTTATAATCAGCTAACTGACGCTCACGCATAATGGGCACATGAACGCTGCCCTCGATAACAGAGTGGTCAGTATTGTAACCATTCTCGTCAAAGCCGGTCATCTTCAGCAGACGATCCAGCATGGAAGTATCGTCCAATTCCCACTTTACGCCAGTCAGACGCACACGGTTCAAGCTCGTGCACTTTGCCAGCATTCCAATCAGGTCAATGGTCGGGCAGTTCTCGACTGTCAGTGTGGTGATGTTCTTATAATCTGTAACCTTCAGGTCGGTCAGATAATTCAGGTTCTTAGCGCTCAAACTGGCAATCGCAGGCAGCTCAGCCTTCTTAATCTTGCCGCCCTTAGCAAACGCGACACCAGTAATACCAGAGCCACCAGCATAGAACTCTTCCAGATTCGTACAGCCAGTCAAACTGATAGACTTCTTCAGGTTTGGCACGTTTTGCAGGTTCAAATGCTCAAGCAGTGTGTTGTTACCAACCGCGAAGTCAGTCATATTCGTATTCTTGTAACCCTCGACGGCGGAGCCAATCTTCAGGTCAGTCAGTTTTACACCATGGCTGAAATCAACATAGCCTGGATAGAAGCCAGAGATATCACCAATGCTCTGGATAATAGAAGCATTGTAAACGTAAACCTCGGTATCGTTCATTGCCGCAATCGGGCACTGAATCTCGTAAGTTTGACCACGCTTACCACGCACCTTTACAGGGTTAGAACCATACCGTACAGAGACATAAGTATCAGCGTAGGGGACAATATGGAAAGTACCATCGGGCTTCACGCCTGTCCAGTTTGTCGGAGTGTAACCACGAATGGTCATATCATCAGAGGTGCAAGCAGCGCCTGTATACTTTGATGCCATGTATTTTTCCTGATAACGCTGGAACTGACGCCGCTGATGGCGCTTGTTACCATGCATCATGGGAAGATAGCTGGTAGTACCATTGTCTTCATAAGTGCGGAAATACTTGCGCCGCATATCCATGATCCACAGCTTCTCGGGCTTTACATCCTGATAGTCCTCGAACTTCTTCAGAATACGGGTAGAACTCCATGCCAGAGCACTCTCACGGCTCAGGAACATCTTTGCAAGGTCATCTGCAAACAGGTCACGAATCTTACACCACAGCTTGGAGTCATGTGCGTTAAACACGCTCTTTGTGCCGATGGTGTCCGTATCCTCGTAGCCGTAACTCAAGGTCAGACCACCTTCATTGTCGTTACCCATAGCGGTATCGTTGTCGTAGTCAAAACAGAAATCCCAGTGTACGAGGTCAGTAGTGTGTGGGAATACGTTCTTTGCACGGTTATCAACCATAGTATGGCGCTCGGTAAACAGATAATGGAATAGGGCAGAGTCCTTGATAAAATAGTTCTCAAAATTCTTCTTGAACTCAGCATCATCTGCATTCACGACCCAGTTCTGTACCCGAATCCATGCGTCTTTAGCTGCCTGAACCTCTTCCTCAGTACAAGCCTTATTGATGTAACGGAATTCAAAGCTGTGGTCGCCATCCCAAGTCTCCTCGGAGAAGTCGCCACTCAGGAAGCGTGCCTGTGCATCGGTGTTATTGTCAATCTCAATGATAACTTCCTTGTGATTGTTCGGGTCCATACCCATGGTGTCACTATTCTTCTTTGAGTTACCAAAATCGCCGCAAGCATAGAAATGCCACTGACCATCCTTGAAGACAGTTGCGTTTGTGGTGTCGGTCTCCTGAATAAAAACGACACAGGGGTAGAATGCCATGGTGTCGCGTACCTTCGGGTTGTCCTTGCGAGCTTGGCGAATGTACGGGTTGAACTCATTAAACTCGTCTGCCAGCAGAGCGTTATTTGCATTCTCAGAAGAGGCAACATTGACTTTGATGTTAAAATACTTCTCACCAACACTGTTTTCTGTAAATGCATACTTGCTGCCAGTGCTCTCATCACCAAAGGTGAAACCACCAGAGCAGTTGATATCAATATTACGACCAGATTCACCGTATGCATTAGAGCTAGTGCCCTGTCCCTTGTGTGAACCAGTGGCGATCCAGTTGTCTTCCACGGCGCGACCATTCTTATAAATGTGCTGAATAGTTGTGTTAGGCACTTCGTTCTTCTTACCAGTCGTAAAGGTCGGCGCAGAAATCTTGATAATGCGTAGGTTAGGGCATTTCTCAGCCAACAGGTCGGGATTCAGCTCACCGCTTACGTCCGTAATGTCATTGCGGTTATAGCGCTCAATCATTTCCTCTGCGTTCTTTGCGTCAGCAATAAAGTTGTCAAGAATTTCATCGTCGGTCAGGTTCATCATGTAAGATTTCATGCGGTAAACCAGCACGTCACAATCAGGAGAACCAATCGTAATGCCTACCGGAGAAGCCTGTGTAAAGTTGTCGCTTGCGTCATACAGCTCAACACGACAGGGAATACCATCCAACCATAGAACCATTTCCTTGTACTGACTGTCTGGCAGAATATTAAATTCAAATTCCATAAAGTCGTCTTCACAAGTCGGTAGGTCGATACTATTCTGCTCACTAGTCAACGTGACCTTCTGCGCCTGAATATTCAAACCGATACCACCGTTTAAGCAGGTCAGCGCCGTAGCATCGTAATTCTTGACATTCGTAGTCTTAAACACAAGCTTAAAGTTTTTACCCAACTTCTTTGCGTCATCACCAAACAACTTATAACTGATATTTGCAGTTGTACCAGCCTTCACACAGAAGTAGGTATCGCCATCTTCGTCCAGCTGATAACCACCGTTAGACCAGTCAAAATTATCGCTTACGGACAGCCTTGTATTGCCATCAGACCACAAACGGGTCTCGTCAGCGTTAGTCTTGCCAGCAGGGTTAAAATCAAAGGCCAGATTTGTCTTAACGGGTTCAATCGTAATACCAAGCTCTTTAATCTCAACACTAATCTCCTTGCTCACGGAGCCGCATACGATTTTCAACGTATGAGTGCCAATATCAGCTGATTTCCATGTCCATGTCTGCATGGTACGTCCGACAGTCAGAGTGGAAATCTTAGCGCCGTCAACCTCCAACGTTACAGTAGTTGTAGAGCTAGAAGGGTCATAAACGGTATAGTTGATTGCAACATTACTATACTGTTTTGCACTTGCTGTCTTTGTGGCGCAGCTGATAATAGGAGCTGTATTGCCTTCAGTTGCCCACATGATATCTTTGACAACCTTATTACTAGTGACCTGTTTTCCATTGATTTCAGCAGTCATGGAAACTTCTACCAAATGTGCACCGTGGGTCTGTGCAGGAATAGCATAAGTCAACTGTCTGCCGGTAACGCTGCTTGTGGTAGAGCCAAGAATCTTTCCATCAATCGTAAAGTTGATAGTTTTTGTAATATTGCCATATGGAGTGTAGCGGAAGGTTACCTCTCCACTATAAACCAACGTATCATCAAAAGAGCTCTCCAGATAGAACTCAACGACATTGACAGTCCAAGTCTTTGTACCAACACTGCCAACACTATCAGTTACCTGTAGCTTAACAGTATTGTCACCGCTATGCAGATACTGTGTTGCGTCAAAGCTGTTCTTTCCCTGGATAATGGTCTGCGTGCCGACTTTTGTATTGCCGACATACCATACGCCAGTAGCAGAACCAGTGTCATCGCCAGAATTGTCCACAGAAGAGAACTTGAAATTGATAATAGCTGGGTCTCCAGCAACAACAGTCAAAGCAGACCCATCCAGACGCTCGATCTTGATAACGCTTGTGTTGCCGCCAGTGCCGCCACCTCCACCGCCTTGAATGACCACGGTAGTCTTAACAGTGCCATTCTCTAACAGGTTCAGCTTGGAATCCTCATAAGTAATGTCATACTCGCGTCCAGCATTCGGGTCTGGTTTCACATTCTTCAACTGCTCCTGAATTTCGGAAATATCACCATTGATGGTATCGATGCTGTTCTGCAAACCGGAAGCAGTGTTTTTTACCACGGTCAAATCATTTGCCACGGTCTCAACGCTGGTCTTTTCAGCCTTTGCTTCTAACAGCTTGTTGGTTGCCTGTTTGTTGTAATAATCACTTTGCAAGGTCTCAGGCAAGTTACCAACGCTATCCTGCAGATTCTTTACGGCAGCATCATTACTGGTCTTATACTCGGTCAGTTCAGTCTTAACGGGCGCAATCTTCTCATCAATTTTTGCTTCAACGGTCTTATTAAAGGCTGTCACCCATTCAGCACTCGGGTCGGTGTTCAATGTAATGGTTTTAATAACCTTTTCGCCATTCAGGAACTTGATCGTCTGTGTTTCAGCATCATACTGGACATCAAACTTTGCCAGACCGTCAACCTTGGCGATATCATCCCGAAGCAGGGTAACAAAACCGTCAACATCTTCCTTAGTGTAGTAGTTTGCCAGTGTGTCAGCCAGACCATCTACAACAGCCTGCGCTTCTTGTGCGCTCTGTGCAGCCTGAGTGGCAGCAGTCTGTGCCTCACCAACCTTCTGGCTCATCGTAGCCAAGAACTGAGTATACCAGTCATCGCCGGTCGGATCGGTCATTGCGGTGCCGGTAAGTGCTTTCAAAACATTCAGCTTTTCGTTCGGCTTTGTACGCCATAGATAATTCTTCGATTCACCGCTGTTCGGTACAGTAATTGCACCAGTCGCCATAATTTCAAACTTTAGCACACCCTCTTTGATAGTGGCATAGTTACTGACCATCCAGTAAAACCGAATCTTATCAGTACTATAGCTCACGTTGATGGGTGCGGTATAGTTCTCAGCATTATTAGCGTTAACATAGTGGATCTGAATCGTCATGCTCATCAGGTCAACACCATCATAATAACGCGGCATCTCAAACGGAATGACCTGACTGTTGTTTTCCTGTGTGATATTTACCTGAGTCGGACTCAGTGTGATTTCTTTATTGGTATCAACCGTAGAAAAATCATTGTCCGAGAAGGTATCAAACCACGTATAGTTGCCACTTCTGGTGAAATTCTGGTCTTCCACAGAGAAGATTGCCACATCCTCATCACAATCAACCACTGGACGAGCATCTTCTATGGAAGCCTCCATCGTCATTGCGGGGCTTGCAGCGACCATACGTTTGGATTCTTCAAATGATAATGCCATCTACTCACTCCTCTCATTAAGTATCTTTCTTATTATCAATATATTTTTCTTTGAGGACATTCTCATAAGTGATATAGGGATAATACGGGTAATAGCGGCTCAATGTAACATTCATTGTGCCTTCTCCAATGTTTTTATCTATCTTTTTAATAATCCACTCAACTGCAATATCAGACTTCAGGTACTTCGCTGCGTATTTTACCTTTTCATTCACATCAAGCCACGGGATCATGTGCATACTCAACGTGATAGAATCCGTCAGTCGGCAATTTTTCCATAGCGTGTATTTACATACCGTCATGGCTGATTCGTCCGATGTATATCCGTCAAACTCACTACCCGAGCACACAAGGTTTCTTCGCCCGATTTTATCAATCGTCAACCGACTATTGTATAAGTCATCAATGCGGTTTGGGTCATTTACGACAACGTACTCAAGGTTGTCACATGCCTCCGCAATCTTGTCTGCCTCAATTTGTTTTGCGGTCGGCATTGCATCCACAAACTTCGTCATAGCATGAGACTGAGACTGACCAATAAAATAGACCCGGCTCTCAATAAGAAGAGCAGGGTCTGATATCTGGATCTCTGTATTCGTTGCTGGATTATACTTCACATACACGGTGTCATAATTTTTCGTGGATGGATTATAGATTTGTTTCGGGTAATAGCGCACCCGTGGATCACGCTGTTCTTTTTCGTATTTGCCTGTAAGTGCGTTAAACTTATATGTGAATGCACCATCAGTTGCCTGATTTAACCAGTGCTCACCATATTTTATGACGTAATAACGCCCTTTCTTTAGTAGAGAGGTATCTTCTGGTTCGTCCTCTCCTTTTTCGTTGGTAACAGCCTTAAACAACATCATAGGTCCATACACTGCACGTGTCGTTTCCCGATACTGTCCTTCTCCAGTCGGATTCGATTTAATTGTCGTAACAAGGTTCTCAACACAGATTCTTGCATTTATCGCAATATCTTCTGGGCAAATAAACGAAAATCTTGTACCGTCCTGAATACTTGCCTGTTTTAATTTTAGCAATAAAATAGACGCACCTGTATCATTTAGGTTCATGCTGTAGCTCATATTCAATTTATTATCTTTGAGCAGCGTAACAACATCATTCCATTCTCTTGTTCCTTTTTTACAATACACGACCTCGCCAGTACCTTCAGGGTCATTTTTTTCAAGTTTATCTTTACAGAAATAATCGCTTGAGTTCGATGCACCCCACACCTCTGTGCAGTTGTGAATCTGACTATAATCAACACTGGCATTTTCGCTGATAACCATACTCTTAAATGTATCCTCGTCCAGAACAACGGGGTCGTCGTAGCCAGACGGAATTTCTTTGCACACAAAAGTATCGTCGTCAAAATACATCTCAAAAGGGAAGCAGAGGTCTCTCAACTCCGTCAAAATGTTCCAGATGGTCGTGCCAGTATTATATTCTAGGTCGTGCGGAATTCGCCGTACCCAGTAATCCACCATACTCTTTGTCAGCCCTGAAAGTTCAAATGTCTCCTTAATGGAATCGCGAACATAGTGCGGCTTCTTTTTGTCATCTTCGTAGTAGTTGACTCCATCCTTAACCACGAGCTTGCGGTCATACATCGGAATGCGCGTTGCGTATCCGGTCAGTGTTCCACCAAGCGTGCCGTCAAGCAAACAGGTCATATCAAGACAAGAAAGGCTTAGTTTGTTCGTTGTGGCATCATAACTGTATCCATTTTGCTGTATCGCATATACGCCAGCGCCATACCAGTGCACTCCATCTGTGTCCACAAAGTTCGTGCCTGTACGTATTTCAGCCTCACCAGAGTATAAAGCGTGATAGAAGTTGTATATCTGGGTCAAACCATCCTTCAGTTCCCATATTGTCTCTTGAATATCGTGCATTGAATAGCCAACAAATACACTTGTGTCATGGAAATACTTGTCAAGCTCTTCTTTGGTACAACCAGCAATCGCTGCAACATCGGCTGCAGATAATATCCTTCCTGCTGCGATGCCACCCTCTATAGCAGCAATCATATTCTTTACATGTACTGTTTTCCCATAAATCGTACAGTCAACACCAAAACTATCAAGTTCAAGTATTTTACTTTGTAAAGTTGTACTATCTTTCTGAACTGCATCACAAGCTGCATTGAAAATCATTTCAATATAAGACCTGATATCTGCATTCAGCAGCGGAATAACAGCATCTCCTCCGCCTATCAGCAGGGGAGTATATGCAATCTCATACGTTTTGCCGTTCGTAGTATATCCAGCGGATGATGCAACAACAGTCGAGTAAGTTCCAACATCTCCTTGCTCTTTCACGAAAGCTGCGTATTTCTTTTTGTTTTCATCAGTCCAAACAATGCGCTTGCGGTTTATGTTTTCAATATTGCCATACTGTTCATAACCGCCAACTTTATACCGCCACTTTGCCTGTCTCAGCTCCGTGTCTTTTTCTTTGTATATCGCACTGTTTTTAATTTTCGCATCTATTTGTTCCTCTGGTATTCTTACTGCGTCGGCACCAACAAGCGGTACACTAGTCGGCGCTTTCATGCCTATTTGCAACCGCAACATCTTGCTTGTCCACTCTTCCGTAGAGAACTGAGAAACGGAAAACCCTTTTTGAGGAAAGATATCAAGATTAAACGTGCGCCGTGTATCTGAATCTGCATCAATAGAGTTAGACCCACTTAGCGCAAGTCCTTCTATTGTATCAATAATTTGATAATTTTTATTCAGCAGTTCAATACGACAGTATAATCTTTTTGACCGGCTTTTCAGTAAGGCCAGATCTTCTTCTGTAGGTAAGTAAGTCATGGCCCACCTCCTTAAATCAACCCAGCGTTCTTCATATTGTCGCCGTTATTCAAATCGCCAGTCTCTACAAAATCAAACGAGATTTCTACCTTATCTGGGTGATCGTCGTCTGAGTAAGAAACATTACCATTCACATTCATCAGCCATGCGCGGCCATCGTACATCTTCAATACTTTTGGCTTTTTGTTCGTTAGCCAATTGATAAAAGTTTCCCGATAGTCAATAGACCCATCAAAATCAAACGCATCATTGTCGCGATCCCACTTGATAATGACACCAGAGAAGTTGCCGCTATAATAATTTGCCTCACTACCATAGAATACGATGGGATACTTGCTTCCCAAGGTCGTCTCTACAGACGCTTCTTGATTACGCGTAATATTCGTGACGGCTGGCTCAAGACCAACATAATATGATATGTCTTTATCAATTAACCATGCTCCGTCAAAATCGCTTACGGCACTTGTAGATGTGTACACTTGTTCAATTTCATCCACAACAGGAACTGCCATATACTGATACTTCGTTTTCCTGCCACGTGCGAATTTGTCATAGCATACAATCAAAATAGGCTCAACGGAACTTGTGATTTTCTTTTCATAAATCGTAATCCAGTCGTATTTGCCCAGCTCTCTACGTT
>ERZ836358.1259-NODE-1259-length-25933-cov-31.085285_pt1 | contig 25933 bp, 25 predicted proteins | sample MGYA00519942_ERZ836358 | MGnify/ENA primary metagenome ERZ836358 (study PRJEB31850, sample SAMEA3708798) | human gut metagenome | biome: human gut; feature: human-associated habitat; material: faeces | place: China | collected 2014 ...
TATTTGAAGTCAAACAGCGCGTGAAGGAAGCGAATGCCGGACGGCAGCACGACGCGCCGGGACACAGATTGGACGGCACATCACACTTCTACTCTGAGCTGCAAGCAAACCCGTATCTGGCGATTGACTTCATCATCGCGCCGCCTCGGATGGCGTACTACATGGAGTATAGCACCCGCATCTATCAGGTTTATCTCAAATATATTGCCCCGGAGGACATCGTGGTCTACTCCATCGACGAGGTGTTCATGGACGTGACGGACTACCTGAATACCTACAAGCTCTCGGCACATGATCTCGCCATGAAGATTATCCTCGACGTGCTTGAGACAACCGGCATCACGGCAACCGCTGGGATCGGGACGAACCTCTTTCTCTGCAAAGTGGCAATGGACATTGTAGCGAAGCACATCCCAGCCGACAAGAACGGCGTCCGAATAGCCGAACTGGATGAAATGAAGTTCCGGCGTGAGCTTTGGGCGCACCAGCCTCTCACGGATTTCTGGCGCGTGGGTCGAGGTATTGCGAAGAAACTTGAGCAGAATGGGATGTTCACAATGGGCGATGTTGCCCTTTGCTCGGAGCGGAATGAGGACTTGCTTTATAAGCTGTTCGGCAAGAACGCGGAATTGCTCATCGACCATGCGTGGGGCTGGGAGCCTACGACCATTGAGACAATCAAGGCATACCGTCCCAGCTCCAACAGCATCAGCTCCGGTCAGGTATTGCACTGTCCCTACGAGCCGCAGAAGGCGAAGCTGGTTGTCCGGGAAATGACGGACTTGCTTGTGCTGGACTTGGTGGACAAGGGACTTGTCACCGACCAGATGGTTCTCACCGTCGGCTATGACATTGAGAACCTTACCGATCCGGCACGACGGGCAAAGTATCACGGTGCAGTGGAGAAAGACCCCTACGGGCGGGAGATTCCCAAACAGGCGCACGGCTCTATCAACCTCGACGGTCACACATCATCTACCCGCAAAATAATGTGCGCTGTGTCAGAACTCTTCGACCGGATCGTGGACAAGAATCTGCTTGTCCGCCGTATGTATGTTGTAGCAAATCATGTCCTGCCGGAAGCGGACGTGCCGAAGAAAAATGACGGGGTTGTCCAGCTCGACCTCTTTACCGACTATGCCGCCGAAGCGGAAAAGCAGAAAGCCGAGGATGCCGCCTTGGAACGGGAACGAAAAATCCAGAAAGCAGCTCTCGCCATCAAGAAGAAGTACGGGAAGAACGCCATCCTCAAGGCGATGAATCTTGAAGAAGGCGCAACGGCAAAAGACCGCAACGCGCAGATCGGCGGGCATAAGGCGTGAAGGGTCAAACGAATCGGGATTGTGCAGGTTCTTATATTTGGTTATGTCAATGTGACATATACACGGAAAATGCGTTTCGCTGCCTGTGGGTAACGCATTCGCTGTTTGCGGGGAGGAATTTTTGCGAAAGCCGGGCTATACTTGTCTTCGGAGGTACATAAAAATGGATCAAATAAAGATAGGAAAATTTATCGCTGCTCTGCGGAAAGAGAAAGGATTGACGCAGGAACAGCTCGGAGAGAAGCTCGGAGTGACCAACAAAACCATTTCCCGCTGGGAGAACGGTAACTATATGCCCGATGTCGAAATGCTGTCGCTGCTGTCAAAAGAATTCGGTGTCAGCATCAACGAACTTGTAAGCGGAGAACGGCTTGCCACAGAGGACTTCAAGAAAGCTGCCGACAGTAATCTTGTGACTGCACTGGATAACAGTACATTTACGCTGAAAGAAAAGATAGCGTTTTTCAAGAAAAAATGGCTGAAAGAACATATTGCAACGATTGTCCTGTGCGTTGTGGCGTGGATTGGTATTATCGTATGGACAGCGCAAAAATTGCGAGTAAGCGATGCATATCCGCTTCTGGGCACGATCGGCAGTATGCTTGCCATACTTTTCTATATGGTACTGCGCAACCGCATGATGATATATGTGGAGGATCACGCATATCAGAATCCCAACAACGAAGAGATGAATAAGAAATAAATCCCCGGTTATCTGGAAGGGAGATCCCGGAATGCTTTCTCCCCGGCGGGGCTTCCGGTCGGACGGCGCGCCGGAAAAAATCGTTGAAACACTATGCAGCCAGCTAATTGTTTTTCGAAAGCTTTTGTGTTAAGCTCTTGAGCAGGAACGGTATGATACGGAACGCTTTGAAAAGCGCCGATTTTCCTCAATTTTCGGATCGGTATGATACCGGCGCCCTGCGGCACAGCGGAACACCCAATGCGCACAATGGCATGCTTATTCTTGTTTTATCGCATTCTCAATTTCTGCATGCCGTTTCGCGTGTTGGGGGAGGCTGTGCCGCAATATTGGAATGCAAGGGAATGTGCCTGTATTGCGGAACGAACGGGAAGGCACAGAAAGCAATGGAGCGGGCGCAGGCCCGCTCCAATATTTTACTGCGCAAAAAGAGTATTTTGCTTACTCCACGGCCTTGGTGGCGACAATGTCCACGCCGGTTCCGGCGACGTTGGCAAGCAGCACATCGCCGATCTCCACCGGGGCCTTGGCCACCACCTGCTTCAGCGCCGCGGCGACGGCAAAGATCTTTCCCTTGGGGATATCCTGGGCGGTCTTGCAGCTGACCACTGCCGCGCCGGTCTTGCTGCCGGTGAGGCGGACGGTGCTGGTGACGATGCGGGAGGGATTGGTCACTTCCTTGCAGGCGTATTCCTTGCCCCGCTTGCAGGTGAAGCCTGCCACATCCTTTACTTCGCCGCCTTCCAGCGTCACGGTAATGGCGCAGCCCAAGGGGCAGCCGATACAGGTCAATTCACGTTTTTCCACGGTTACGCCTCCTCCACTGCAATATGGATCTGCTTCAGATCCGGATGGGCCGCCAGAGCCGCCTGGGTCAGCTTCAGCTCCTCCATCTCGCCGGGGGCCATGACGGGGCGCTTGCGGTTGACCACCGCTTCGTCATCCAGATACAGCCGGACGCGGCGGTTCTTCATAACGCCGCCCACCCGGAAGCGAATGACCAGATCCCCTTCCACACGCTTCGGATCGATGCTGGCAGGCACCGTATATCTGGGGCCGCCCTCAAAGGTGATGGGGATTTCCCGGCCCCGGTCCTGGGGCCCGTTTGCCAGATACCGCACGGCCGCCCGGCCGGCTGCGGCGGCTTCCTCGGAAACGAAGTCCACCAGATCATGCACATGGAGCACATTGCCTGCGGCGAACACGCCGGGGATGCTGGTTTGCAGGCTTTCGTCCACGATAGGACCGTTGGTCACCGGGGAGATGGTCACGCCCATGCCCCGGGACAGCTCGTTTTCCGGCAGCAGGCCGCAGGACAGCAGCAGGGTATCGCAGTCGTAGTGAATTTCCGTACCCGGAATGGGCTTCCGGTCCGGGCCTACCTCGGCAATGGTCACACCGGTGACCCGCTCCCGGCCCTGGATGTCCACCACCGTATGGCTGAGCTTCAGGGGAATGCCGAAGTCATTGAGGCACTGGACGATGTTCCGCTTCAGTCCGCCGGAATAGGGCATCAGCTCCGCAACCACCAGGACCTTGGCCCCCTCCAGGGTCATGCGCCGGGCCATGATCAGGCCGATATCGCCGCTGCCCAGGATGACCACTCTGCGCCCCGGCAGAAAGCCCTCGATGTTCACCAGCCGCTGGGCTGTACCGGCGGAGTAAATGCCCGCAGGGCGGAAGCCCGGGATGTTCAGCGCGCCCCGGCTCCGCTCCCGGCAGCCCATGGCCAGGATGATGGCGGTGGCTTCGATTTCAATCAGACCGTCGGTGCGGTTGACGGCGGTGATCTTCTTGTCCTCGCCGATGGACAGCACCATGGTGTTCAGCTTGTAGGCAATGCCCCGGTCCAGTACCTGCCGGGTAAAGCGGGCGGCGTATTCCGGGCCGGTGAGCTCCTCGCCGAAGGTGTGCAGGCCGAAGCCGTTGTGAATGCACTGGTTCAGGATGCCGCCCAGTTGGTTGTCACGCTCCAGGATCAGAATGCTGCGGCAGCCGGCATCATAGGCCGCAATGGCCGCGGCCAGACCGGCAGGGCCGCCGCCGATGATCACGATCTCATATTTCATCCCTCGCGCACCTCCTCAAGACTGTCCTTGTTAACGCCCACAATGAGGCGGGACGCGCCGCCGCATTTGGTGATCTCCGCCTGGCTTACGCCCAGCTCCCGGGCCAGAATTTCCATGACCCTGGGAGAGCAGAAGCCCGCCTGGCACCGGCCCATGCCGGCCCGGGTGCGCCGCTTGACGCCGTCCAGACTTTTGGCCCCCAGGGGGCGGCGGATGGCATCGATGATCTCGCCCTCGGTGACCTGCTCACAGCGGCAGATGATCTGCCCATAGGCGGGATTTTCCCGGATCAGGGCCTGATAGGCATCCCAAGTCAGGGATTTGGGATCGAGCAGGCCCTTCCGGGTGGCGATAAAATCTTCCTTCTCCCGCAGGCCCAGCTTCTCCCGCAGCAGCTCCGCCACGGTCAGACCGATGGCAGGGGCGGAGGTCAGGCCGGGGGATTCGATTCCGGCGCAGTCCACGAATCCGGGGGCGTCTTCCGCTTCCCCGATGACGAATTCGTGGTGATCCTCATGGGCGCGCAGTCCGGCAAAGCTGGTAATGGTCTGGCGGATGGGCAGGTTGTCCACGGAAATGCCCGCCTTGGCGATCAGCTCCTCCAGCCCTGCGGCGGTGGTATTGGTGCCGTCCCGGTCCTCAATATCGATGGCGGTGGGGCCGACGATGATGTTGCCGTGGACGGTGGGGCTCACCAGAACGCCCTTGCCCAGCTTCCCGGGCAGCTGGAACACCGTGTGGCTGACGAAGCCGCCTACCTGCCTGTCCAGCAGGCAGTAGTCCCCCCGGCGGGGGGTGATGTGCAGCTTCCGGGGGGAGACCATGTTGTGCAGCACGTCGGCATAGACGCCTGCCGCGTTGACAACATACCTTGTCCGGAAGTCGCCCTGCTCCGTGTGGACGGTCCAGCCCTCCTCGCCCCGGGTAAAGCCCGTGACCTTTGTGTTGAACCGGAAGTCCACACCGTTGGCATTGGCATTCTCCGCCAGGGCGATGGTCATATTGAAGGGGCAGACAATGCCGCCGGTGGGAGCCCACAGGGCGGCAACGGCGTTTTTGCTGACGTTGGGCTCCAGCTCGTGGAGCCGCTGGGCGTCCACGATCTCCAGCCCTTCCACGCCGTTTTTCACGCCGTTTTCATAGAGAGCCAGAAGCCTGTGCATATCCTCCTCGGACATGCATACCACCAGTGAGCCGTTCATCCGGAAGGGAAAATCCAGCTCCTTCGCCAGCCCGGGCACCATCCGGTTGCCCTGAACGTTCATCTTGGCCATCAGGCTGCCGTGGGCAGCGTCAAAGCCTGCATGGATAATGGCGCTGTTGGCCTTGGAGGTGCCGCAGCACACATCCTCCGCCCGCTCCAGCACCAGGGCGCTGCTCTGATAGCGGGACAGATATCGGGCCACCGCACAGCCGGTGACACCCGCGCCGATTATGATTACATCGTACACATGGAACGCCTCCTTCAATAAAATCGGGCAGCCCAAGAAAACCTTCCGGTAGGAGGGGTGGGCTGCCCGACACTTACACTAAGAGCAGAGGATATTTACGAATTACCAGGGAATTGCGTTGTACAGCAGGACTGCCACGATGCCGCCCAGGATGGGGCCGGCAATGGGAACCACCAGGCCATACTTGAAGTTGCTGTCGCCCTTGCCTTTGATGGGCAGGATGGCGTGGGCGATCCGGGGGCCCAGGTCACGGGCGGGGTTCAGGGCATAGCCGGTCAGGCCGCCCAGGGACATGCCGATGGATACGATGATGCCGAAGACAAGCAGCTTGCCCATGCCTGCATCCAGGCCGGGAACCTGATTCATGCCGCAGATGGCGAACACCAGAACGAAGGTGGCGATGGCTTCCTGCAGGATATTGCGGCCGGTGTTGGGAACGGAGGGGCCGGTGGAGAAGACGCCCAGCTTGGTGCCGGGATCTTCCGTGGCGTCAAACTGATCCTTGAACAGAACGTAAACCAGGATACCGCCACAGATGCCGCCCAGAATCTGAGCAACGATGTAGCCGGGAACCAAAGCCCAATCGAACATGCCGCCCACAGCCAGAGCAATGGTCAGCGCGGGGTTGAAGCTGGCACCGGAGGCCTGGCCGAAGATAAACGCGGGAACCATAACGGCAAGGCCCCAGGCGATGGTGATCTGAACGGCACCGGCACCCTTCATGCCGGATTTGTTCAGGTTTACGTTGGCGACAACGCCGTCGCCCAAGAGGATCAGGATCATGGTGCCCAAAAACTCAGCAATATACGGTAACATTTCATTGACCTCCCTAAATCATTGACGCGGATTCTTTTTCTGTTTCAAATTCGGCTCCGTGGGATTTCCGGGGGGATGCGCCCCCCGGAGAAAATTCGGGGATCGCGATAATTGTGCTCAGTCCTTTGCCCAGCCGTAGGCGCACTTCACGGCCTTGTTCCAGCCCTTGACCTTTTCGGCGCGCTCTTCCTCACTGATCTCGGGATGGAAGACCCGGTCGATGGCCCGGTTGTGGACAACGTCTTCCTTGCTGGCCCAGTAGCCAACGGCCAGACCTGCCAGGTAGGCCGCGCCCATGGCGGTGGTCTCCACGCAGGTGGGACGCTGCACGGGTGCGCCGGAGATATCGGACTGCATCTGCATCAGCAGGTTGTTGGCGGAGGCACCGCCGTCCACGTTCAGAGCCGCCAGCTTAATGCCGGAGTCGGCCTGCATGGCCACCAGAATGTCGTTGACCTGATAGGCCAAGGATTCCATGGTGGCGCGGATGATGTGATTCTTGTTGACGCCACGGGTGATGCCCACGATGGTACCCCGGGCGTACTGATCCCAGTGGGGCGCGCCCAACCCAGTGAAGGCGGGGACCACATAGCAGCCGTTGGTGTCCTTTACCTTACCGGCGTAGTATTCGGAATCGGGGGCGGACTCGATGAGCTTCAGCTCATCCCGCAGCCACTGGATGGCGGCACCGGCCACGAAGACGGAGCCTTCCAGTGCGTACTCAACCTTGCCGTCCAGGCCCCAGGCGATGGTGGTGACCAGGCCGTTGCTGGAGAAGACGGGCTTCTCGCCGGTGTTCATCAGCAGGAAGGCACCGGTGCCGTAGGTATTCTTGGCCTCGCCGGGGTGGTAGCAGGCCTGGCCGAACAGGGCGGACTGCTGGTCGCCGGCCGCGCCGCCGATTTTGATGGGGCCGCCCAGCAGGGAGGGATCGGTCTCACCGTAGACACAGCTGGAGGGCATGGGGGTAGGCAGCATACATTTGGGAATGTTCAGCTCGGACAGGATCTCGTCGTCCCATTCCAGGGTGTTGATGTTGAAGAGCATGGTCCGGGAGGCGTTGGAATAGTCGGTAACATGGACCTTGCCGCCGGTCAGCTTCCAGATCAGCCAGGTTTCTACGGTACCGAACAGCAGCTCGCCCCGCTCCGCCCGCTGGCGGACGCCGGGAACGTTCTCCAGAATCCAGCGGATCTTGGTGCCGGAGAAGTAAGCGTCGATGACCAGACCGGTCTTGGCCCGGAAGGTATCGGTCAGGCCCTTTTCCTTCAGGCTGTCGCAGTACTCGCTGGTACGGCGGCACTGCCACACAATGGCATGGTAAACGGGCTCACCGGTGACCTTATCCCAGACAATGGCGGTTTCGCGCTGGTTGGTGATGCCGATGGCGGCGATGTCGGCGGCGGTAGCGCCGATCTTCTGCATGGCCTCTACGGCCACACCCAGCTGGGTCGCCCAGATCTCATTTGCGTCGTGCTCCACCCAGCCGGGCTTGGGGAAGAACTGGGTGAACTCCCGCTGGGAGACGCTGCACATTTCCCCGTGCTCATTGAACAGAATGCAGCGGTTGGAAGTTGTGCCGGCGTCCAGTGCCATAATGTACTTTGCCATAGAAAAGTCCTCCTTGTATGATGATGAATTTATGCAAGGGCTTCTGGGGGAACTCTGGCGGAATCAGCCGCAGCCGGGCAGCGGCTTCGGGGGACTGCACCAGATCCTTCTTACGCTTTTGATTATACCAGAGAGAAAGGGTTTCGTCATTAGACAAAATTCGGATACTGTCAAAAAATACAATTATTTTTTAAAGCTGAAATAAAATTTGTTTAATCTGCCCATAGCCAATCTATGAACGCCATGGAGAAATAGAACAGCCCCCTATGCCACATTCAAAACGGCGAACAGCGCCTGGAAGCGCTCCATGGAGTCATCCACGTTCACCGGTTCCTGCCGCAGCAGCATTCCGTGCAGGCAGAACAGCACGCTCTGGCAGACCACGTCCACCGCCACGCTGCGCTGCGCCCGGTCCTGGCCCGGGCGGTCCGGTACCAGCCGCTCTACCTGGGGGCGGACCTCCAGCAGAATCAGCTCCCGCATTCTCTCATCCCCCAGCTCCCGGGAGATCCGCCGCAGCAGGGGCTGCTGCTCGCTGAGCAGGGTCAGACCCCGGCGGCACCAGGTTTCCGCGTTTTCCTCCGGGTCAAAGGCCAGAGGTGCGCAAACCTTCTGGCAGACGATCAGGCGCAGAACATCGTTGATGTCTTCATAGTGGTAATAGAAGCTCTGACGGTTCATCTGGGTCAGCTCCATGACCTGCTGGACCGTTACCCGGCTGCCGGGCTGGGTGGAGATCAGCTCCTCTACGGCATCGGCAATTCGCTGCTTGGTGTTGCTGCACATAAGCGCCTCCTTACATCTGCCAGACGGCGGGAGCCGTGCTGGAAATGGCCAGGGCTCCGGCGTCCAGGGCCTGGAGGACCTCCTGCTTCTCGGTGATGAGCCCTCCCGCCAGAACGGGAAGCCCCGTGAGCGCGCGCACCTTGCGGATGATTCCCGGCATCAGCCCCGGAAGAATGTCGATGGCGTCCGGCCGGAGATTTTTGACGCCGAGCAGGGAATCCAGCGCCATGGAATCGATGACGAAGACCCGGAAAACGGTGATCATCTGCAGCTCCTTGGCCCGCTGGATCATGTTGACCCGGGTGGAGATGATGCCGTCTGCCCGGGTGGAATTCCGCAGGAAATCCACACAGATCTCCTTGCCGGAGAGACCGGTGATCAGATCTACGTGGACGATGGCCATTTTCCCCGCATTCTTGATGCGCTCCACGATCCTGCCGATGCTGCAAATGTCCCCGTAGAGCACAAACACGATTTGAACATCTGCCTTCAAGCAGCCCTCCAGTCCCTCGTCATCCCGGATGGCCGCAATGATCGGATTCGCCTGCATGGCCTGGTACAGCCGTGTATCCATTGGTTCAGTCCTCCCCCTGGTGTGCGCCGGATGCAAAAAAGCACGGAAAACAGACGGCGTTGTAAACTCCGTTTGTCCCCATGCTCATCACCCCGGGCAAATATTTGATTGCCGAAATTACGGTTTTATCTTATCATACCTGCACAAAAAAAGCAAGAAAAAGCTCGGATTATTTGTAAAGAATGTTGCACAAATAATAGAATGTATTTTTGGCGAATTTGAGGCAGGGGCCCATCTTCCCACCCCGGGCGTTTCCTGCGTTGACAAGCCGGGGGCAATCGGGTAGAATAGGGCAGGATGTTCTGACAGAAAAGAGAGAAGACCATGAAAAAAATTGTGAAGAATTTGCCGGGGCTTTGCTGGATCTTGGTGGGAAATCTGATCTATGCCGTGATCGTTGTGCTGTTTGTTTTGCCGGGGCAGCTCATCAGCTGCGGGACCACGGGCCTGGCGCTGGTGGCCCAGCAACTTTGGGGCATCCCGGTTTCCGGGTTTGTTTTTGTGTTCAATGTGGCCATGCTGCTGCTGGGGCTGGCGATCCTTGGAAAGAAATTCGCCATGACCACGGTGCTCAGCTCCCTGCTCTATCCGGTTCTCCTGTCGGGGGTTCAGGCCCTGCTGGGGGACTTCCGGGTGACGGAGGATCTGCTGCTGTGCGCGCTGTTCGGCGGCATGGGTCTGGGCATCGCCCTGGGCATCGTTATCCGGGCCGGGGCCTCTACGGGGGGCATGGATATCCCGCCGCTGATCCTGAACAAGCTGTTCGGCATCCCGGTGCCCATAAGCCTGTGGCTGTTTGATTTCGCCATTATGCTGTCCCAGCTGTTCTTCCACACGCCGGAGGACCTGCTCTACGGCATCATCATGCTGATTTCCGTGAATTTCACCCTGAACAAGACCCTGACCGCCGGTACGGGCCGGACGGAAGTGAAAATCGTCAGCGAAAGGGCCAGGGAAATCTGCGAAAGCATCCTGTGCAATGCGGACCGGGGGGTGACCCTGCTCCACGGCGAGGGAGGCTTCCTTCACGAGCCCACGGAGGTGGTGCTCAGCGTGGTTGCCACCCGGGAGCTGCATCGGGTGCAGAATCTGGCCCGGGCCATTGACCCGGAGTGCTTCATGGTGGTGACCCAGGTCACGGAGGTCTCGGGCCGGGGCTTCTCCTTTAACAAGGTATACCGGGAAAAAACGGAGTAAAGCGCCATGGAAGAATGGAATGATGTCTACGATGCCCAGCGCCGCAGGACGGGGAAGACACACCTGCGGGGCACGCCCTGGGCGCCGGGGGAATATGGACTGGTGGTCTGCGTCTGGGTCTATGACGGCCGGGGCAGACTGCTGCTGACCCGGCGGGCTCCGGAGAAGAGCTTTCCAGGCACCTGGGAGAATTCCGGCGGCGCGGCCCGGGCCGGAGAGGACAGCCTGACCGCGATTCAAAGGGAGCTGCGGGAGGAGACCGGCATTGAAGCCGCCCCAGACCGCTTTGAGCTGCTGGACACCGAGCGGGACAGGAATACCTTTTATGATTTCTACTGCCTGAAAAATCCCGTTTCTCTGAAGGAGATCCGGCTCCAGCCGGGGGAGACCGACGGCGTCATGTGGGCGGGCTACGGCAAGATCCACTGGATGATCCGCCGGGGGAAGATCTGCCGCATCATTGCCCGGCAGTTCTGCCGCCAGGAAAAGGCCCTCCGTGCGCGCAATGTGCCCAAAATGAAGCACAGATTTTTGGATGGTTTGAAGTGAAGTCCTACTTGCGTCCGAAAGCCGGAAGCTGTATAATAACCGTAAGGTGTTTCGTCGAAATGCCCAATTGGGGGCCGCGAAACACCCTTTTATTTATCACAGATTACGGAGGCAGGAACTATGATCACTTTGATGAAGATGCCCATTCGCCATGGCAGTGCGCCCCTTCGCGTTGCCCGGGGCCATTTTGCGACCAATCACTCCCACATCAATTACTATGTGGATATCACCTATCAGAAGACCCGCCTCAGCGAGGCCAAGGACAGCGCGCGGCAGCTGGTGGCCAATTTCGTGAATGACACCCCTGTGGACACCATATTGTGCCTGGACGGCACCGGTGTGGTGGGCACCTGCCTTGCCCAGGAGCTGACCAAGAGCGGCTTCCGCACCATCAATGCCCACGAGACCATCTATATCCTGGAACCGGAATACAATGCCAACTCCCAGATCATTTTCCGGGACAATACCCAGGGCATGATCCGGGGCAAGCACGTTTTGGTGCTCATGGCTTCCGTCACCACGGGCTATACCGCCAAGCGCGCCCTGGAGGCCATCACCTATTACGGCGGCACCGTGGCGGGTGTGGCGGCCATTTACAGCGCCGTAGACCAGGTGGAGGGCTACCCCGTCCGGGCGGTCTACACCATTCAGGACCTTCCCGGCTACGCCAGCTACGACTACCGGGAGTGCCCCTACTGCAAGGCCGGGCAGAAGATCGACGCCCTGGTCAACAGCTTCGGCTATTCGCAGCTGTAAAGTGAAGGCCCGGCGCTGCGCGCCGGGCCTTTCAGACTGTCGAAAAACCCCTTACGGGCTTTTCCGACAAGTTTTTTTGCAGTCTGCTGCGCGCATAATTTGCGCGCCTGCGGCACACAAATTCTACACTTCGCAGCCTGAGAAGTATTTTCTGTCAGGTACGCGCCCCGACAGAAAATGTTTTGATTTTATTTGTCGGCTTACGCCGCCAAACTCTGCGAGGCTTTTTTTGACAAGCTGCAAGGCCCGGCGCGCAGCTTGCATGATATTGATATTTTTGTACAGATTTCCCTTTGAAAATTTTGCTAAATTGCCACTATACAAATGGTGGGACGTTTGATATAATAAGAACAAGAATCAATCGCAAATAAAAGGAGCTTGCTTATGTTTATTACCAATGATATTCGCTATGTAGGCGTCAACGACCATCAGGTGGACCTGTTCGAGGGGCAGTACAAGGTGCCCGGCGGCATGGCCTACAACTCCTATGTGATCCTGGACGAGAAAATCGCCATTATGGACACGGTGGACAAGAATTTCACCCACGAGTGGCTGGACAACATTCAGTCCGCCCTGGGGGGCCGGAAGCCCGACTATCTGGTGGTGCAGCACATGGAGCCGGACCATGCGGCCAACGTAGGCAACTTCATGAAGCTCTACCCCGAGACCACCATTGTCTCCTCAGCCAAGGCCTTCAATATGATGGGGCCCTTCTTCGGCACCAGCTATGAGGATCGCCGGATCGTAGTGGGGGAGGGGGATACCCTGAGCCTGGGCAAGCACACCCTGGCCTTTGTGGCGGCCCCCATGGTCCACTGGCCCGAGGTCATTGTGACCTATGATGTATTGGACAAGGTCCTGTTCTCCGCCGACGGCTTCGGCAAGTTCGGCGCCCTGGATGTGGACGAGCCCTGGGACGACGAGGCCCGCCGGTACTATATCGGCATCGTGGGTAAGTACGGCGCCCAGGTCCAGGCATTGCTGAAAAAGGCGGCCACGCTGGACATCCAGACGATCTGCCCCCTCCACGGCCCCGTGCTGAAGGAAAACCTGGGCCACTATATCCGGCTGTATGACCTGTGGTCCAGCTACACCGTGGAGACCGAGGGCGTTGTCATCGCCTATACCAGCGTCTATGGCAACACCAAGGCCGCTGTGGAGAAGCTGGCGGACAAGCTCCGCGCCAACGGCTGTCCCAAGGTGATCGTCCACGATCTGGCCCGGTGCGATATGGCCCAGGCCGTGGCGGATGCCTTCCGCTACAGCAAGCTGGTTCTGGCCACCACCACCTATAACGCCGATGTGTTCCCCTTCATGAAGGAGTTCATCCACCACCTGACCGAGCGGAACTTCCGCAACCGCACCGTGGCCCTGATGGAGAACGGCTCCTGGGCGCCTCTGGCCGCCAAGGTCATGCGCAAGATGCTGGAGGAGTGCAAGAACCTGACCTTTACGGAGACCACCGTCCGCATCCTCTCCGCCCTGAATGAGACCTCTGCCAAGCAGGTGGATGCTCTGGCCAACGAGCTGAGCAAGGAGTATCTGGCCCAGCAGGATGCCACCGCCAACAAGAACGACCTGACGGCCCTGTTCAACATCGGCTACGGCTTGTACGTGGTCACCACCAACGACGGCACCCGGGACAATGGCCTCATTGTCAACACCGTCAGCCAGGTGACCAACACCCCCAACCGCATCGCCGTCACCATCAACAAGCAGAACTACTCCTTCCACACCATCCAGAAGACCGGCGTGCTGAACGTCAACTGCCTGGATGTGTCCGCGCCCTTCTCTCTGTTCCAGCGCTTCGGCTTCCAGAGTGGACGGACTGTGGATAAGTTTGCGGGAATGGAGGTCCTGCGCTCCGACAATGGTCTGGCCTTCCTGCCCCGGTATATCAACTCCTTCATGTCTTTGAAGGTGGAGAGCTACGTGGATATGGATACCCACGGAATGTTCATCTGCACCGTCACCGAGGCCAGAGTGATGTCCGACGCGGAGACCATGACCTACACCTACTACCAGAAGAACGTGAAGCCCAAGCCCGAAACCGAGGGCAAGCACGGCTTTGTGTGCAAGGTCTGCGGCTGGATCTACGAGGGCGACGAACTGCCCGACGACATCATCTGCCCCCTGTGCAAGCACGGCGCAGCGGATTTTGAGCCCATCGGTTAAGCAAAGAACAAGAAACCCACAGCCCTTTCCCCAATGTGGAAGGGCTGTGGGTTTTTGACGCGATGCTTCCATTTGCATACAGGAAAGCTTTGCATTCCGGACAAAACTGTGTTATGATAACAAAAAGGAGGGAACTCTATGAATGGTATTGCAACATTGGGAAACTGCGACGGTTTCAGCGTCTTTTCCTATGAAAACAGGCAGATTCGTTTCAAGGCTCCCTATTCATTGGAGCGGTATACTTCCGTAAAGGATTGGGACAATGGCTATCTTGTGGTTATGGCGAAATACCGTCACGACCCGCAGCCGGAGGAAGAATACATCGATTTGCTGCCAATATTAAGCGGCTTGTTTATTAACGCACAGGAATTCTTGAAACCAATTAAGGGGGTTGCGATTGCCAATGGTTGATTTGAAACAGATTGCCGACGATGCGGAAGTCATTATCGATGGTTATGCGTTTTCAAGGTATCATGACGGTTATCGCGTCTTGAATTTGAATGCTCCGGACAAGGCAGCTGTATTCGCAGCGGATACATCGGTCCTGCAAACAACAATGGACGACATCGAACTGCATATTGTTGCCAAGTATTTGAAATCCAGTCTGAAATATATGGAGGCATGAAATGCCAAAGTATTATGAATTTAAGGTTGCCGGTTATTATCTATACTTTACATCGTTTTGCATTGTAGAATGTATGCATGTTCATGCCAGTGATCGGAAACTGACAGAAACCGGATCTGCTAAATTTTTTGTTAAGGGAAACGGCGACACTGTTATACAGAACAGGGGAGTTTTGACAGACCGTGAGCTGAATAAAATCCAGGAATTCATCAAAGAAAACTATGAAAAAATGTATGAAAAATGGGCAATGTATAGCGAAAGCGGTTTCTACCGTGGATAAGAAATAAAAACCCCATTACACACCGTAAAACGCAGAAAGGGGCTGTTAGAAAAGTATGTCGCTGCGAACCAGTGACCGACGTCACTGGTGTGGCAGCCCCCCGGTTGGATGGAAACAGCTTGGTTTTACGGCCAAGATGTTTGAAAATCCGGGGGATTGCCACACCAGCGTGCGCGCTGGTTCGCAATGACAGAGCGTTTTCTAACAGCTCCTTTCTAAAGTTTTTCTGTAAAACCTGAACGAGCAGACCGCTTATCGATGATGCTCTTTTCATATTGGTTATACCACGACCCACAAATCGTTAAGATGGGCCGTGGTTTTTGTTTCACCTTATTTATACTCCTGCAGCAGGAACATGGGCTTGATGGCGACCACCTCGTCGTATTCCTCCTGCTCCACCTGAACGTCGGCATTGAGCTTTTTCAGGTCCTCCTTGACAACGGCCAGGGCTTCCTTGGCGCTCTGGGCGCGGCCCTCCCGGAGGACGCGGATCATCCGGTCCAGCACAATGGGGTGGGCATAGCGGGCAGGGACGGGGAAGTCCCCGGGCAGGATGGCTTCCATGTCGGAAATGGAAGCGTCCCAGGCGGCGGTGACGGCCTTCTTGTTGTTCTTCGCCGTGGGGATGACCTGGGTGCCGGAGAACAGGAAGGCGGCTGCCAGACCCAGCAGGGTGAAGTACAGGCCGGTGGTGTCGCGGTTGACGAGCTCATAGATACCGTAGATGCCGCAGACAATGCCGCCAACGATGATGGCCAGGGCCACCCAGCGGTAGGCGGGACGGGTGCGGTCCGAGCTGCGCTTGCGCTTGGCGGCAACGGAAAGGGCTGCGGTCTGCTCCGGGTAGCTTGCCAGGAAGGCCTTGGCACCCTCCAGCTCCTCCCGGGCCTTCTGGGCCTTGGGGGTCAGCTCCTTGAGAAATTTCGCCTCCATGGCCGCCTGCTTTTCCTTCAGGCGCTTCTCCGCCTCCAGGCTGTGGGTGGGCAGATCCGGGCGGATCTTGGCGATATGGGCCAGCAGAAGGTCCACATCCTGCTCGTATTTGAAGTTGCACTGCTTCACCGTGCCGTCGTCCAGCTCCACCACCAGATAGGGGATGGCGCCGAAGACGCCCTTTCCGGAAAAACCGCCCTTGCTCATGGCGACCCGCTTGAAAATACGCTTCACGGATTTCAGCGCCGCATAGTAGACCCGGTCGAAGAAGAAGCTGTTCAGGTAAATGGCCTCATCGCCCACGCCGCAGGGGCCGAAGCGCTTGCAGAATTTTTTGTCAACGGAAAGCGTCGCCTTATCCAGGGCCATGCTGCCCAGCTGTTTCGGAGTAAAAATCATGGAATACCTCACTTTGAAGAAAATGGAGCTAGGCTCCCCTGAAAGGGGAGCTGGCTCGGCGTCAGCCGAGACTGAGGGGTTCTGAATCATAGCAAGAAAATTGCCTGTTTTCGCCTGCGGCGAGGCTTGGCTTGAGGCCAAGCCGAGACCCCTCAGTCAGCTGCGCTGACAGCTCCCCTTTCAGGGGAGCCTTTCGATTTGCCCACCTTAAAAAAACGCAAAAGGTGGGGAAGTTTCCTCCCCCACCTTCTCTATGGACTTAAATTACTTGCCCAGGGTCTCGTACTGGGGCTTTACGTCGCGCTTCTTGATGGAGTACAGGAAGATACCCAGGAACAGAGCGGCGAAGAGGATGCCAACGGGGTAAGCCAGAGCGGTGTTGAAGCCGCCGGCGGGGTTCAGGAACTGGCCCAGGCACTCGTTGCCCAGCATGAAGTAGGTAATGGATACGGCGGTCATGAAGGTAGCGGGAACGGCGGTGATCCAGTAGTTCTTCTTCTCATAGAACAGGAACATGGAAGCACACCACAGAACGATCATAGCCAGGGTCTGGTTGGTCCAGCTGAAGTAACGCCAGATGATGGTGTAGTCGATCTTGCCCAGGGCGTTGCCGATGCCCAGGAAGGCACCGATGCCCAGAACGGGAACGCACAGCAGCAGACGGTTCTTCCAGACCTTCTGGTCGATGTGGAACCAGTCAGCCAGCACCAGACGGGCGGACCGGAAAGCGGTGTCGCCGGAGGTGATGGGGCAGGCGATAACGCCCAGCATAGCCAGAGCGATGCCAACGCCGCCCATGGTCTTCTTGCAGACGTCGTAAACAGCGGTGGAACCGCCGCCGCCCAGGGCCAGCAGCTCTTCGCCGGTGTACAGGGCGCAGCCGGCAGCAGCCCAGATCAGGGCAATGATGCCTTCGGAAACCATGGCGCCGTAGAACACGAAGTGGCCCTGCTTCTCACTCTTCAGGCAGCGAGCCATCAGGGGGCTCTGGGTGGCATGGAAGCCGGAAATAGCGCCGCAAGCCACGGTGATGAACATGAAGCTCCAGATGGGAGTGCCCTGCGGATGCATGTTATAGAAGTGGCTCCAGATCTCGGGGATCTCGTAGCCCTTGGTGAAGATACCCAGGCCTACGCCGACGGCCATGACGATCAGGCAGATGCCGAAGACGGGGTAGATCTTGCCGATCAGCTTGTCGATGGACAGGAAGGTGGCGATGAAGTAGTAGACCAGGATCAGGATCAGCCAGAACATCTTGCTGCTCAGAATGCCGGGGGCATTGGAGCACAGCAGCTGCAGCAGGCCAGCGGGGCCAACAGCAAACACGGTGCCGACCATGACCAGCAGAACCACGGAGAACACACGCATTACGTTCTTCATGGTCTTGCCCAGGTAGATGCCGGAGATTTCGGAGATGGAGACGCCGTCATTCCGCTCGGACAGCATACCGGAGAAATAGTCGTGGACGCCGCCGGCAAAGATGGTGCCGAAGGTGATCCACAGGAACACGATGGGCCCCCACAGGGCACCGCTCAGGGCGCCGAAGATGGGGCCGAGGCCCGCGATGTTAAGCAGCTGGATCATGAACAGCTTCCACTGGGGCAGGACCACGTAGTCCACGCCGTCGTTGATGCGCACGGCGGGGGTTTCACGGTCGTCCGGGCCGAAGGTGTTTTCTACGACTTTGCCGTAGAAGAAGTAACCCGCGATCAGGATTGCCAGGCAGAGCAAAAAGCTAATCATTTGGACTCCTCCTTGAAACATATAAAATTTTTCGAATAGGAGCATAATGCCCCACTTCTACGGCGACATTATCGCCGACTTCTGCTGCAAAATCAATGGACAAACTCCACAAAAAAGCTCTGCAAAATTTTGCAGAGTTCACAATACGGACATAATTTGTCCACAAATCTTAAAAATTTGTAAGAAATCGCAGGCTTTGCAGGAGGAAAAGTTTAAGAAAACAGGTCTAAAAATATGCAAAAAGATAAAGCGGAAAAATTTTACTTGACAAAACGAAAATTGCAAATGCGAAAAACAGCGAAAATAACCGATTATTTTCCGGGAAATAGGGACTGTATGCGAAAAAAGCAATCGCCGCCCCAAAAAGACGGCGGCGATTTTGAAAAAGAAAAATACAAAAAGGACTTCCCGCTTTGGCCGGAATGGCGCGCGATCGCGTCGGCGGCGGTTCAAGGGATAAGCCAGCTGTAATCCTGCCGGCAATCGAGAATATAGTCGATGAAAACCGTATCATCCTGAATCTGATAAAGGATAAGATACCATTTTGCCACGAACATCTTGTGGTATCGATTCGTCGGGATATATGCCTCCTGAAAGAAGGGAAAGCGCTGGGGCATGTGTTCCAGGGAGCGCATGGCCTCCATGAGCTCTGCCTTCTTTGCTGCGGCTGCATCCCGATTTACCTGGGCCAGAAAACGCAGGTGCGATGCAAGCATTCTCTTGGCTCTGTCGGAGACAATAACTTCATATTTTTGATTGCTTGACATGGGCTTATACCTGCGCGATCACGTCGTCCAGGTAGGCGTCCAGCGCATCCAGAGTGCAGCCGGACCTGCCTGCCAGACGGTCTTCCTCGACGGTCAACAGTTCTTCTCTCAGCTTCAGCATTTTCTCCCGCCGGTTGAAGGTTTCTATGTCCATAACGACCAAATCCCCCTCGCCGTTTTTGGTGAGAAAGACGGGCTCTGCTGTTTTTCGACACATATCGGCAATTTCGTTGTAGTTCTGGCGGATCGCTGCTGACGGACGGATATTCATTTTTTACGCCTCCTTGCATGAAATAAGATAGTATTATTCTGACTGTATTATACCCATAAACTGCAATGAAGTCAATAGAGCGTGGAGGCGAGTGGGGAGATGAAATCATTAAGAAAACCATAAGATTTTCCCCTTTCCCGAAAAAGAAAGCCTTGTTCACAGTTTGTCTATTGTTGCTTTTCCGGGAATATGGTATACTGTAGACGGAAAATTACCCAGAAGGAGGGAACTTCTATGAAATGTCTGAGAGGATTCCGCGTGCTGCTTGGGGCGGCGCTGGCGCTGAGCCTGGTGCTTCCGGCGGCTGCCGAGGCAGGTACGAATACGGATTTTGTAAAGAAGGTCAACGGGCTTCCCACACTGGAAACCGTCAAGACCCTGTCTGCTGCGGAGCAGCAGGCGCTCTATGCCCACATCGATGGGCTGTGGGAGGAGGGCTTTTATGCCCTGCCCGAGGCGGACCAGAAGGAACTGGAGGCAACGCCCCAGTACACCGCCCTGGCGGCGATCACCGAATATCTGAACAATGCCCAGATCAGCCAGCCCGTCTGGCTGGACAGCGGAGCGCTGAGCATCAGCGGCGAGGACCTGAAGGACGGCGAGGACTACTATTATGATGTGGACGCCAAGGAGCTGGTTATCACCGGAACCAAGCCTGTCACCGTTGCCATGGCGAAGGACGTGGAGACGTCTGCCGATACCCTGCGCACCAAGGGCGAGGCCCGGGTGACGCTGGTGAACGTGACCATTGCAGCCCCGGAGGGCAAGAATGCCCTGGAGGCGGACGGCGGCCTGGAACTGACCCTGGTGGGCAGCAATGCCCTGACGGCAGTGGACCAGGCGGCCATCTACGGTCATGAGGGCGTCATTCTATCCGGTACTGGCAGCCTGACGCTTCAAGGCGGCACCGAGTCCAACGGCATTGGGACAAACAGACTGACGGTCACCGGCGGCACGGTAACCGTCACCGGCGGCAACGGCGCCCCCGGTACAAAAGAGACGGCAGGCGGCAGCGGCAGCGATGCCGTGGGAGCCAATGTAATTACGGTCACCGGCGGCAGCCTGAAGCTCACCGGCGGCAAGGCGGGAACGGACGAGGGCGGCGGCACCGGAGCGGACGGAGCAGCCACCATTGGCACCGCCATCACCGACGGAGAGAAGCCCCTGTACCAGACAGTCATCCAGCTGACGGATAAGGATAACAAGCCGGTGACAGACACCGCCGTCGCAGCCCTGGCCCTGTCCCCGGACCAGACCTACGGCCTGCAGGGCGTTGTGACGGATGAAACGGGCAGCATCTATCTGTACCTGCCCCAGGAGACGAAGACCAACGCCGTCTCCGACGGCACCGAGACCTACACGGGAGCGCCCATCGTCTCCGGCGAGAGCGGCATTATGACCCTTTCCCAAAACGGCGGCGACAGCAAGCCCTCTGAGCCTGAAACCACAACGACTGCGGCCCCCACCACGGAAACCACAGCCCCCACAACCACCACAACGGCCCCGCCCACTACGCAGACCACGGCGCCCACCACGGAAACGACCGCACCGACGCAGGCCCCCAAGGCGACCCAGGCGGCCCCCAAGCTGGAGCAGGAGTACAAGACCGGGGACTCCGTGATCCTGAAGGTGCCCACCGGCGGCGTGGGCACGGTGAAGTATGCCTACGGCTTCACGGACCGGAAGCCGGAAAGCGACTGGGTGGAGAGCCGGATCTTCCTGAACCTGCAGCCGGGAAAGACCTATTATTTCTACGCCTACTTTACGGGGGATGACAAGACGGAGCCTTCCCCCGTCAGCGAGGCCCTGACGGTCTCCCTGCAAGGGGGCTTCCCCACCGGCGCGATCCAGGTCCAGGGCGGGGAGAAGACCTATGACGGCAAGGCCCTGAGCCTGTCCGTGACCGTCCCTGCCGGGGCTGCCATCCGCTACCGGGAGGGCACTTCCGGGGAGTACACCCAGATTTCCCTGCCAAACTATACCAATGCCGGTACTTATACCGTGGGCTATCAGGTGACCCAGGAGGGCTACGACACGGTAACCGGCACGGCCACCATCAAGATCAATCCCGCCGCGCCTACCATCACCCTGGCGGACCAGAGCGTCAAGCATGACGGCAACACCCATCCCATGAGCGGAGCCAAGGTGACGGGGGTCAACGGCGAGAGCTTCAAGGGCAGCGTGACCTATACCTATTATACCGACGGCCAGTGCACCCAGGGGGAGACCAAGACGCCTCCCTCTGCCGTGGGCACCTACTATGTCCGGGCCTCCATTGCCGCCGGCGGGAACTACACCGCCGCCGTCAGCAATACGGCCAAGCTGACCATTGAAAAGAGGGCCTCCACAGGAACCACCAAGCCTGCCGGGAACAATACCGGCACCTCTGCCACCGGCTACACCATTACGGCCTCCGCCGGGGCAGGCGGCAGCATTACCCAGTCCGGCAAGGTCAGCGTCCAGTCCGGCAAGAGCGCCAGCTTCACCGTTGTGGCCAATAAGGATTACGAGGTGGAGGACGTAAAGGTGGACGGCAAGAGCATCGGCTCCGTGGGCGTGTATACCTTTACGAATGTGAAGGCCAACCACACCATTGAGGCCACCTTCCGCCGCACCGTGGCGGAGACCACCGCCCCCACCACCGCGCCCACCACGGCCCCCACGGAGACCACGGCTCCCACCACGGAGGCAACCGTCCCGGAGACCACCCAGCCGGAAGCACAGCCTGTGAAGAAGCACGGCATCCCCATCATTGTGCCCATTCTGCTGGTTGTCCTGGCAGGCTGCGCCATCGGCGGCGCGGTGTACATCTACAAGCGATACGATCGGGAGTAAACAATCAGGCCGCTGCGGCAATGAATGAACCGCAGCGGCCTTCCTTTATACGCTTATACGCGCTTACAGCTTCTTAACCATCAGCGCCCGGATGGCGTTGAGGACGGCCAGGACCATGACGCCCACGTCGGCGAAGATGGCGGCCCACATGTTGGCCTTGCCGATGGCGACCAGCAGCAGGCAGGCCAGCTTGATACCAATGGCAAAGACAATGTTCTCGTGGACGATCCGCAGGCACTTCCGGGAGATCTTCACGGCCTTGGAAATCTTCATGGGGTCGTCGTCCATGAGCACCACATCGGCGGCCTCAATGGCGGCGTCGGAGCCCATGGCACCCATGGCAATGCCGATGTCCGCCCGGGAGAGCACAGGGGCATCGTTAATGCCGTCGCCTACGAAGGCCAACTTGCCCCTGTGCTGTCCGGCCAGGAGCTCCTCTACCTTGGAGACCTTGTCTCCGGGGAGCAGCTCACTGTAGACGGTGTCGATGCCCAGCTCCCTGGCGGTGGCCTGGGCTACGGCGTCGATGTCGCCGGTGAGCATGACGGTTCTGGTGATCCCGGCGGCGCGCAGGGCCTCCATGGCGGGCTTGGCGGTGGGCTTCAGCAGATCGGAGATGACGATGTGGCCGGCATAGCTGCCATCAATGGCCACATGGACGATGGTGCCGGTGCTGTGGCAGTCCTGATAGGCAATGCCCAGGCGCTTCATGAGCTTCCGGTTGCCGGCGGCCACGCTGTGGCCCTCCACCTGGGCGGTGACGCCCTCGCCGCCGATCTCCTGAATATCCGTCACCCGGTCCCGGTCCAGGGGCTTGCCGTAGGCAGATTGCAGGCTCTTGGAGATGGGGTGAGAGGAGGCGCTTTCCGCCAGAGCGGTGTATTCCAGCAGCTTCTCTTCCTCATAGGGGCTGTGGTGAATGCCCGTGACCTCGAAAACGCCCCGGGTCAGGGTGCCGGTCTTGTCGAAGACGACGGTGGTCACATTGGACAGGGTTTCCAGATAGTTGGAGCCCTTGACCAACACGCCCTCCCGGCTGGCCCCGCCGATCCCGGCGAAGAAGCTCAGGGGGATGGAGATCACCAGGGCACAGGGGCAGGAGGTGACCAGGAAGGTCAGTGCCCGGTAGACCCACTGGCCCCAGTTGGCATTGGTACCCATTGCCATACAGACGATGGGGGGCAGCAGGGCCAGGGCAATGGCGCTGTAGACCACGGCGGGGGTGTACACCCGGGCAAACTTGGCAATGAAGTCCTCGGATTTGGACTTCCGGGAGGAGGCGTTCTCCACCAGGTCCAGAATTTTCGATACGGTGGATTCGCCGAATTCCTTGGTGGTTTGAATTTTCAGCAGGCCGGACAGGTTGATGCAGCCGGAGATGACCTCCTGGCCCACGGTCACATCCCTGGGCACGCTTTCGCCGGTCAGGGCGGCGGTGTTCAGGGTGGAGCTGCCCTCGGTGACGATGCCATCGATGGGCACCTTCTCGCCGGGCTGGACCACGATGATGGAGCCGATCTCCACCTCGTCCGGGTCTGCCTTTTCCAGGGCACCCTCCCGCTCCACGTTGGCATAGTCCGGGCGGATGTCCATGAGCTCGCTGATGTTCCGGCGGCTCTTGCCCACGGCGTAGCTCTGGAACAGCTCGCCGATCTGATAGAAGAGCATGACGGCAATGGCCTCGACATAGTCGCCGTTTTCGTAAATGGCCAGGGCCAGAGCGCCGATGGTGGCAATGGCCATGAGCAGGCATTCATCAAACATCTGCCTGTTGCGAATGCCCTTCCAGGCCTTTTTCAGAATATCGCCGCCGATGATCCAGTAGTCCACCAGATAAATGGCCAGCCGCACCCAGCGCCCGAAAGCACCGAAGAGCCGGTCAAAAACGGCAGCCCCCAGCAGCTGCATCACGATCAGCAGTGCAGCAGAGGCCAGGATCTGAGAAAGCGCTCTTTTTTGCTTCTTTGTCATATGCGATTTCCTTTCATAGTTTAGGCTCCCCTGCAAGGGGAGCTGGCTCGGCGTTAGCCGAGACTGAGGGGTTCCGGCTTGGCCTCAGGGTCAAGCCTCGCCGCAGGCGAAATGCCGGAGCAGCAGAACCCCTCCGGCCCTGCGGGCCACCTCCCCTTTCAGGGGAGGCATTATCCAATTACAGGAAAATCTCGCAGTCGTCCTCTACTTTTTTGCAGTTGGCCAGGACATTCTGCATGGTGGCCTTCACGTCGGCACCTTCTTCGAATTCCACGATCATCTTCAGAGCCATGAAATTGACGGTGCAGCTCTTTACACCGGCGGTGGCCTTGGCGGCGGTTTCCATCTTGTTGGCGCAGTTGGCGCAGTCTACATCGATCTTATAGGTCTTTTTCATAGAGAGGGCTCCTTACTTAATTTGAATTTAACGATTAAGTAACTGTTGAATCGTTCTGAGACCATAATAGCATATTTCCCAGAAAAGTCAAGCCCAATTTATGAAAGTTTTACACGCGGCGGCCCCGGGTTTTTCTTGAAGAAAAAAGCGAAATGTGATATACTCTGTATGTAAAGCGTTTAAAGGAGAGATTTGTTTGATAAAGTATTACACGGCCATTACAGTGCTGTGTGTCTTGTCCATGGCCTCCATGCTGCTGTGCGTGTCCAGCTCCAGAACGCTGTCCGGGACGGAAAAGCGATATTTCCGCTTTGAGTTTTCCATTATCGCCCTGGCGGCACTGTGCGAGTGGCTGGGCGTTATGCTGAACGGCACAGGACCGCGGACGGTGATCTGGCATACGGCTGTAAAGGTCATTGAATTTTCCGCAGCACCCTGCATCGGCATTTTTATGGCCCTGATCCTGGACGCGCCCCACAAGGAGGCGGCCATGGTCATCCTGCTGCTGCACACATTGCTGCAGGTGGTGCTGAGCTTTTCCGGGGTCATCATTCAGGTGGACGCCGAGAGCAGCTATACCCATGGGCCGCTGTATGAGATCTATATGGTGGTGTATGTGGCGGCGCTGTTTTATGCCATGTTTGCCGTGCTGCGCAGCGGCCGCAAATACCAGTTCGGCGGCGTGGGCTTTCTGGTATCGGTGCTGGTATTCGTGCTTTCGGGTATGGTCATGCAGATGGTGGACAGCACCCTGCGGGTGGACTATGTCACCACCGCTATCTCTGCCATTATGATCTATGTGTTCACCGTGGACATGATCCAGCAGACCGACGGCCTCACCGGGCTCATCAACCGCCGGGGCTATGAAAACACCCTGGCCCACCTGCGGGAGCCCTGCGTCATCCTGTTTTTTGATGTGGACTGCTTTAAGAGCATTAACGATACCTATGGCCACGCCATGGGAGACCGGTGCCTGCGGCTGACGGGCAGAGCCCTCTGGGAGGTCTATTCCCGCTGCGGCCATTGCTTCCGCATCGGCGGCGACGAGTTCTGCGTGATTTTGATGAAGCATATGCAGTCTGTGGAAAGCCTGTGGGACGAGCTGGTGGCCGCCATGGCAAAGGCAAGGCAGGAAGAGCCTGTCCTGCCCAAGCTCTCCATGGGCTACGCCATCTTCGACCCCGAACACCTCACCCCCCAGGAGGCCATTGAAGAGGCCGATCAGATGATGTACCGGGTCAAGCAGTCCCGCAAGAAAGCGGAACAGGCAAAATAAAACCACGCTGCCCAAAGGCGGCGCGGTTGACAAATGAAAAAATAAGGGGTATACTATAGATACAAAGGGCGCTGCCAGTAGGTCGGCTCCCCAAGTGTTGGTTAAGAGATAACCGCAGCTTTGGAGAAGGGGCGGTTATCTCTTTTTGTTGTTATCCTGGCGAACCAGGGTAATGACAGCCATAATGACCAGGCAGAATTGAAAAATTCCTTCCCATGTAACATCCATAAACCGTCACCCCCTCTCGTTTCCAATTGGGGGCAAAAGAAGAGATCACCCCCGAAAAAGATCGAGGGGAACCGCCTACCGGGGTACTACTGACAGCACCAGAGACAGCATACCACAGGATTCGGGGAATTGCAAGCAAAAAACGGGGCTGTTAGAAAACGCTCTGTCATTGCGAACCAGCGCGCACGCTGGTGTGGTA
>ERZ836358.1269-NODE-1269-length-25777-cov-4.229337_pt1 | contig 25777 bp, 27 predicted proteins | sample MGYA00519942_ERZ836358 | MGnify/ENA primary metagenome ERZ836358 (study PRJEB31850, sample SAMEA3708798) | human gut metagenome | biome: human gut; feature: human-associated habitat; material: faeces | place: China | collected 2014 ...
CAGCAAATGCGGCTTCGTTTGCAGCGGCTTGCTTTTCTGCCTCTGCCATTTTTTTTGCAGCATCAGCAGCCTGCTTTTCTACTGCAACTCGTTGCTGAGTTTTGCTGATTAAATTTTGCATATCAGCCTGCAATTTATAGACATTGTTTATATCTTCTTGCGTAGCTGATGACTTCAATGATTTTAGACGGGTCACAGCTTCTTGAAGTTCGATATATTTTGACTTCATTGCATTTAAGTCAGATGCGTTTTGTCCAGTAGCTGTCGATCCACCAAGTGTTTTTTGCAAGCTCTTATATGCGGACGTGATATTCGCATTAGTTGCCTGAATTTCTTTTAAAGACCCACTTATGGCAGTTGCTTGTGCTTTAGCAGCGTCGGCGGCTTGTCTACTGGCGTTGGCATTACTTGTTTTAGCCTGAGTATTAGCTTTTATGGCTGCCGTATCCTTTAACCATATACCTGAATTTGTTTGTGTGTATCCATTTAATCTGGTTAAACTACCTGCGCTTGTAGCAGCTTTTGTCATTGATTCAATTTGCTTTCTCATAGAAGACAAGGATGAATCATCAAATTTAAGTTTTATTTTCGGTGGATTAGCATTGACTTGAGAAACAAGGCTGGTGATTCCAGCTTGAAATTCAGCATAGCTCAACGAAGTATCCACGCCGACTGTCAGTAAAATGTCAGCCATTTATTTATCTCACCGCCTTTTTAATATAAAGAAAAGGACTGGTTCATACACCAATCCTTTCACTAAATGTTCACTATGTGTTTTAAGAAAAAGCATCTCCGATAGAAATGTCGATAACATTGTATTCAGATGCATAATTACCCATAAAACTGCTTACGGCATCATCTACGAAATGAGCGCCGGGTATGACAGTTCTACTCCAAGTTTCCTGACCGTGCCATATACCATGAACACGATTCATCTCATGATCCACACCGTTATTTAACAATGCAGCCAAATTATTGATACCTCCATACTTTCCGGGTACAAGTGATGGTCTACTTAAATCTCCAGTAAAGAATACTTCGATTGTGTATACATTTACACCAACTCGAACAGCAGAAGAGTGACTGAGTTCTGAAATAGCAGCAGCTGCATCTGAGCTAACCCCAGAACTGCCAATTGAGTTTCTAAGAACTTCAATAAATTTTTCCGCCGCTTCTTCTGGAGTATGTGTTTTCCCACCAGACTTTAAAGTGATGCGTCCAAGCATAACTTTTTCAACAGTGGTATTTACCTTTGCCTGTCCAGCACTGCTTCCCATGTGAGCCTGAGCTTTTGCAAGTATGGAACCCATATTTATAGAAGACATGATTATTTTTCTCCATTAGGCATCTTTGCAATGTTTGCCTTTTTATTTTGAGAGACAAAAGCCTGCACAATCTTACCCTCATCAATATTTCCATTCGAGATAGCATTGACTAACTTCTTTATATCGTCCTGATCCACACCAGTGAACAGCGCGGCAATATTGTTCTGTAAATTCTCGAATTCATCGTTGATACGATTCATTTGTGCATAAACCATTTGTACATTTGCCTGAGCTAGATTTGCTATTTTCTGTTCAATAGCATTGATGATCTCGCCAAGTTGTCTTCCTTCGATGCGATTCAATACAGCATCCACAATATCAGAATTATAAATAACTGCATACCTTGTAGGTAAATCTGTAGGTAAATCGAAATTAGCATACATTTCCAGTAAGCAGCTTTTGATTGCGAAGTCTTTCACTTCTGGTAGATACTCTCCATCGTCACTAAAGCATGTCTTTACGACATAATCAACGAACTCAAGCATAGTTTCCATTGGAAGAGTTCTATTTACCACAATACTCATACCGTTCCATTCAAACTCTGTAGTCTGTTCTGTAATTTTATTTACAGCTTCCACCAGTGTAGATGCATCAATTCTATTTACTTTTTCCATTATTTTCTTCCTCCATTTTCTCTACATAATTTTGTTCATACTCCCAGAGATACCCATAACTTATTTTTGATTTATGATTACAGCAGTCTGCTATACAACTTCTGGTATATCCTGTCTCACGAGTAATCTCTCTGAGAGAATTCCATGCTTTAATAACTTTCAGTGTATCTTTGTCTATTTGAAGAACCTTATATCCAGATGCAAGATTCCGCTGTGTTAGATCTGGTCTTTTCTTACCATACATGGGATTATTTTCCCCGGCAAGTCTGCCTTTATTTGCCATGCTTATTTTACGCTTTGCGTCATCGGTTAAATGTTTACCTCTGTTTGGATTTTTATCACTACGCATAAAAACACTGATTTTCATACGATGTTCAGGTGATAAATGTTTGCCTCTATGTCTATTCCCAACAGCCTGTCGTTGCCGATCGGTCATCTTGTATCCATTTATTCCGTCGCCGCCATCAGTGAAATTATATCCTATATCCCGGTTATGGGTATTTAGCATGGAGATATATACTTGTTCTTTTAAATATAAAGTCTTAATTAGGTTCTCTTTTGTATCCGCGATTACAGTTTCGAGAGTTTCAAATGTGAAATTATCAAATCCATATTTATATATTGCTTTGTGGAAATATGAGAAGGGTTTGGATGTTTTATCCGTGCTATCATAACGATGCTCGGCAATTCGTTTATGTAATGGGCGTGTTGTTATACCTACATATAATTTACCATTAACGTTATTCTTCGCTAGGTATACTATCCCTTTTTCGCTTTGCTTCTCTCCGGAGTCTGTTATATTCATCATAATTTCCCCATCCTCCAAACTTCTTGATGTATGTAATCCACTGATAATCTAATTGTGGATATGTATGCCAAAATAGTTTTCGCTTGATCTTTGCTACATTATCTGGGCATCCTTTAATGTCAATCACTTCTTCACGACCATCAGAATATAAAATATAGAAATCCGCAACATAGGTTATTGGTAAAACTTTTTTACCGTTATGGTTGAACTTGTCCTGTAATATGTACTTCTTTTGCAGTTCATAGTTTGTTACTAAACCGCTTTCCACTTTAGGAAGGAGTACATCACGATAATATTTCATTTCAAGTATGGAATCGAATACGATACCATCATAAGTACGCTTTGAAGTGTCTTTATCGACATTGAATTTTGTTCTTGCGATAATAATCACCTCATGAAAATAAGGCTACACCTTACAAAAAAGATGTAGCCATGTTGTATATAATTGTTACTCAGTATCTTCCTCATCAAAATCGTCCTCAAACCAAGTATCTTCCCCGTCACATTCGTCGAGGTCACTATAATCCAAAGACGATTCGATGTCTTTATCATGAAGATCTACTTGATTTGCATCACCTGAACGAGCTGCTTCTACCTCTGCGAGGTAGATACTGCCATGTTCAGGGCAACACGCAACATCTTGATAGCGGAAGATACCTTCAACGCGTCGAAGTGTGTGGCAGTATTCATATTCCTTACCACACACCTTGCAAATCCTTGTAGTTGTAGGCATTATTCCCACCTTCCTTGTTCTGTCACGAGACTCTTTGTAGCTTCGTCTACAATAGTTTTACTGTCATTCGTGAACAATGCCTGTGCTCTTCACTCAGCATCAGCTGTATTAGCACCAAACACGGTATATGTCCACAGAGAACCACCTGCTCCGCAAGCTCCTGCCAGAGACTCAGCCTCAAAAGCATGAGCAGTCTGGTTTTCGCCCATCTCAAGTGAAAATTCACCAGAGAAATCAGCCTTTGGAATGAAGAACTGAATTCTATAGATGTTTCCACATTTATCCTCGCCCATTGCATCAACGTACAATGTACATTTTTCAGAGTATACATCACTCTCATTATTGAGCACATCAGCTGTGATACGTCTCTTATAGTAAACAACAACCTCAGTTCCATCTGTAACGTCAGAATTGAAAGTAAGTGCTTTCTTTGCAGGGTCATATGAGAATTTCTTAGATGTAGGTGTAGATGCCACCTGTGTAAGCTCTTCTCCAAGAGTACCGTCTGCGTTACGAATATACAGTGCTTCGATTTCTGCACCTGCAGTTCCTACAGCTTTGTAAATAGTAGAAGCCTTTGCGCCTGCTACAGTCAGATAATCCGTCCACATAACTTCTGTAGCTTTTGTCTCAAATTTTCCACCTGTCTGAACCTCGAGCAGACCGCCAGATACAAGACCATTTGTACCACTAATTGTTACTGCTTTGTTACGTTTCAGACTGGAAAGCTTACGTCCGCCTTTACCAGTGATTTCAGTAGATTCCTGTGTATTTGCGATTGTTGCATTCTGCAGCTCGTCGAGTGTGAATCTATAATTACCAGTAACGACATTAAAAGCTGTAATTGTTTCCAGACTTGTAATAGTAATGTCTTTGATATTCATAATATTCCTCCTATTGATATATTTAGTGAACGAGCCAGTTCAAATCTTTTTGGCTCAATTCCTTCGGATTTATTGTTCCGGCATAAATGCCGTACATTCGATTGTCATAATCGGTTTTCTTAATAATCTGCCGAACACTTTCATTGAATTGATAAATAGAAAGTTCTCTTGTCCCCTCAAAATCATATTTAAACTGTTCGGTATTAACCATTGCGATTATGAGAGACTCCAACTGTGAATCCTCTTTTCTGTCTTTTCGACGTTTGAGTTTTTCACGAGCACGTCTCAACATATATTCTTTAGCTTCGTCATTTGCAGGTCTTCTGTAATTCTTTTCGAGGTGGTGTAACTTTCTTAATACAGAAGCCATCTGACTGTGGATGGCTCTATCAATCGTTATATCGTGCTTTTCATCACGAATGATGAATTTACCGTTTTGCGGACTGATTCCGATTTCAAAATTGGAAAGGTTCATGTCTCCAAACACAAGGGCTAGTACATGCTTGTCCATCTGTTTGATATTTTCAAAAAGTAGCACGAATAATTGCCATGCATTGATTGTTGTGAAATCGATACCTAGATCATCAAGCTGCACCATAAAATCGATAGGCATAGCAGTGATAGCCGAAACAAGATTATAATAAGAATCCTCATTATCTAATACTTGTCCGACTGATGGTATCGAAATATGAATTGAATCATTGATTGCATAAGAATTACAATAAAGAAGATGTTGTACTGACACTAACCAGTTTTACGATTTACAGGAACCGGCTTCTTAGGATTGTATTGCATGTTAAAATCTTTGGCATGGAATGTCATAAGTTTTCCGTTGAAGTCAGTCATCGGAGCAAATCTTTTAACAGCATAAAGTTCAAGTTCTCCGAGACCATAATTGCGGCTACCGTTAATCGTTTTTGCGATTTCCACACAGAGTTTATCAGTCCTAACACCACCTCCATTAGGAAGACGAAGTTTACTTCTGTGTGTAAATACCCATATGTATAGCACTGGGTACAAAAATGTCTTATTTGCACTTGCCTCCTGTATATCTACATCAAAGCAAATGAATGTATTGCCATGCTCAACTGTATCTGGGATATATTCACACGGGAATACTTGTGTATATGCTAATTGCGAAGCATCATCGAATGAGATATCTGAGTCAAGAAGAGATACAATATTCTTGTTTGTTAGGATGTCGCCCATCAGCTGATTCTTGTAGTCATAAAATTCCTCTAATTGCATTACAGCCACACCTTCTTTCCAGTATCAGGTTCGGAACCGTCGTTTTTCCCATCAGCATTGTCTGTCTCTAAAGTCTTGTCTTTTGGAAAATGCAGATAATAGTTTGCAATGCCTAATTCAAAGTTATCATTGTCTGTTGAAACAACCTCTTGTAATACAAAAGAATAAACACCGTGACCATTATAGGTTTTACCAACTTTTAGAGGCTTCGTGAGAAGATAAGCATTCATCTCAGATGACTCAGGGTCATCTATAAGGAAACGACAGTTACGTGCAAAATTCACAGTATCGTTATTGCGAGCAATAGTCATTGCAATACGTGAATCGCCTCTGGTTACGAAGAAATCTCTATCTTCATATTCTCCGGTAAGGTACTTTGTGCCATCCTCAATGACGCACCATTGTTCGTGTAAAATATGGTTTGCGTCAATCCATTTGAGTAAGAAATTGCATTGCAATAGTTTAACTCTCGCACGCAGTTCAGTATTGGCATCTTTTTCAGTAATAAGCCAATGATTATCAGCCCATTCTACAAGACCACCACATGTAAAATCCTCTCCCGGGAGAGATAGCATGATTTTTTCATTTAAGTTATCAGAATCATCTATCACAACACAGCGCTCTTCATTATCAATAATCACATTGTGATATGATAAAGAGTCTGGGAGTTTCTCTCTTAATCTACGTGATGTACGACACAACGCTGCCTCTCGCTTAGTTTTTCCTTGAGCGCATACGCGATTTTCATATATATCCCATATTCCCATGTTTACACCTCCGTGATAGTAAAATACTCTTCGAGCTTATTACATACAGAGATAGCATGAAAAACTTCACGTCTTACATCGCTCACCGTACAATCAGGTGCGTCAATCATGTATTCCAGAATCGCCATAAGTGTGAGATAGGATGAGTTTACTTTCAGCTCAGGAATTAATCCCTTGCCACCTATAAGCTCGACACGTAAGCTGCGCATATATGTTTGTAATGATTCTTCACCATTTTCTCGCATAGGGAGAATCTTAAAAAATCGATTTACGAGATCGTGGAAATAATTTTTTACGAGATCATTCCGAACTGTTTGCCCGGTAATCGTAGTTACGCCACTCATATGTGTAAGTCCGTCAGATCCCCAGTATTAAAGGAATACTCTCGAATCATCTGAGTATAATCCTTTTTCGCATCTGCATATGCGTTCCCTACACGCAAAAGCAGTTCGGCAGGAGAGTAGGTTGTGAAATCTTGCGTATTAATAGCATTTTCCAATAACTCCTGCTTGTACACATATGGCTTTAACCACTGTACAATCATTCCTTCTGAAACAATGTCTGCGATTTCAATTAAATCATCATCCGAAATATCCACGTTAAACATTCTTGTTTCATCATCACCAGTAGTTGAAAAGTCATATTGACAAATTTTTCTAAATCCGCTGATTGCTCGCTTCATGTAACCAATAACGATACTATCTCTATTTGATTGTTCCAAAGAGAGGAGATCACGTTCAGTTACTTTTTCGAGAAAAGAGCCGATGAATACGTCGTAAGAAACGCTCATACAAGACCCTCCTATCTTTCAATCAGCTCTACCCCAAGAGATTCCTCTAATGCGGAAATTGCTTTGTTGGAATCAATCGCTCCATCAGCAATCAGAACTCTTGCACGATATGCTACGGATTTCTTCTGACCATCGGACATTCCTCCAATAATCTGAGAGATGGTCTCAGCATCTTTCTGGAAAATCTCGTCGAAATCTTCAATGCGTACTGCGTTTCGATAGAATCTCTGTACGCCGAGATAATCTACGATCCAGTCCTCATCGAACATGAACCAGTTGTTTTCAAAGAATTTCTTATATGAGTTCTTTGCATTCTTCAGCTCTCTGAGTTCCATTTCCTGCTCAGCTCCGAACTGATCCCATACAAATCTTTCTCCTGTATGCTTGCTAATATATACCAATCGACCCTGAAAACCGTTGCGAACAGTTACATACTGTTCAGGGTCAATATCTTTTGTAACAATAGGCTTCACAGTTTTTTCAGTAGCCTTTCTAGTCCGAGTCTTTCTCTTTGGAGTTTCGACAGCTACGGATTCTGTAACTGAATTCTGTTCCACAACCTGAGTTTCAGTTTTATCTTGCATAATTACTCCTTCCATTCATTAACGGGAGCTGCAATGGCTCCCGTTGTATTTTTTATTGCGATTACGCATTCATTTCGTAACGACCAACACCAGCGTTACCGCCAGCCAGAACAATACCCATTCCGTATTTCTCACCGTACAGGTATTCCTGAGTGAAGTCTGCGTTGTTCATCGGGTCACCCATGAGAACAATCGGGCTTCCTTCGTATACGACTTTAATCGGCTTATCATCACCAGCGATGATAGTGATAACATCGTCATCGAATACGAACTCAGTAGAACCTACTTTATGGCGCTGCGGAGCAGCTACTACAGGAGTTCCATAGAACTTACCATAATATCCCATATTGTAGAGATCGTCTTTAGCACCATCATTCTGGATGGAAGCTTTCAGTTTACGCAGTGCTTTCTTTGTTCCGATGATTGTAGCCTGCTGTCCATTAGCAGCTGCCTCTACGTGAGAGATCAGGTCTAACAGCTCGTCCTCGTCATATGCACCTGCGACCGGGAAGTATGTAGTACCACCGAACTGGTCAGCAGTAGCTCCACTCCACAGAGTATAGATGTCATTCAGAAGTTTCTGACGGAAAGATTCAGATACTTTGTTGATAAAGTCATTGAAGTCAACACGACCTGCAAGCACACGATTCAGTTCCTCGTAAATTCTGACTGTCTTGAGAGAAGTCGGAATAGATGTCTCAGATACACCGCCAAGTCTCTGACGTCTGATACCCTGAGTACCATCAGCTGCCTCAGAAACTACGAACAGATTTCTATCCTCAACGAGGAAGATGTTCTTATCACCTTCAGGAACATTACGGAAATCAACCAAAGCATTGAAATATTCATCGCCCTGAAGCCCCTCAACAACAGTTCTGCTAAGTGTTTCCTCCAGAAGAGAGAACAGTCCCGCACATTTACCGTCTCTGATCTTCTTGTAGTCCAGAACGGTGCTTCCGCCGTTTGCCTCAATAAGAGCCTGTCTAAGCAGCTCCTGAGACTGACCTACGGAATATTTTTCAACCTTGCCTTTATAACCATCAACAGCAAGTTTTACAATATCTTTAATTTCAGCCATTATAAAATCCTCCTTGTAAATTATTCAATTAGCATGACTATTTATTTTTAGTCAACTTTGATAACATAGTATGTATATCTACCAGCAATCTCAACGTCGATAATTTTTCCAACAGTTGTTGTACTTGCAGTAGCAGCAGCTACTACGTTAAGTTTTGTAGCTTTGTCAGCAAGTTCTACTACATTTCCTTTTGCAGGAGATGCGAGACCTGTGAGAGCTTCTTTTGTAAGTGAGAAAATATTCCCTGAATGGAGTCTATATCCTCTGCAAGCTTTTCCAGCTACGTTGATGAATTCATCCAGATTGCGAAGTCTTTCATCATACGGTACTTCCGGAGCAGCAATTAATACAACCTCACGAATTGGTGTATCTTTTGATACCTGCTCTCCAATAAACACTTCACGCTCGCCATCTGCGAGTTCAGAAGCCTTCAGAACGCTTCCGTTTTCAATTTCGGTAGCAGTTTTCTTATTTGCACCCATATATTTAACAGATACGAGTTCACTACGAACATCAGTACCAGTCATATTGTCTGTTCTAACAACACCATATTTAGCCATAAATTTTTACCTCCTTATTCTTTAGCAGAGAAGCCATACTCCTCAAAAAGACCACCATAAGGCTGGTCTGCCTTGTTATTCTCTGGTGTTTCGATAGGCAGTTTTGGAGCTTTCTGACTGAAATTCATTTTAGCCTGTACTCCGCGTCTACCACGAATTGCATAACATTTCTCCTCAAGAGCATCCATTTCGAATTTCATGCAGTCAGCATCGCAATCTGTTTTCAGATTTTCAAATGCTTCTACGCCTGCAAGGTCTTCAAACTTAGCGAATACTTCCGCAATTTCGGATTTACGAGCTTTCTCCATATCAGCTGTTTCTGTATCAGCTTTAAATTTACGAAGTTCCTCAAGCTCTGCCTCCATAGAAGTAATCGTCTCAGATGCGTTCTGGTATTTTGCTTCAAATTCAGCAGAAGCAGCAGATTTGTCAGTAATTACCTGTTCCATCCGCTCAAATACCTGTGCGATAGGAGAAACCTGTTCGCCCTCATCAAAGTCAGCGATTACATATTTCTTACGCTTTTTGTTCTCAAAATCGATTTCAATACTGTCTCCGTTCATCTTGTAAGAAAATCCATAGAGCAGCCAATCGGTTCTGTCCCAGCAGTAAACTTCCATAGCGTCAAAGTCGCAATCTACAAAGAAATAGCGACTACATTCGCCCCATTCACACTGGATTTGCTCTGCATCGAGTGCTCGCATGATTTCATCAACGACGTTACTTGTAAGGGCGAATTTATTTTTATCTGTATCAACCTCTGGGTCAGACTTCTTGTCAGCCTCTGCGATTGCTTTGAATTTTTCTTCAAGCTCCTCAACAGTAAAATCATCAATGGAGAAATCAAGAGTATTAACATCAATGCCATACTTTTCAATTAAATTCTGTTTATCCAATCCTTTACTTCCTCCTTCCATTGAGTATTTGTGTGAGTGTATATTGCCAGTCTCATTAGAGACAGTGACATCTTTTAAATTATCCTTTAGCTCAAGCATCATCTTAGAAAATTCCTGTTTGAAATCCTGTTTTGAAAATGCAAGAGATGCAGATTCATAGCACGGTTCAACACCGATCAATGCAAATGCTGTAAACTCGAAATCCTTAATACAGTAAATCCCATTGATGGTTTCACCATCCTTGACGGTAATTTCCATGCTTTGAGCTGTAATTCCATCTTTTTTGATTTTTCTGTAAGCCTCCTGGCGCTTCCAGATCAGAACCTCAGCGCACAGATACTCGTTTACAGTACCGTCATCTTCCTCGACAGTTTCCCAGTATACTTTTGCTGTCTGTGGAACTACGCCAATAGGCTGAGTTAGATTCACAAGAATCAAACTGCCGTCATCCTTACGGACAAGTTCCATGTCATGACCGCCGAGAGTATCAGTCTCTCTGTCGTAATTACATACAACTGGACAGTTATAAATCGTCTTGATGCATCTTTCAAATACATCTTTGGAAATAGAACTGCCATTGCGGTTATCTCCCGTATATGCAATACGAAGAATCCCGGAATCAAAAGAAGAGTTAATCTCGCATAAATCGGTTAAAGATGATGCATATGTCAGATTTAAAATCTCTGTTTTCATCTATAACCTCCATAATACAAAGACCCGTATGATTATTCATACGGGCTAAAAAGTCAAAGTGTCTGAAAGAACAAAAGTTCCTTCATTCATTGAGAAACATAATTCCTCTTTGTTTTTAAATACATATATTTTCTTTGTGTTATCTGCATTCAGTAGAATATATCCGAGAGACAGGAGAGTGTCTTTATCCGATTCGCCGAAAGCATATATGAACTTTTTCATGAATCATCACCACCTATCCCCAATCAGAACTCTGCTCAGAAGATTGTTCTCCACTATCAGTTAGATCTGTTTCATCCGACGGCGGTCTGCCACCCTCATCAGTCGGAGCATCACTATCTGTAGCATTGCCACTCATCTGTGTAGAACTTTGAATCGGTCTAAACATATCTTGCAGACCCATAACATCAGTTTCAAGGAAACTCATAGCATCAAGTTCTGCTTGTCCGAGACCTTGCGATGCAGCGTACATTGCAATAGTAGGCAGCCCATAAGAAGCAGCTTTGAGATATGCATCTCCCATTTCTTTCCTGTTATATGGTGATACATCCAAGAAAGTAACTTTGAAATTCTTTCCGTAACTCTGAGCCTGTATAAATCTGTTTACAGCATCTTCAATACTTCGCACGATACCAAATGTGAGACTTTGGTCAGCTTTTATTGATAATGAAAGAGCATTGGCAGACGCCTTTTCATTATTAAACAAGAGCGAAGATACTCCAGCCGATGTGAAGATATTTTGCTCTGCATCTGCAATGGTGTTTGTATCTCCGGTGTTTGATTTTTCAAAACCAATCTTTGTAATAGGCATTGGAGTAAGAATAGATCCGACTTCTTCAGGAAGTACAGAATCTAAATTCTGCCAGAATTCCTTTGCTTTATTCAAATCAATACCCCAGTTGCCGTCTTTATCCATCGGCAGAGCCATTACAAGCATCGCATAATTTTCCAATGCTGTTTTTGTCAACTTCAATTGTTTGTAATCCTCTAGGTCGTACAGCTCTCTTAATATACCGATAAACGGAGGAAGAGAGTATGACAAAATATCATTATTGACCTTGATAGCGAATGAAGTTGGCGAATCCAATTCAATCCATCTTGATGTACGCTGCTTCTGATAGACAGCATACTTTGTTTTAAATTCCTGTGGATAAAATTCAAGTAATGCGCTATGAGAGTCAAAATACGAGAAGTCGAATGATACATTCAATACATTGCCCTCGATTGTGGATATAGCGCAATAGTCACTAGGCAACTGCTGAATAGTGATATTGTCATTTGTTACCCACATAGTTCCATAGAATGTATCCTCTCGTAAACAGACGGTTAGGATTTTTGGGAACTGCGTCTTAATACTCATTGCTGAAAGAGCATTTAATACCTTTCGATAATTCCGATTTATCGTTTTAGCATTACTAGATTTAGGGTCAATCTTATATGGAGATACTACATATGCTAAATCGGACAAGCTTGAAAAATATTGAATAATTCTTCTAAAATGAGAAGAAGCACCATATATATATGTAACAGCATTACGAATCTGTTTTTCGTATGTATATGGGTTAGCAAGATACCCCTGTACGTCTTCTTTGGAATACAAAGAGAATGTCGGGGTGGTAGTGTTATTGTTCAGATCTCTGGTTATCAATCTATTAAGAACAGCAAACTTACTAGAAATACCTATCATACCGGAGAAATCTTTAACACTAGAATCTCCAACTTGTTTTTGTTCTGCCATACAATCCATTCACCGCCTTTCTGTGATAATTTGGAGCTTTGATTATGAACATATCGGATGCTCCGTCTCCGATGCTCTGTCGCTTACTCATTTTATTTTCTATTTGCATAGCAACATAGTAGTTATACGAAAGACTGGAATATCTATCTTTACGCATTCCAGCACGTTCTGTAATTTTGATTTTCCCACCAGACTCTTCGTATAAAAGTTTTGTCAGCTCATCTACGAGAAGAGTTGTATGGACATATGGAAGCTGAAGTGACGTTTTGTCTGAATCGGAAATTGAATTGTATCCACGTATTTCAGACAGATATTTTTCAGCATCATATTCTGTTGAGAGTAATCTCATTCGACCACTACGGAATGCTTCTCTTAACATAAAGGCGCAGTCTGAGTTGAACTGAGCACTTGCTTTAATTGACCAAATGACCTTCTTCGCACCGATGACAGTGCATCTCGAAGCCATTTCAGCATTATTGCAACAAGATAATGCAGGATACAATTCGCCTGTATCCGGGTTGACCATATCTCTTGCTAAAGCATCATATACACCAAGACCAAGCCCGTTTGTATCCAGTACAATATAATCACAGTTGTAATCTTCATACAGCTTGCGAATATATAATGCCTGCTCGTCAGTTCTCATTCCTTCACAAGCGTCCGCATATACAATATTGCTTGAATATCGACCAGCTCTTGAAGGCTTCATCTGATTAATAAAGATAGCAGTAGCATCATTATTGTTCTTTCGGCTTGACATTAATGCAATATCCGCAGAAAGAACTCGTATTTCACCATTGTTTTTCTCTTGAATTCGGATATTCTGAGAATTATTCAGCTTAGAAGCAATTTCGTCTGGCAACATCGGATATTTAATAGTTCTGTTTTTAGATATAGTAGGGAAGTCAAAGAATGCTCCGTCCTCTGAACCATACCACAGAGCATCCATTTCCATGCTCCATTTGATTTCGCTAAAATCACTCTCTGACATGTCATCAGCAACAGTCTCAGGGTCGAGTAATCCTTCTTCAATAGACAGTTCATACGGAAATCCACATACAAATTGATGTCTGTTTTCATCTTTCATGATATCGAAGGTATCCATGCACTTTGTGTATGACCAGTGGTCTTTGAAATAAGCAGAAGACAAGTACATAGTCAAGTTCTTTTCTTTTGCATATTCAATCTTTTTCTCGTCATCAGTCAACTCTTCATATCTTGGCATACGCCTTAATGTAAGGAATTTTTTCAAAACAGTATCAATCGTGTCTTTGGAAATCAGTCGATACTCGTCCAAAAGTAGTACATTACACCGATTACCTCTGGCGTTATCAGAAGCAGTAACTACCTTGATAACACTCGTATTGAAAAATACAATCTGTGCATTTGTTCCATTGATTTTCGATTGCTTATCATCTATTTCAGCTCTCAGTTCTTCGGACTGAGGTTTTAGTTCAAGAAGTATCTTTTCAAGCACGTTGATAGCCTGTCCTCTGGTGCCGGATGCGATACAAATTTTTGTACCCGGATATAAAATACACCTTACGACGCAGTAAATAGCACTGATGTATGTCTTACCAAGACCACGACAAGCAATTAACACAAACGTGGTACTCCAAAACATCATTGCAAGTAAGATTCGCTGAAATAGTCTTAACTGAATATGTAAATAATCTTCGGCAAACTTATCCGGATTGGCACGATAAAAGGCGCCCCATATAGCAGCGCCTTCCATGACAGATTCATATCTATCCATTATTCATCACCATCCTGACCTTCTGAGTACGCATTTATCAGTAAAGACTCGTCGTCCTCATCTTCGTATTCAGGCTTTTCTACGCGGAGCCTATTGATTTCCTCCTCGTACATCTTTGTATATCCATTCTTTACACCACACATTTTGCATATATGTCCCAGCCATGTGAACACATATTTTTTTATATGGTTGACATCCTGTAAAGATTTATCAATTTCAGGTAATGGACGTTTATTTTCATACCTGAACAGCCATACACCAAGTGGTGTGTTTGCTATTGAAGCATCCAATTCATCAGATTTCTTCTGAGCTGGCTTGAGGTTTAAACTACCAATCAATGTATTCAGTGAATTTACACTCTTGTCAATAGAGCGTCCGGCAGCAGCATCCTTTGATATACTTACTTCGAGATTACATAGTTGCCTCATTAATACGTCACTACCAATATCATTTCCTCCAACATCAGAAAAAGCATCTGGAAATTTTGAACTGTAATATTTGCGACGCTGTTCGAGCTGCTCATACATTTCCGGAGAATATCCTGCTCCCCAGAAATCAATTACTTCTTGTGCTACAGCAACCGGCTCGTCGATATCTGGCTCGCTTGCGTCGTCTGATTCTATATCTTGTGGCTCTGCTACAACCTTGGTAGCATCAAAAGACCACAGTATGCCCTCGTCGAGCAAAGTATCATCATAACTTTTACCAGCACATGATACGCTGTTTGTGCGAACAATGTACTGTGTCATCAATGATCGTATTGAACTTTTTTTTGCAACGCTGTCAAAGATATTCTCGTTCCAATATAAGTCCAATTTTCGGCATGTTTGCCGTACAGCCATTTTTGAATCCTTGCATTGAGCAAGATACTGGCTATATATTTTATCTATGCATGACCTGCAATACGGAATATATCCAAGTCCTTTGTATAATTCTCCATAGCTTACTGGGAAGAACCCCTTTCGCTTAGAGTAACCAGTACCGCATGTAGGGCATATTACTTTATCTGTATTCATTTCTAAAGCCATTATTCATCACCATCCGTTTCTTCAGGTACTGATGACTCATAACGTGACAACCTTTCAGCCAGAGATAATTCATACATTTTTGCGCACATCTTTAAATCTTTTCCAGACTCAAATTTTGGTACATATCTTCCGGACACCTCAACTTCTTCATGCGTTACCGGATGCTTGTTTTTTCTTGGCTTCCTATAGTTCAATGAGAGAGTGCCAAATCCTCTGATAGAAATTGATTCACCACGCTTTAAACTATCACCTATAACTGCAAGGCATGTATCCATGACAGCCTCTACATCGTCATATGTAAATAGGACGCCTTTATCAGTTTTCTTGACAACAAAATCCTTTGTGTTTCCATCGTCATCAGATATATGGAAGACCTGTTTCTGAGACGAGACAGGCTTCCGAATATTATTTTCTCGCATCACATTTGAAATGCGACGGACTAATTCCTTTCTATTCATATCCATAATCTCCTTTAACTCTTTATCTACAAATCTCCTAAACCTTTCTGCTCTGGAGCAACAATATCGCCATCTTTAAAGTACATTCCTATCTGCTCATCAGCATCAATGTCCTTATATAGCTGCACCATATCAGATGATTCCCACGCGACGATACTCTGAATTACTCCGTCGGGTATTCCTGCCTTTGCAAGGCTAGTTGTGAAATAATGACGCAGACTATGAATATATGCAGGCTTGCCTGATAATCTGGAGAATGTGTTTGACCAACTATTGATAGTTGAAATCTGGATATGTTCGTTCGGATTTTTAGCATCTGGGAATAACCATTCACTATCCCCATATTTATCCAATCGGATATTTCGCCACATGTCGAGATAAGGTTTGAATTTTTTGGCGAGAGTGTAGCAGTTAATCATTTTTCCGCCGCTTTTACCCTTGGTTTTGATTGGATCACTCTTGTAAAGAGCACCATCGCATACTAACTTATCATTGTTAAAATCAGAAATTTTAAATCTGCATAGTTCTGATTTGCGTCTACCACTATACATTGCTAGAGCAAGATAGCAGGCTTTCTCATAATCTTTACGCTCCACTAACTTATTTAGCAGTGATTCAAGTTCTGAGTCTTCCCAAACCGTTTTTTCTCTAACAGGTTTATTTGCAGGGCTTTCTACTTTATTAATAATGTTCCTAAAGTTTGGAAATTCATCATCGAGAATATTTTCAATAAAGTTACTCATTGATGAGAGAGAAGCTTTTAGTCTTCTGATTCTTGCTGGACTATTTTCATTTGAATTGAGCAACCAGTTCTGATAAGCAACAACATTTCTTTTTGTCCAATTTACAAAGAATACGTTGTTGTTATGTTGCAGACACCATACAAATGCAATTTGAATGTCGTTTTCATATCCTGCAATTGTCGTTTCGCTTCTTTGAATCGAGCGAAGATAGTCCTTGAAGTCTTCAAGCAACTGTGTGTTTTCTGGATTCACTTGCGCCAGAAGCTCTGGGCTAGTGATAGAGTTCATTTTCGTCTTACGTCCCATGCGCAAGCACCTCCTTTACTATTATTGAATGGGAAGTGATGGAGTCGAACCACCCGAGCCGTTAAGCAACAGATTTACAGTCTGCACCGCTACCTCTACGGGATAACTTCCCAAAAATAAAACCGGGGTATTACACAACTCCGGTTTTATCTGCTATGTAGTTTTTAAATCAATGTCATAATGACACACAATTCCTGTATCATCACAGACACATACCATCTGTTCTGGCGTACCATAAATTCTCTTTTGAACACAGAAATCATCTACACCCATAAAACTTCCAGCCATAACAGTCTTGATTCCTTGTATTGATTCAACTCTATTATGATGAAGGTGTCCAGATAGAATCGCATATACGGGTTTGCCAGCCAATGTTTGTAATGACTGCACTTTAGCAGCAGATCCGTCATAGTCACCATGTATGCCAAGATATGTCTTTCCTCGAATATCGATGGTATACATTGTTTCATCAATCTTGTCATCCATAACAAAAACGTTATCGAAATTTTGCAGTCTCGCCTTGATATACCATTCAACAAGATCATCTAACCGTTCGGTATGGAGAGAAGTTTCTTTATTAGGAGAAATTCTGCTGTGATTGCCAGCTACACTAATGAACGATACTGTGTTAAAATGTTTGCTGAGTTCTGCCAAAAACGTAGAAATTAGTTCAGATACACCAGTAATCTGTTGAATCACATTTTCTTTATTAGTAACTGCAATAGAATAGTGGATATTCCCGGAAATTAGATCGCCGTTCGCCCATACGATGCAATTTTCACTTGTATGTCTTTTCCCTATCTCGATGATACGATCAAGATACGTGTTCATCATTTCTGCACATATATCAGAATTGTATACATTCCACGCATTACGAATATTTGCTCCATAATGAACATCGTTCATACTCACAAGCAAATCATTGCCAGAGTGAATAATATCATGTGATTTGTATTCAAGTCCTTTCATACCACCAGACAAAATCGCACCAGTAAGAATTTCGTTTAGTTCTTCTTGTCTTGACCGTTCTCTAATAGAACGATTAAGTGCTGTTCTTTGGTCATATACCTTTTGCCTTTCCTTACGAAGCTCCAGTATTTTGGTATCTATTTCTGATACCATATCTTCATCACTGATAGCAGCAGCGCGTGTACTATCAATGAGTTCCAATGTTTTGCGACTCCCATACATCATACGACGTGCAACATCACTGGAATAAGGTTGACCATAGACTTTTTCCGATAGTTCGACATAATCAACATCCGAAAGCGTCCGGTCAACAAGTTTGCCATAAATAAGTCGCTTATGATAATCCATAAGCGACTCTTGTGGTTGTTGTTCTATATTCATATTGATAAGCACCTACCCTTCGGCGCACACTTTATACTCATTGCGGTACGCTTTTAAAAACTCCATGATTTTATCGGACTCCTCACAGAAATAATGATGTCTTCCGGGTTTATTTTTCATGGTTCTTCGGATATGCGCTTTTGGAAAGTGCTGTAAAATAGCTTCCTTTTCAACCTTTGATACTCTAACCATTTCGATTCTCCTTTAACTCTTGTATTTATAGAACGTCACGTTCATATATTCCCTTCATACAAGCATCTCATCAAATCCCTATAATTGGTTGAGTATCAATAAGTTACAAGGTATAGCAAATTTATATCATGCTAAAAAAATAATTTACACGTCCGTATTTTTCCTTCTCATTATGTAGTTTACACGCTGTTGAACGGCTATTTCTGATGCGCAGGCTTTGCAGAACTTTTGCTTTCGCCCTTTATCTGGGTCTGAGTATTTTACGGTTATACCGCAATTTTCGCATTCAAAGTACGGGTTATGTCTGTGTTTCCTGTATTTATATTTCATATACTGATATCCTAAATTACGAAAATCAGATATTGACAATACAGTAGGAGAGCAGTCATCGGAAACGAAACATACACGCACATTTGTGTTATCTATGCGTTTTGAGAAACGAAGAAGTCCTGCATCTTTAAGCATCCCGTATAGTAGACATTGCCTTTTAATAGATGTATTAACATTAGCAAGCGCCATAATCTCATTATCCTTGTTATTGACCCAGTAATCAGTCTCTGGTGATACAGTATACCAATATTTTGCAAGGCATAGTAATGTAAAAGCGAGCCGTTCTATTTGCACGCCACCAAGAGATTCTATCAATTTCAGTTCGTTTTCATAAATATCGATATGGTCGATATCTACGGCTTCGTACTTGAAAGCACTTGATACAGCATATTCCAGAGCAGCGTCCCATTTTGGTAATGATGCAAGCGGGTCGCATTGCAATAAGAAGATATTCAGTCTCTGACGCACTTCCTTTTTTTTGTCGTATCCGTTATCTATGTAATATCTAGCAATCCGACGCAATGTTTCGGATGGTTTCTTTCCTAATGATTTGGACTGAATCATGTTTTCAGCCCAATCATTTTCTTTTAATACAATACTCATTCGTTCACCTCTAATTTCTTTGATACTATTTCAAATCTTTCGCCACAATATTTAATAGTTCCGTTAGATGCCAGTGTTGGGAAGCTAATTGTGTAATCGTGGTTTAGTAGTAAATTATGTATAATTTCAGAACCGCACATATTCCATGCAAATCTTTTGGAAGAGCTTTTTTGATAGCATAAATCCAAAACAATATTGCATAATGCAGATTCATTCTGGCAGATAATATCGCAAGATTTACGAAATTCTGCGTTCATTTCAGATAGCTCAGTAAATGCATCGTATTTATCTATCTTTTCGCTTTGTGCAAATACCGCATAGCTCTGCATCTTTTTATTATAATCTTCATATAGCTTTTTGATTGCCTTGAATTGAGTCGTTGTATATTCCTCAGAAGGATTCTTCATAATAGTGTAATCAAACTTAATTTTAGAAGTGTGTTTTCTGATATACCCATCGAACTCTTGTTCAAATCGTCTGCATATCTTATTCATAACACAGTCTCCGGTTCCGACTGGCATTCGATAATCATAATACCTCAAGAAATCGGACTGTCGTTCGGTCAGTTCATTTGCTGGCAGCGATCTTAATTCATCAACCGTTAGTTGGAATTCTCGAAGGCAATTACGGTTTGTATTTTTTATGTATTGGTTGTATTGCTTCATAAGAGCGGGATAAATATATCGCATAAAGTATGGTTTTTTATCTGCCACAATGTTCCGATAGAACTCTCTAGTCGCATCATCTTCAATCTTATTAGCTGCATGTCTGTCATGCCATGTGCGTGGCATTGGCTTACAAATAATACCCTTTGCCTTATCAATAGCATTCTGCTGATATAACTGACCGCATCTGATACGATAGGAGAGTGTGTCGTATTCAACACTTCCTTTTGGATAATGAGAGCGAACCTCAAACATCGATGTGATATGGTTCGTTGTCTGTCCAATGTCATTACCAAAGCTTTCGATATTAGAGCGTACAAAATCATCTTCAGTAGGAATTGTCTTAGCTGCCTTTCGTTGAGCGCACATAAGAGCTGGAAGTGGTTCTAATTTCTCAACCAAAATTCTATTATCGCTCAGCATAACAAGGTCACCATCAAAGTCCATTCCATTCAGAGCTGCTGCTGCAGTATCCCATGCATTAAAAATCGTACATGTTTGCATATATCGATACCAATAATCCGCATCTGGATGATGAAGTGGATGTACTAACCGGATGTTATTATGGCAAGTCATAGGCGCACGAAAACATGCAAGTTTTTCCGCACCGGAATCTTTCCAATATTTGTTATACACTTCTCCGGATTTAAGGAGCCCGGTTATATTTAATCCAAACATACTCTGGCATAGGGCATACGGGTCTCCGGATACAATGGAGTAGTTTCCATGCACTTTGAGTACACCTACTTTGGCTTCATCGATACGGTTCTTAATGAGCTGGTACACGGCATTCTGTATAAAAGGGTCATCAATCATGCGCTCATCAATCATAATGGCTTTTACAAAGTCATCGTCTAAGTTTCTTATATTAGACTCATTCATTCCAATACCCTTTAGAAACAGAACTGTTTTTCGCCAATCACCGTGAAGGACATCTTTGATCTCATTCATCGTAGGGGCAATTAGTTCTTCAATCTCATCGTCAGATAAATCGTAACTCTGAATGAACTGATAGTTTAAAGAATGTTCACTCTCTAATTCTTTCGGGCATGTCTTAGCAATTCCGAATGTATATCCATTGGATAGTGAATTCTGTACATAAGATTCGCAGCTATCATAGCTGTCCCAGAGCTTTACCATAGAAGTAGTGAGAATTAACTCTACGTCACGCACATCGAAATCATTTCCCCATGCATCTTTGATAATGTACTTTCCTCCGGCAATCTTTTCTGCAAAATCTACATAATCAAAAGTGAAAGCCATTCCCTTTTCAAATGAAAATCGCGTGTTAGCTCCGCTGATTATGTAGTCAAGTCCAAGTTCTTTGCTCCAGCGTTCTGCGAGCGACGGGAGCATCATACCGAAACCATCTGATGCATCAAGCTCAACCTTTTGTTGTTTCTGTAAATCCATTGTTGGCTCACCATCACATTCATCGGTCAGGTATACGATATCTGATAAGAAAGATGTCTCGCAATCATCTACAACGGCGATTCCTTTAGGAAAAGAAACAGGAGTAGAGGCACTACATGTAAGAGCTTGATATGCTTCGAGTTTTGCGGTAACCAGTTCTTTTTCTGGATTGCGTCCATTAGAGATTCTGCGGTGTAATTCGTCTGCGACATTTTCACTGACAAATACAATAGTGCTGTTTTTAATCCCTCCGTTTGTGCCAAGTAGTCGTCGGTATTTTACACCGTTAATCTGAAACCCTTTGATAGCACGGTAGTAATCCTTTTCTTTATCGATAATCAATGTAACGTAATCTGCTTTATATTGTAATTGATCCAGCTCATCATACAGTTTCCTAACGGCATGTCTGTTTTTCACACTATTCGTAGCAGTACGCAGACTACGAATATCTTCTTTGATTTTCTTAGCTTTAGCATCTGCGTCCGTAATATTGTTTAAAGAATCAATCCAACGCAATGTTTGGCTGTCTGCAAGTGATATCACCTCTTCATTTCTTCGCGCCTCTTCAATTGGAAGAGTTAGCCGCCAACGATGCTTGCGAAGACGGCTACTATGTAGTTTGTAAATAAATTTCTGACAAGTAAGTTGCTTGCTAATTTTAAACACCTCATTTCAAGTAAATTATCTTATTAGCATGATGAGCTTTAATTATTGAATTCGTAGATATATTCACGCCACGCTATCTCGAATTCACTGCGACCGTCTTCGACTAAACGCTCTATGATAGCATCTGTCAGCGTATCCTCATCAGCAAGATAGAAGTCCTCACATGCTGTTGCTTCCCTACAGGTTTCGTTATATACACAGTTTTCACATTTATGACTCATTGATTAAATTTCCTCCTTGTATTGTTTCTTCAATCCAATTTTCTAGCAGGTTTCTCATTCGCCTGCTTGGTATGTATAAATATATTTCGTCGCCGTCACGAATAGCGGAGCGCCAGATCCACTGCACCATAATGGACAAAGCATACATATCATCGTCCGCTTCGATGCCGTGCTTATGATAGAACGTCTTTTCTCCCACATTCATAAAAAGGTTGACGAGATAGATCATGTAATGGCGGTTCCGGTATTCATTCGTCGCTTTCATATTGAATCGTAGGAACGACCTTGTATATCCTTTACCGCTTATCTTGCATCTGCAGTCATTGAATGTCCCCCACATCTTTTCACCGGCTGGAGCATTTCTCCAAATATTATTGATGCAGTTGTTCACATTATTTTTTAGCTGCTCTACATTATTCTCATCTCTGCCGAACCAGCTCATTGATAGTGCATGGTAATTATCCCCGATGCTGTTCATCCTATCGTTATCCAGAATATGAATCATGTCTTTTAAATGGTAGACATATTCCGGCGTGTAGCCCGGGTACTCACAAAAACGATATTGCCCTGAGTCTGTTTTTTGGATACCAATGTATTCGTATGGCAGTTGATACATCTGCAAGAAATGATGAAGTGACTGCCCTTTAAATATGTATGTTAGTATAATCACATCTTTGAAAGCCGTGATAAGTTCTGGCGGCAGTACCCAGTAGAAGAGGTGTGTGCCAGCACTGTCTTCCATTTGAATTAACTGGCGAACTTTCAGGAATTGCCGAAGCTCGTGATAAAGCCTTCCATTATAATCTTCCTTTGCAAGATAATAGGTATCTTCGTCCCGGATAATTAGTCCAGAGTCAATTGCCAACTGGATATCATCTGGATGGAAATCATATTTCTCCAAAACATCTACATTCTCATCGATGATTAGTCGATACCCGTATTCGCGGATATCGTCAAGCATATCTTCCGTATATCGCTTAAATGCCTGATGCGTGGTTGTAATATTCTTCCCCTGTTTAATAAGAGCAGCAGTATGCTCGCTTTTCTTAAATCCATACTGTTTCAGCTTATCGCTTGGCTCTACGAAATGCATTGCCTTACATCCTTTTTTAATTCGATCAGCCTCTTCCAAGTATGGTGTGATGTATATGAACTTTTCGTTCTGATGCTCGTTCATATACGTGATAGCAGCACTGGATTTGCCAGTACCCATAATTGCATCACAAACTTGGATCATTATAACCCTCCTTTTTACGATTTATTTTTTTGATTTTACAACCTAAAAGTTGTAACTCATTTCTTAATCCGTTGATACTCAAGGTGTTGCAAGGTGGTTCCTAACAACTATAGAAAAACACCATCTTTGCTTTTGATACAACGCTATTTGATAGAGCATTACATACACAGCGGATTCTACACTGTAAATAATTTAATTAGCATTACAATCCAAAAAATAAATCTGCAGTTGAATATGAAGCAAATTATTTATTTAGCATTATTATACCATTATTTGCTTGATGTGTCAATACATAAATAATTTAATTAGCATGTAAAAAGCATCTAATTATTTTGCTGGATCAGGATCGCTGGTTACCGTCTTTTCTTATTGGATAGGTAATATTGATAATCAATAGAAGCATAAGAAAATCCAATAACCAGCGGTGAGCCTAAGTGAAAACAAGGCTGATTTTGGGAGTTTAAGCTGTATGTGGGAGATGAAGCGACTTCCTTATAATAGCAATAGACAGCAAGCAAAAATACCATAACCACGGGGCTATGTGATATAGTGGGAAAATAGCACATAGAACTATAGTATTTCAAAAAAGTTTGTCACTGGTTTACGGTATAAAATGAAACGTTATAAAATTAGCTTGCATTTTTAGGTGTTTCGTGATACGGTATAGTTCCAAGATATATTTTTTATCTTGACAACAACCACATAACATTTAAACCAGTGCAACAGCACACCACAAGAAAAGGAGACAAGCGAAATGACAAAACAGCAGACAGCAACAACAACCACGATAACGGCATTCGAAAATTTAATGTATGACTTTTGCGACGAGTACAGAAAAGACAGCAACAGCGAAAAATTTACAGAAGTAGCAACAGACCTTGCAACAGCGGTTGCATTCTCTGTACTTCGAAAATGTTTAGACCCACAAGCAAAAAGCGGTAAACCTAGCAACAGCGGGTGCAACCCACAACTTGACGAAGTGAAAAGAAGTATTTACAGAGATACGAACACACTTAAAAACATTGATTACAGTTGTAAAAAAGCATTCATGACAGTGTACAACGAAGACGGAGACAGACAGACGAAGACAGCAGACAGTGACTACAGATATGCATATAACAAACTAACACAGCAGACACTTGGAGACGGTCTTGACCTTGTAAACACTGCAATCGTTTCGCTATTGGATGAATGCACGAAAGTAGACACAACAACAGAGAACTTTCTTGAAACTGTTTACACGGTTAGAAGACTTAAAAAGAAAGTTTGGATAAAAATTGAAGACAGCGTAAACGGTTGGGAATCGGTGGAAACTTCACCGATTAGAGAAGTTTACAAGGCAGTACGAAGAGAAGTTGCAAATAATCGTTCGTTAAATATTGACCCGTCAAATGGTTATATGTATCTCGAAGACCTTGCAAAGGACGAAGAAAGCAACGAAGAGACAACCATTTACAGACGTTTAAACAAGTTCAGTGATTTAGCTGGAAACGTGACAGATTTCAATGGGGCGGTCAAGTTTGAAACGGTAGACAGTGCAAGCGTTACAGACTATGACACAATGGTAGAAAGATTGGAACTAACCACAAGACAAGCGCAAGTTTTACAGTTGAGAATGAGCGGTTATGGATATACCGCAATAGCTACATATCTAGGCGTTACGCCCAGGTCAATTATAAATACACTGAACGGCGTGCAAAAAAAAGCAGGTGAAAAGTTAGACTTACCACCATACCTTATCAAGGCACTGGCAGAACCAAGACAGACAGCAAAAAGCAAATTGACAGACGAAGACAAGAAAGCAATAAAAAAAATGGTCGAAGACGGTCATACAATGAAATTTGTAGCAGATATTTACAATGTTTCAAAAATGACAATTAGTCATGTCGTAAATGGTAGAAAAGACAGATAAAACAACAGCGAAAAGGACGGAGCGCAACCGTCCTTTTTCTTTTTGGATACCGTCCAAAACGTAACCCACACGAAACGCAACCGCTCAACTGGTTTGTCACTGGTTTACGGTTGTAGGTGTGGGAACACGAAACGCAACCGCTCAACTGGTTTGTCACTGGTTTACGGTTGTAGGTGTGG
>ERZ836358.1277-NODE-1277-length-25608-cov-4.552029_pt1 | contig 25608 bp, 26 predicted proteins | sample MGYA00519942_ERZ836358 | MGnify/ENA primary metagenome ERZ836358 (study PRJEB31850, sample SAMEA3708798) | human gut metagenome | biome: human gut; feature: human-associated habitat; material: faeces | place: China | collected 2014 ...
CGTCCGCCGGTGCAGTACTCACGGCCCAAAGTGATGATCGTCTTTGCCATAATGTATTCCTCCCATATTGATGATTTATCCATTGAAAGCGTCTGGCGTGCCCCTCAGGGGGCAGGGGACAGAGTGCTTTGGTTGGCTTCAGGGGCCGACGGGGCCGGCGGCGGGGTGGGCAGCCGCACTTCGGCGAACTGCATGGTGCCGGTCTGGTCGATGATGTAGATGCTGCAGCGTCCGCCGCTGGCCGTCTGCTCGGGCGGGAAGCGGAAGCCCCCTGTCCGCGTCCGCTCCATCCGCCGGAAGGTGCGGTGGGCGGTGGTGGCATGGGCCACGCCGTCGTGGGGGCTGCAGGCCGCCCAGCCGGAGAACTCAGCCGGGAGGAGCTGGCGCTGGCCCCGGAGGGACAGATACCAGCAGTCGTCCTCGGTGCTGTACTCGAAGCTGCAGGGGACGCGCCGTGGCCGGTCGGCCTCGATGTCCCGGGGCTTGGGGCGGAGGGCGATGGCCCGCCCGGTGAAGTAACGGGCAAAGTCTGTCACTGCCATCGTGCAGTTCACCGCCCCGTCGCTGTCGGCTGTGGGGTCGTTGAGGAGGACGAAGTCGGCGAGGACGGCGTCGTCATGGCCGAAGCCCCGCAGGCCCATCCAGACGCCCACCGGGTCGCGCTGGCCCCGGATGCGGCGCTCGATGCGGACGGCCACGGAACAGCCGTCGTGGATCTGCTCCCGCAGGTCTTTCAAATCCATCCACGCCTGCCAGCAGGGGTAGCCGCAGCAGCCCGCTGCGGCCGCCGCAAACGCGGCGTTGCCGGTGCTGCCGGTGGCCTTGTCGGACATGATGTGGGCCACCTCCTCGGGCAGGATGTCCTCGCCCCAGCGGTTCATCAGCGCTGCCATCACCAGCGGCAGGTCCATCTCCCGCCCGAAGCTGGGGTCGTGGGCGGAGAGGCAGTATTCCGGTAAGTAGAGGCGGCGGTTGATGGGGTGGCCGTCCTGCTTTTCCCACGCGAGGGGGCGGACCGCCGCCGACAGCAGCCGGAGCGCCGGGGTGACTTTGTCGTCGTTAGTGGAGAGATTCACCTGAAGCTGGACGCCGGTGCCGCCGCCGGGCAGTGCCACGGTCACGGTGTCGCCCATCAGGAAGATGAGGCCGTCGTCGCTGTGGGCGTTGATGCTGCTCCGGGGGTAATCGGGCGCCCACTTGCCGAAGCTCATCCAGCCCGTCCAGTTGCCGCCGGCGTAGACCCGGCAGCGCACTTCCACCATGGTGTTCTGGGGTGCGTGGGCGTTCCAGCTGACGTTCAGGTTGCAGAAGGCCGGCATGGCGAACTCAGGCGTGGTATAGCTGCCGTATTGCAGATACCGCCCGGCGACGCTGTCCAGCACGACACTGCCGTTGTCCAGCGCCACATTATCGAGCTGCCCGCGGGAAAACGTCTCCGTGCCCTGCAGCACCAGATTGTTCCGCTGTTCCATTGCACGCATCCCCTTTCCGCGTCATTGCACTGTTTATTCGTTGTCGTCGCTGCGCTCCGAGGCCATCTCGGCCTCGTACTCGGCGTCGTGGAGCTTACGGATGTTCTCCTCGATGTGGAACACCCGGTCGAGGTCGCCGTAAACGATCTGGCTGGTGATCTCCACCTGAAACCAGAAGCCGAACACCAGCATGAGCAGAAGGCCCAGCGGCATACAGAGGATGACGAGGCCCCAGAACAGCACCGTCACGAGGGACGCCGCCAGCGCGTGAGGCAGGAAGGCGATCATGCAGTTGACGCTGTTTTTGAGGGTCTGGCCGAGGGGCTGGTCCAGCAGGACGATCTGGGGCCACATATAGGAGAAGAGCATATGGAAGAGGATGAGGTTGAGCACCGTGGCCACCCACATCCCCACGCCGACGTTGGTGCCGTGGTAGAGCATATTGAAGCAGAAGTAGACGAGGAAGACCTGCACCGTGACCACGACGCAGTAGAGCATCCCCGGCAGGATGCTGGCCTTGAAGTTCTGCCGGAAGGCCTTGCGGTAGGTGGTCCACCAGTAGCCGGCCTCGTCGCGCAGGGCACGCAGGACGGTGTCGTACATCCCTGCCAGCACCGGTCCGGCCAGAATGCCGCCCACGGCGGCGCTGAGGACCATGACCGGCAGGCTGTTCATCAGGAAGCCGATGTACACCAGACAGATGACCGGCAGAAAGCCCAGACAGGTGAGCAGGTTGGCAAGGAACATCCCGCTCATATCCCGGCCCACCAGTTCGAAGAAGCGGCCGACGCCGGTCTTGCGGGGGGCGTCCTTTTCCACGCCCGGGCCGGACTTGAAATCGTTTGCAGAAGGGAACAGACTCATGGTATGTGAATATCCTCTCTCGCTGTCTCTGGGACAGCTCACATTGCACAGCACGGTTTGGCATAAAACACCATTGTGCTGGCTTTCTGATTATAAATATACCCGGATTTTGTGGATTTTGCAAGCCGCAAAGCCCCCGAAATGTAAAAAAAGTGTTTCCTCTCCCTTTTTGGGGCGGAGTGTGTTACAATAGAGACGGCTTTTCAGCCGAAAGGAGGAATCTCTCTGTGAGCATTTTCCGCACCATTGCGATGTTCACCTATCTGTTTGGCTACATGATCGTCCACTACGGCGTGCTGCGCAAAGCCGAGCGTGCACAGGCCGCCGGCGACACCGAGACGGTGCGCCGTCTGGTGGAGCAGCATATCCCCCACTGGAGCCGGGGCATCCTGAACGTCACCGGCGTCCGGCTCAGCGTCGAGGGGCTGGACAACATCCCGAAAGAGGGACCCTGTGTTTTTGTGGCGAACCATCGCAGCTATTATGACATCCCCCTGCTGTTGGCCAGCCTCGACAAGCCCTACGGCATCCTCGCCAAGGAGGAGCTGGAAAAGATCCCCCTGCTCAGCCGCTGGATGAAGCTGCTGGGCTGTGTCTTCGTCCAGCGCGATGACGTCCGCGCCTCGGTGCGCGCCCTCAACGACGCCACTGCCATCGTAGAGAGCGGCAGGAGCTTCATCATCTTCCCCGAGGGTACCCGCTACAAGGGCGAGGAGGGCGGCGCCGGTGAGTTCAAGGCCGGTGCTTTCCGCATCGCTGTGAAGACTGAAACCCCGGTGGTGCCGGTGGCGATCTCCGGCGCACGGGGGCTGTTCGAGGCCCACGGCAACCGGACGACGCCCGGCACGGTGCGCATCCGGGTGCTGCCGCCCATCCAGACGGCGGGCATGAGCCGCGCTGAGCAGAAGGAACTGCCCGCCGCCGTCCGCCAGACCATTCTGGCACAGCTGTAACACAAAATTGGGAGGACACTGCCGCATGGCAAGCTACCGTTACGAGCGCGACATCGACCCGAAGGACATCGTCCCCCGCAGGGAAAAACAGTATACCCGCAAAGAGCGCTGGGCCAACTGGTGGGACTATAACCTCAAGTGGGTCATCCTCATCGGCATCGCCGTGGCCTTTGTGGCCTACAATTTTATCGGGCAGTACTTCTTCGTCACCAAGCCCGACTACAACGTGGCCGTGGTGGCCCCCTACTACCTGCCCGAGGACACCGTGAACGCCTTGCAGGAAGCTCTGGCGGACTACGGCGAGGACCGCAACGGCGACGGCAAGGTGGTCGTGACCCTGAATGTCTACACCCTCGATTACGCCGAGGGCGAGACCCAGACCGAGAGCGACGCCTACCTGACCATGGCGGGCACCACCAAGCTTGCCGCCGATGTGCAGGGGGGGTTAAGCTCTGTTTTTCTGCTCTGGGATCCGGCAGGGTTTGAGGAGAGCACCGGCTCGCTGCGGTATCTGGACGGCAGCCTGCCCGCCGCCGACAGCGACGAGGACTGGTGGAACATGGTCTATAAGTGGAGCGACTGCCCCGTGCTGGCGGGCCTCGACCTCGGCAGCTACGGCCCTGACACCACCCAGAGTCGCAGCGGATCCAGTCAGGAGTATATGTCCCGGTTCTACGTCGGGATGCGGGGCGCATGGAACAGCGGCACCGCCGACAACCTCGCCGGAGGCGAGGAGCTGTGGCAGAAGCTGACGGCGGGGGCTGTCTCCACCGTTGCGCCGGAGGGTTGAGCCATGCGGTTCCGCGTTCGGCGCAAGGGCAGGGCGGGGCACATCAGCATCCCCGAAAAGCCCGAAAAAAAGGCGGCACCGTTAAAAGCCGCCGACCTCGACAACCCCTATGGCCGGGTGTTCGGCACCCCCCGCAGCAGGGAAGACCTGCGCAAACAGGACAGATAAGCGAAAAGGCCCTCTCCGACCGCCTGAAATGAACCCCAAAAGTTAGACAAAAAACGAATTAAGCGGCCCCAACGGTCTGAATTCTGTATTGCACAGGACTCAGGCCGTTTAGTTTTAATTTAATTCGGCGGTTGTTGTAATAGTCGATGTAATCGACAATAGCCTTTTCAAGCTGGTCAATGGAATCAAATTTTTCCAGATAGAACAGTTCCGTCTTGAGCAGTCCGAAGAAGTTCTCGGCAACAGCATTGTCCAGACAAGTGGCTTTCCGAGACATACTTTGCGTAATTCCTTTTGCTTTCAGTAGATTCTGGTAGGACTTCATCTGGTATTGCCAGCCCTGATCCGAATGCAGAATCAGATTGTCAACCTTGTCCGGCAACTTTTGAAAAGCACCTTCCAGCATATCCGTGATTTGCTTAAAGTTCGGATGGCGGCTCAGATTGTAGCTGACAACTTCGCCATTGAACAAATCAAGAATTGGAGACAGGTAGAGTTTCTGGTCGTTCACTTTGAACTCGGTAACATCTGTGACCCATTTCCGATTCGGCTGGTTTGTCTTGAAATGCCGTTCCAGCAGGTTTGGAGCTACTTCTCCAACTTCGCCTTTGTAAGAACTGTACTTCCTTTTTGCACGAACCTGACAGACTAAACCTAGCTGCTTCATGAGTTTCCGAACCGTCTTGTGGTTCACACAAATATCGTTGTTATGCAGTTCTTTTGTGATTCTGCGGTATCCGTATCGTTTTTTGTTCTCGTTGAAGATTATAACAATCTGTTCCTTTACCATCTGGTATTTGGCAGAATTCTGAGACTGGTGCAGATAGTAGTAGAACGTGCTGCGAGGAAGTCCGGCAAGTTGCAGCAGTGCCTTCAGGGGATATTTCTGCCTCAGTTCCTGAACTACTTGTGCTTTCTGTTTTGGCGTTCCTCTTCCAGCACCAAGGCATTCAATTTTTTTAAGTAGTCGATCTCCATCCGAAGTCGCTGATTTTCTGCAATAAGATCTTCTTCTACTTGCTTATCCAGCTTTGGCTTCCGACCTTTCTGCGTCCCACTGGCGGCACAGGCTCGTCCTCGACGCTCTAACAGAAGTGCTTCTTCTCCTTCCTCCCAGTAAATGCGCTCCCAGTCCCTGAGTGTACGGTCCGAAATGCCATATTCTCTGGACGCTCCCTTAAAGCTCAGGTTTTCTCTGTGGATTCGTTTAATGATTTCTACCTTCTGCGTTCCGTTGTACTTTCGTTGTCCCTTTGGCATACAAAAACACCCCATTTCCTAAACAGTATACCATACTGTCTAACAAATGGGGTGCAGTTCATAATGAAGTACACAATTCTTTATATTCTTCGGTGGTGAGGTGCTGCTTTGCTAATTGATACTCGTTTGAGGCCAATTCATCCATTCCTTGAACTTTAAGGAAGTGAATCAGCCAGTAGTATCCTCTGGAGTTTTCGGGGACGATTGCCAGAGACTTTGCAGCATACTGATTCAGCAAATCATAAGAATGCAGCGCGTTCAGTTGCTTCAGGAGTTCATTCACGGCGCCAACATAAGCAATATGATACTTTGCCGCAAACTGAATAAGCCAATGCTCCCCGTCAGCAGAAGAAAGAATTTTTCCACAATAGAGGTCGATCGCATTTTTTAACAGTTCTACCCGGTTGATAACGGAAGATGCTTTCGAGGCCAACTGGATAAGATCGTCAAATTGCTGATAGTCCGTCATAATATGAAGATCGGGGTTAAATTGATAACCGGAAGCGGTAGATACAATAAGCTCTTTTTCTGAAATAAGACCGAATGTTTGCCGGAGGCGATAAATCAGATTTCTCATATTCTTAGCAGGATTCGTTGAATCATCAGGCCAAAGAGCTTGCGCAATTTCCAGCGATGAGTGAGCTTTCTTACCTGAAATCAAAAGATAGGTTAGCAAGCGGCTGATTTTTGGGGATTTCAGATCGGCTTCTCGCAGGATGCCGTGGGAGGTGTAAATCTTCAGTTCGCCAAAGAGACTGACAAAAACATCATGGCTGTTCTCGATGTTTTCTGGAGCGAAAGCCATGTTCAGACCGTCATTCATCTTTTTGTCTTTGTAAGCAACGAGAAGAACATACGCCAACAGCCGCAGAATACTCGTTTCGGAAATGTACCGCTTGGGATTGCGTACCGCAAGTAGAGCGACAGGGCGTGGCTCCAGAGAAGCACCAAGGACAGATCGGATTCCCAGACGCTGATAGAGATTATACTCCGCAGGATAGGTGTTTTTTTACTTCTTCTGCATCAGGAACGATCATCGGTTTCCCATGGCGCACGGCCTGTACCCATCGGTCAAGAAATTCAGCAGATTCAAACTCCTCCGTCAAGATGGTTGTTTTATCTTCAGAACTATCGTTATACCACCAGAACGGTGTCCAGATTTTCAAGTCCAAATCTACTTGGATAAGACCACACCAATCGGCATCGTAGAATTTGCACGCTGCCTTTAGAATCTGTCGGGCAACTTCTTCTGGCGAATGCTGGTCATAGCATAGTTGAGCTTCCAAAGCCTTCACAGTGTGTTCAATGTCAAGCGCACGCTGAATATCATCAAAATTGCGTTCTTCGTATTCCGATGTAGACTGCAACATGATAATGCCTCCAACAAAAAAGCACAGCATTCTAGCTTCATCCGCTCTATACGGTGAAGTCAAATGCTGTGCTGTATTTTATCATGCAACCGCAAGAGCTGAATGAAATTACTTTTTTACGATGGTTTTGATAAATGCAGCAAGTGCATTTACCTGCTCGGAATCGAATTGCTGAAGTTGATCGGTAAGAGCATTCATTCCATTGGAAGGTTCCTCACTGAAATTGAAAAATTCCTGCGGAGTTACGTTGAGGTACTCACATATATAAAAGAAGTTCGACATGGTAGGAAAGGTAGTGCCGCATTCGATTGCTCGAATATATCCGGGATTTTGCCCAATGGAAAGACTCATGTCTCTCGCAGATACTCCCTTTTTTGTGCGCAGCTCAGCAAGCCGCTTGGAAAACTGTTCTTCGTACATGAGCAACCACCATCCTTCTTTACTCTATTGTAGCCTAGCGAATAGTCAAAAATGAACGGTTGAATCTACAATTTTTGATTGATATAAACTATCGTTTGTGATAGACTGGACACAAGGTTGATAACCATAGAGGCCGTAAGTTCAGAGACTTTCAACAGGAAGGAACAGAAAATGATTGATTTAAGTGAAGTTAGTTATGGAGAGATTTTAGATTGCATAGTAGATGCCAGCCTAGGAAGGCTCTCTCCTTATTTTCAGGAATATGCTCGACATGAAATAGCTTCTCTAGCTAATGCAGATGGAGAATTGCCACAAGCAGCTGTGATTTTGCAAGATGTTCTTGAGCGATTGTTAAACGAAATTCCACAGATTTCAGATGAAGAGTAAAAAAATACAGCCATGAGCGTTCGTGGTGCTCATGGCTGCGCTTTTCATATCGCAGAGTACCTTACTCTGCGACAGGTAGTTCTTCTTGAATTTTACTGCCAATTCAGCTATCAGTCAAGGGAAAACAGTCCAAAGGCCAATAAATTTCGGGAATAATGTTTGGAGTAATCGACAGTTTCGCTAAAAACATTACAATTTGATTGTATGCTCCGTCAAATAGACCGTCAAACGAAAGGAATCTACCTATGGCAAGAAAAGGATTGAACATCTATAAGCGGAAGGATGGCCGATGGGAAGCTCGATACATAAAATCACGAAATACGCAAGGGAAACCGCGATATGGCTATCTATATGCGACTTCTTACCATGAAGTTCGAAACAATTTACAAAGAGTTATTCAAGCTATGAATACTTATGATGCTGAAAAAGTCCCTGCTACAAATTGTAAATTCATGGGCTTTTCTGCTATATGGCTTGAAAATTCATCGACCAGTTTGAAGGAATCAACGTATATTCGCTACCGCACTTTACTAAATTGCTATCTTATGCCATCATTCCAGCAATTAGAGATATCAGAGATTACAAGTGAGCGAGTCTGTACCTTTTGTAAGGAGCTGGAAAAGCATGGAAAAAAAGATGGAACAGGGCTGTCCCCTAAAACAATTTCAGATATTCTTTCTGTTTTGAGGAGAATTCTGCATTATGCACAGGATCAAAATATTTCTATCGATGTGACTGCTTTCAACATAAGGGTCAAACAGACTCCAAAGGTAATGGGAATCTTAAGTCTGTCCGAGCAGACAACCTTGCAGGAATATCTAGTGAACCAGCTTGACTCTCTTAATCTTGGAATTCTCATCTGTCTATACACAGGAATCCGAGTTGGTGAGTTATGTGCGCTGACATGGGAGAAAATCTCTTTTTCTGATAAGACAATCTGCATCTGTCAAACGATGCAGCGTATACAAAAGCGTACTTCAGAAAACAAAAAGACGCATATCATAATCGCTGCACCTAAAAGTAGCTCAGCAAACCGTGTGATTCCCATTCCGAACACTTTACTAAAGATTTTGAGTCAATATCCAATGGAGAAAACTGGATATTTTTTAAGCGGGTCGTTATCAGAAGTAGTCGAGCCTCGTCGTATCCAGTACCGTTTTCATAAAATTCTTAAGGAATGTGGCATAGATAGGAAGAATTTTCATGTTTTACGTCATACATTTGCTACTCGTTGCGTTGAGGCTAATATCGATATTAAAACACTAAGTGAAATTTTAGGACATTCATCTGTTAGCATTACGATGAATCGATATGTTCATCCCTCATTGAGTCTAAAGCGAGATAGTATGGAGAAGCTTGCTGATTTCATCGCCGTCAAATAATCCGTCGATTTCAAAAAGTCAGCGCATAATCGTATTTTTGCAAAACAATTCGCAGAGTAAGGTACTCTGCGACAATCCGGAAAAGGAGAAGATGTACGATGGCAATCAAGCAGTGCACAAGGCATCATTTCTATGATGATGAAAAGTATAAGGTCTGCCCGATTTGTCTTTCGCTGTCTTCCCAAAACCATGAGAACGAAGATAGGACTGTAGCTTATACAACACCACTCGATGATGCAGCAGACAAGACAATCGGCTATCAGGCACTGAAAGATGATGCTGTGGCAAAACCAACTGTTGGATGGGTCGTTTGTGTAAAAGGAAAAAACTGCGGACGGGATTGGCGATTACACGAAGGGCGGAACGATATTGGAACAGCAGTGAATGCAGAGGTTCCGATTCAGTTGACAGGGCAGGAATGCGGATGTGCCTGCTCAGTCATTTATGATGGAAAACACAAAGAATTTATACTGGTTCCCGGTGAGGTTTCGCTGGTTTATCTGAATGGGCAGCTGCTTTCGGAGCCACAGCTATTAGCAGATGGTGATCAGATGTGTGTGGGAGAGGAACAGTTATGTTTTCAAAGTTTTTGCGGAGAATATCGGTAGCGGTCATTGGCGTCATATTTTTGCTGGGGGCATTCAGCGGAATGTCGCTTTGTGCAAAAGCGCAGTCACCCGGTACCGGGGAACTTGAAGTTTTTCAAATCGAACAGGTCCGAGCAGAGATGCCACAGATTCAGGTTTATGTGCGGGGCGTGAATGCGAATGAGGCTTGTGAGGCGTATCTGGATGGAAACGCCTTAACTAGCACAGGAAGAAAGTCATTGGATGAAAACGGCACTTCCTATCTGGTCATGCTGGATATATCGGGTTCAATTACTTCGGAATACTTTTTAGCAGCCAAAGAACAAGTTGATGAACTTGCGCAGAATCTTGGACCAAAGGACAAAATCACGTTGATTACCTTTGGAGATACCGTTAAGATGCAGGTTTCGGACAGCCGGAATGCGGATGAGATCTCGGAAATACTGGCGTTGTTACAGGCAAAAGATAAAAAAACAAACCTTTACCGGGCGTTTGATCAGTGCCTGAGATATGTGGAGGCTGAATCACAGAAGGAGCGTCAGATCGTTCTGGTCATCTCAGACGGCATTCAGGATACAGGGGATGCGGGCATCACGCAGGAAGAACTTGAAACACGGCTGACACAGGCAAGTATGCCGGTATATGCGTTTTGTGTGGATACGGCAGATCGGCAGTCACGGGATGGGCTGGGGACATTTGCGCGCACTACGGGAGGCGAACTTTTTGTATTTGGCCCACAGAATGCAGCTCAGGTATGGCAAAAGTGGAAAGAACGGCTGAATCAAACTGTTTGTCTTGGATTTGAGAGCACTGCAAATTATGCTGATGGGGAGCTGCACACACTGCTCCTGAAAGAAACAGCCGGAGCGCAAAGCGATACAAGGCAGATTCGGATCACAAACTGGCTGGTGGATGATACTGCACCAGAGGTTATATCGTTCCGATACGACAATGAAAAAAATACGATCGAAATCGAATTTTCGGAGCCTGTTCTCGGCGCGGACAAAGCAAATGCTTATAGACTGAAGCAAAATGAGAAAACGCAAGAGATCAAGTGTGTCGTAGTCAAAGAGAAGCGCTGCTATCAACTGGTTTTGCCGGACGATCTCCCGCAGGGCGACTATACCTTGGAAATGTATGGCATCTGTGATGATTCGATGGAAAAAAATCCATTGAAAGAAAGCAGCTTTGACTTTTGCAAGCCATTTGAGCTGAGGGATGCCGGTTGGTATATCTTGGGCGGCGGAATCCTGTTTCTTCTTTTTATCGTAATATTCCTTTGGATAAAAAGAAAGAAAAACAGGGTAGGACAGCCTGTTGAAACGCAGAAAGTTGAATATGAGATCCAGCATATTGTTACCGAACCGAAGGCTGTGATCTCATCCGCAGGAGAAAACTCCAGCTCGGTTAAAATGCTTGTGGAGCTTGTAAGCGGAGCACAGGCTGGACGGCAAATCGAATGCACAATATATAAAAGTGCAATCTGGGGTCGCAGCAAAGAAATGTGTGATGTTTCTTTTGACGACCCGCGGATCTCAAAGCAGCACTGTGTCTTTGAGGTGCGGGAATGCGGCGTGGTACTTTCCGACCTGAACTCACACAATGGAACTTATGTCAACGGAATAAAGATTCCAGCGGAACACCTGCTTCATGTTGGGGATACGCTCCAACTGGGAAATATCGTTCTGCGCGTGATTCAACTTGCAAAATGAATGGAATGCACCCGATGATTCTGCGGCGGAATTTGTCTGTCGAGGATATAAAAACATTTTTATTTTGAGGAGGCCCCTATTATGACTTTGGTGAAATGTCCGAATGGCCACTATTATGATTCTTCCCGCTTTGGCAACAACTGCCCTCACTGCGGTATGAGCGGAGCCGCTAGTATCGGTGCAGACCAGACCACTGTGCCGCTGAATATTCCGGATGCGCCCCAGCCCGCCAATGCGGTAACGGAACCGCTGACTGTTTCTCAGCCCGTGGTTTCTCAGCCTGCAAATGTGACTGTACCGATTGTAAGTGATGATGACCGCACCCTGCCTGTGACCGCAGATATGTTGGATGGTATGGTAGAAAAGCCGGCACCTGTGGTCGGCTGGTTGGTTTGCACCGACGGTGTAAATAAGGGCACGGATTACCGCCTGCATCAGGGCCGCAACTTTATTGGTCGTTCACCTGAGATGGATGTTTGCATTCTGGGAGATAATACGGTGTCTCGCAGCTCGCATGCGATCGTAGTGTACGATCCCCGCAGCAATGTGTATCTGGCGCAGCCCGGCAGCTCGAAGGAACTGTTCTATGTGAACGACAAGCTGGTGCTGAACCCTGTCGAACTCAAGACTATGGATCTGTTGAACATTGGTGACACCAAGCTGATGTTTGTTCCTCTGTGCGGAGAGCAGTTTCACTGGTAAGCTGAAAGGATGGGGTTATTATGGTAAATCGAGTTGCGGATAAAGAAAGTGCCAAGAGCATTTTAAAACATAACGGAAATCAGGCTGCAATGATTGGTATGGAGATCTTATACACGATCATCTCCGCACTAACTGTCACAACTATGATGGCGGCATTTTCTGCGGCGGCAGTTAGTATCTATGGTACCACACTCGTTTCGCTTGTGGTGTCCTTCATTAACGATCTGAGCAGAGCTTCCATCTGGGGGTATTATAGCCCCAGCACGCTCTTCAGTCCATTCAAGTTTATTCTGATGGCACTGCTTTTCGTTCTGCTCGTGGCAGCAACGGGAATCGTAACAGAGATGCTCAAGGCACCGTTCGAAGTTGCGCGGTATCGCTATTATTTGTATCTGCGTAAAAATGGAACACGGACAAGTGCCAGCAGCATTTTTGAAAGCTTTGATTTCTTTGTGCAGTTTGCAATCGTTACGGGAACACGAGAAATTGTCATTCAGTGGCTTCCTATTGTAATTGCAGTTGCAACGGTGATCCTTACGTTCGTATTTTTGCTGTCCGGGGTTATCTGGCTTGCAGTTCTGATCCTAATGGTTGGTATGATCGCAGCGGCAGTCATCAGCATTTACAGACGTCTCCAGCTTTGGCCGATGGCATGGGTGCAGGCGGATCATCCTCAGCTGTCGGCACAGCAGGTGATTGCACGTTGCAAAGAAATGACCGCAGGGCACATTGGAGATCTTCTGATTTTTGAGTTGAGCTATCTGGGCTGGTGGCTTCTCAATAGTATTACCGGCGGTATTGTCGGCTTGCTCTATGTGACACCCTACTATAATATGACAAAGGCTCTGGTATTTGAAGAACTGAAGGGCCGCGCCATTGCTCTGGATGGCATCCAGAGCAGTATCGCCGAAGGTTCGGGTCTGACGATTGCAATCAAGCCGGAGGATGTTGCAGAAAAAATCAACAACCTTGGAAACAAAATTGAGCAAGAGAAAAAGCAGCGTCAGTCTGTTGCGCAGAAGAACGCGCCTGCGCTTTTGGGTATTTCTGGTATGTATGCAGGTTCCAACTTCCCGCTTACGCCGGATCAGCCGGTGATCCTCGGAAGAGACAGCGCAACAGCCCAAATCGTGTTCTCTCAGGGAGCACAAAAAATCAGCCGTCGACACTGCGAGGTCATGTTTAACAGCCAGACCCAGCAGTATCGAGTCACAGATTTTTCCAGCAATGGCACCTATGTGAATGGAAGCCGCCTGCCTGCGAACGCTCCGGTGAAGCTTGCGCGTGGAACGGAAATCGCTTTGGGAGACAGCAACAACATTATGAAGCTGCTGTAAGCAATAAGATATGCCAGCCAAACAAGGGAATCGAATGGGTTCAAAGCCAAAGAATCAACTGCTCAAGAAAAAACGAAGCTTTTCACAATATATCCTGCTTTCTGTCGTAACCTGTTCTTTATATCACTACTGGTTCATGGATTCGCTGGTAAAGGATGTCAATGAGATCTGCAAGAATGACGGACAGGATACCGTTGGTGTCGGAAAGATGATAGGATTCAGCATTCTGACATTTGGCGTTTATCAGTATCTGTGGATCGCAGAAATTGTAGACCGGATCTATGATAGTGCAGATGAATATGATGTAGAGATTCGGCAGGACAGCGAAAGCTTCTTTATCTGGATGATTTTGTTTCCATTCATTGGATATTTTATTGCAATGCACCGATTCGTTTCGGATATGAATCAATTGGCTGCTGAATATGAAAAAAGACGGCATTTTGTAAAATGTACTAGCCCTATTACACAGCGTTCCCTGTCTTCCGGGCGGGGAACGCTTATTGGGTTAGCTGGGAGTCTGGCTGGGCAGGCGATTGAATTGAAGCCGGGACAACTGCTCAAGATTGGAAGAAGTGCTGCGGAAGTTTCTGTGATCGTTAATAGTGAAAAAATCAGTAGGGTACACTGTTTGGTCCAATATAATGGAAAACAGCTAGGGTACACCGTTACAGATCTTTCCAGAAATGGAGTCTTTGTTGATGGAAAGCGCATTCTCTACAGTGTGCCGACTTATGTGCCATCGGAAAGCGTTCTTTCTCTGGCAGATGGTGCAAATAAATTTCAATTGACATAAAGTCAATGGGAGTAAAAAATGAAAAACGCAAAAATTATAGCAGCAGTGGCAATCGTATTGAGTGCCGCAGTTCTGATGGGCTGCAGCCCGAGAAATGCAATGTCTACGCTGTCTACGGAATCCGATTCGGAAACAGCGGAAGTCTTTTCCCTGACGAAGGTTTTGGATTTGGGTACGAATTATCTCGTCTCACTGGATTATGAAAATGCGATTTTACAGTATATCGATATTATTCAGCATGACCCCAAAAACAAAGAAGCATACGCAGGACTTTATGCAGCCTATGCCGCACAGGGAAAAACAGATGAGGCAAACGAAGTCCTTAACAAGGCACAGGAAGTTTTTGAGGATGACGCAGAGTTTTTACCGGAGTTTTTAAAAGATGCAGATCTGATTTATAAAAACGGCGGTGGAAACGGACCGTTCCAAGTTCTTTCTGATCAGTACTGGAATGATGTTGACTCTCTCTTTGCGGAGAATGTAAGTCATGCATGGCTTGAGGCGGAACCTGATAATGCAGAACCGTATGCCTTGCTGGGAGCATATTATTCTGCGAAAGATGACAAAAACGGAATTATAGAGCTGTTAAACAAAGCAGAAGAGAATGGTGTTGACTTTAACGCAATCAACCAGAAGGTCGAAGTCAATTCGGATGGAACCTGCACACTGACGGTACAGATTGAGAATTTTATGAAGGGAGAAGATGGGAAAAGCTCCTCTGTAAAAGTTGAGTTGGATTCAGAGGACAATGCCAAAACTGTGACCCAAAAGGTGGCGGAAAAGGTAGCCGATAGTGCTGCAAGCAAAGTAGTGAAGGACAGCGGCCTTACTGGTGAGGCGGCAAACATCGCAAATTCGATGGCACAGGAGGCGCTCCGGAAGGGCTTGGGGAGCACGGAAAGCACGCACGGAACAAGTTCGTCGAGCAGCATTGCAGCTCCTGCATACGACCCCGCACAGGACGATGGTACAGACGAGGAATTTGACTGGTCTGAGATCGAATCGGAATTCCCGGCGTTCAGCGATGATCTGGCATCCTGAGATTTATACGGAGGTGTGAGTATGGATTATAACGATGCCAGCCAGTGGACAGCTGATCTGGGGAGCGGATACAGCCGAATCTATCCGCTGGGCGAAGGCGGAATGGGCACACTTTACTGTGCGCACAAAGATAGTTTGGACGTGGATGTTGTTATCAAGCGTGTGAAGCAAAAGTTCAAGGGACGGATGGATGAACGCGCCGAGGCAAACATTCTGAAAACGCTCAAACATAAGTATCTGCCGCGTATTTATGACGTGATTGAAAGCCAAAGCGGCTATGTCTATACGATCATGGATATGATACCGGGCGTAAATATGCAGAAATATGTGGAAACACATGGCCCGGCCGATCAAAAGCTTGCCTATCGATGGGCTTGTCAGCTTTGTGAAGTGACCGCTTATCTTCACTCACAGATCCCGCCAATCCTGCATTGTGATATTAAGCCCAGCAATATTATGATTACACCTTCCGGGGACATCTGCGTGATCGATTTTAATACCTCGTTGGTTTTTTCCAAGGGAGTGCTGGCGATTGGTGCGACACCGGGTTATGCGGCACCGGAGCAATACACACGCCCGGAAGAAACGCATCTGACGCCGGATTCTGCTGAAACGGTTCCACTGGCCGAAACGATGCCATTGCGTGGATACGGAAATGCAGTTGCCTATCGAAACACGGCATCCTCTGGAAGCAATGCAAATGCTTCCGTGACGGCGGCGCAGGCAACGAATGCCGGTGGGTATGGTACAATTAGCAAGCGAACGGATGTCTATGGCATCGGTGCAACATTGTATTATGCTATTACCGGTCAGCAGCCCGGCCATTCGTTGAAAAGCGTCCGGCCCATCACAAGCTACAAGCTAAAATTCAGCCGAAGTTTTTTGCTTATTATCTCCAGAGCAATGAAGAAACGGCAGGAAGAACGTTTTTGCGATGCTCAGGAAATGCTCCGTGCTCTGCAGGATATCCATGCGATCGATGGCCGCTATAAAAAGGTCGTTCGCTCTCAGAAAATCGTAGCAGCGGCTTCAATCATGCTTGCAATTGCAGGAACGGCCACCATTCTGCTTGGAACACAGCGAATCGGTGTGGAAAGATATGCAGCTTATGATGCTCTTGTGCGCAAAGGCCGCACGGCGGCAGAAGAAATGCACTTTGACGAAGCTGAACAGAATCTGAATCGGGCAATTGCAATCTATGATGATCAGCTGGAAGCGTATGTTGAAAAGGCTGTTCTTCTCTATCGGCAGGGTAAGTATCAGGAGTGCATCGATGCCGTTGAAACAACACAGTCCCGCGCATTGAAGTATTACAGTAAGCAAAGCGTTGCAAACCTTTACAATATTGCGGCGGAAGCAGACTACGCGCTGGAAGATTATGAAGCTGCAATCAAGATGTACCAAAAAGCTTTGGAGTATGCACCGGAGGTGCCAAGCTATTATCAGGGGGCTGCCACTGCAATGATCCAGCTGGGGAACTTTTCAGGCGCAAATGATGTGCTTGAACAGATGAAGACTGCAATCCCTCAGGCGGAGCAGAGCGGGGACTATCAGATCGTTCAAGGAGAACTGCTGAGAAAGCAGGGCGATTTGTCAGGTGCACTGCAGGCTACATATAAGGCGATAGAAACATCTGATGACAATGATTTGCTGGCACGAGCATACCGTCTTGCCGCATCGATCTGCGAAGAGACCGGAGAAAATAAAATTTCCGAAGAGATCGAGTTGCTGGAGCATGGAATCGAAAGATTACCCGGTGGATATTACAATGCGTTGGCAGGACAGCTGGCGACTTCCTATATCCGTCAGGCCGAGGTGACTGGAAATTCCTCGTATCAGGAAAAGGCACTGCAAACATACCAAAAGATGGAAGACAATGGGAATACCACATTGGAAGTACGATTAAACATTGCAATGCTGCAGTATCAGCTACGGGATTTCACAGATGCCATGGAGACGCTTCAAGCATTAAAGACCGATTATCCTAAGGACTATCGCGTATATAAATGGCTTGCATTCGTTCAAGGGGAAATCGACCTAAAAAATGGTGCGTCCTATACCAAATCACTTGAATACTATACAACGGCGGTTGAACTGTACCGTACTGTACAGGCCTCCGGTATGTATGACCCCCAGATGGATGAGTTGAACCGAATTGCAGCAAATAACTGGCAGTAAAAGAGGTGAACAAGATGACTGTAGGACAAATCATGGTGATATGTGGAAGTTGTCTGGTTGTGGCTGCTGCTCTGCTTGGCGTATTTGGAAGCATTCTTCTACACAAAAGGAAAAAGGCGGTTCTTCTTGAAATTGAACATGAATACCGCTGAGAAAGCAGGAAAAGAGCCATGAAATTTTGTTCCGCATATTATTCGGATGTCGGGAAAAAAGAAACGAATCAGGACTCCCTCCTTCTGATGCAGCGCAGACAGCCTCAAGGGGACGAAGTTGTATTTGCAGTGATCTGTGATGGCGTAGGCGGGTTGAAAATGGGCGAGCAAGCCAGCGCAGAAGTTGTGACAGCGTTTCATGATTGGTTCAACAACCAGATCGAAGGGCTGTACCAGCAGGAAATTCCGATGACTGCGCTTTTTAATGATTGGGACAAGCTCATTCAGGAACTTCATGGATTGCTGAAGGAACACTCGGAAAATGCCGGCTTTCGCAGCGGGACAACGGTGGAAGCTGTGCTTCTTATGAAGAATCAGTACTACATCTGCCATGTTGGAGACTGCAGAACATACGTCCTTTCGGACACGATCGACCAGTTGACAACGGACCACACCGTTGTGCAGCGGGAGATAACGGAAGGAAGGCTTACGCTCCAGCAGGCAGCAAAAGACCCACGTCAGAGCCTTTTACTGCAATGCGTGGGAGCCGGCAAGGCGGTAAAAGCGGATTATCTCTATGGCGATATCAAGCCGCATCAGGTATTCCTGCTCTGCTGTGATGGTTTTCGACGCAGAGTAACGAGAAGCGAAATCAAGGAGATCTGCAAATATTCTACCAAGGAAAAGAAGCTGCATGATGCACTGGAAGAAGTGACCCAATTGTGCAAGAAACGAAAAGAAACAGATAATATTACAGGGATACTTATAAGCACCTTCGATAAACCAAAACGGCTGGTTCCGTTCTGGAAAAAGGATACGCCTGTAACATCAGGAGAACTCGTAAAAGATGTTTTACTGAAACATTATGATCTGGAAGATCAAACATTATAAAGCAAAGGAGACACTAGTATGGAAAACAATCGAGAATTTGCGACCTTCTTTTCAGACGCACCGAAAGGTAAAAAAATCGGTGCAGTCCTTTCATGGATTGCTACAGCAATCTTGCTCATTGCACTTTTTGTGCCGGGATTCCGGGTAAAGTTTCAGATACAGGATCAGAACGGTAAGTATCAGGATATTCCGGCAACGGAGACCTACGAACTGAATCAGGCGAAAGAGGCATGGAAGCTTAATATTCAACTGGGAACCAGCAAAATCTCCGGAAAACTGAATAGCTTCTTGGAAAATGGAAAGACGAGCGTGTTTTCCTATCTTTCGGATTCGAGCTTGCTGAATGCAAAGCTGCTGACAGTTGAAGATATTACTGGCGCAGAATCTGGAAAATCTTTGCCGGGGTGGATCTTCCTAATCGTATTTTTCGTCTTGATCATTATTGCTGCAATTACCGGAGTGTATACCATGAGATGGGTGACGCTAGCAACAAACCTTGTTGGCGTGCTTGAACTGCTGGCTGTGTTCTTCTTCGTGTTCAAAAACAGATTCAATGAAAACGGTGCGAACCTTTTGACTGGGAGCCGAGTTGTTCCTGCAATGACCGCATTTTTGATCGCGCTTTTGGTTATTGCCGCTATCCTGTCCGTTGCCTCTGTAATCGTCAGCTATGCAGTTCATTCCGAGGAGGATGCAGAGGATGATGCCTACTGGGATGACGATGACGAAAACCGGAATGCGCCGACTGGTCTGATTGATGATAATGATACTGCCCCTGCGACCGGCAGCATCCCGTCTGCCTCGGCTGCAATTGCTACTCTGATCCAGATGAACACGAGCAAGAGCTTTGCAATTATGAACAATACGGAGTTGGTCATTGGTAAGGGTTCTCAGGCAGATGTGATCGTTTCCAACCCGATCATCAGCCGTGCCCATGCAAAGATCAGCTGCCATAACGGTACCTGCACGATTCAGGATCTTGGCTCTAAAAATGGCACGTTCGTTGGGGATCAGAAGATTTCTGGAAACAATATCGTGGTTCTGACGGATGGTATGTACATCACGCTAGGAAATGAAATCTTCCAGTTCAAGGTTTGACTTCAGCAGAGGCTGGAATGAGGTAAAATAAAACGATGGCCACATTGGAAGAAAAGCTTTGTCCAGTCTGCTTTCGGGAAGCGATGGAAGGCGGAAAATGTCAAAATTGTGGATATGTTTCGGATGAAGCATCTGTGGGGAAAAACTACCTGCGGTCATTTTCAATTTTGAATACAAAATATCTGCTGGGAAAAAGTCTCGGACAGGGCGGTTTTGGCATTACCTATCTGGCAAAAAATATGTTGAATGGATCACGCTGCTGCATCAAGGAGTATTTTCCGTCCAATTTGATTCAGGGCAGAATGCCTGATGGCACGGTTGCCCTGACAGGCGAAGAAAATCGCTGTGAGTTTGAAGATGGGAAACAACGCTTTATTGAAGAAGCACGAACGCTGCAGGAACTTCGCGGGAATGTCTCTGTTGTTGATATTCAGGATTTTTTTGAAGAAAACGGCACGGCATATTTTGTGATGGAACTGATCGAAGGCTGCAATCTGCGTACCTTTAAGAAAGAACACAACGAAGAGCAGACTTTCAAGATGGCGCTTCAGATGTTGCTTCTGATCGGCAGTGCTTTAGCCGAAGTGCACCGATTTGGCATGATCCATGGGGATATCAGTCCGGAAAATATCCTGATTACACAGAATGGAGAAATCAAACTAATCGACTTTGGTGCGGCGCGTTCCTTCCGTCAGAGCAGTGCAAAGCAGGGCAGAAAGATTTATCTGAAGCCCAATTATGCACCATACGAACAATACACCTTAAAACCCTGTCAGGGGCCGTGGACTGATATCTATGCACTGGCATCAACTTTTTACTTTATTGTGTCCGGCCAGAAAATGCTGGACGCTTTGAGCCGGGCAAAGGGAGGAGCGTATCTTCCGCTATGGAAGTTGGCTCCAGCTGTTTCAAAACCATTATCAGATGTAATGGATCATGCATTGGCGTTTGATTACCATGACCGCTATCGCAGCATGATGGACTTTCTGAGTGCGCTGGAGCAGGTCGTTCAGCCGGAAGAATATGATATTGATCTGGGAGCACTGATGCCAAAGTCGAGAGCTTCCGGAACGGCAGTTGTTCGTCCGAAAACGGCTGCTGTGCATGACGATTCTGAAAAGGTGTGCTCTGTTGAAGAGCAGGATGTGCAAGAACCCAGAGGCCTTGCTGCATTCTTCCATCCAAAGAAACGTAAGATGGCCTATCTGGAATTGACGATCGATTACAGAGAGACAGCGGGATGCTTCTCCAAGCGCAGGTGGTTACTTGAACCGAACCGCACAATAAAAATTGGACGGTCGACAACTAGTGATGTGATGATGCCCGCTAATAATCGAATCAGCCGAAACCATTGTGAGATTTTCTACAATGAAAAACGAAGAGATTTTACAATACGAGACCTTTCAAAGTTTGGCTCGTTCCTTTCAAGTGGAGAGCCAATGGAAAAAGGAAAACAGTATACATTGAGGGATGGAGACAGTTTTTATGTCCTGTCACCGGAGTATACGTTCAAGGTGGTGATTGAAGCGTGATCTCTCTTTTTAAGAGAAAAAAGTTAAAGGGGAAAGCTGCCGACGAAATGCAGGCGATGGATGATGTGACACAGACGCTTTTGTACCCGTCTGAAAACGATTCGGAAAAGACACTGTGCTTTGACAGCTGTGAAACCGACACAACGGAAATTGCCGGTTATATGTCGATTGGAACGAGAAACAATCAGCAGGATTCAGTTCGCTTCGACCATAACGAATTCAGCACAGTCTGTGTGGTATGTGACGGCATGGGCGGCTTATCCGGCGGTGAACGTGCCAGTGCTCTGGCGGCGCAGGGAATGACACAGCATCTGCTCGAAAATGCACAGGCGACGGATATTTCTACAGAGATGGGCCGTGCGGCACTGAGGCTGAATGAAAAAGTCAAAGACATCCGCGACAGCGAAAACCGCAAAATGGAAGCCGGAACAACATTGACTGCTGTATTTATCCGGAACGGAGAATTATTCTGGTGCGGGATCGGTGACAGCCATATTTATCTGTACCGTGCAGGTGAATTGCGGCAGCTGAATATTGACCACAATTTTGGTGTGCATTTGGATCAAATGGTGCAGGAGGGAAGCATTACCACTGAGGAGGCACTGCGTCATCCGCAGCGTGCAGCACTGACAAGTTATCTTGGCATTCAGGAACTGACATTGATCAGTGGAAATCGGATACCATTCCCTCTGCAAAAGGATGATGTACTGCTTCAATGTACAGATGGGCTGTATCGTTGCTTATCAGATGATGCAATCTGCCAGATTTTGAATGACACAAAGGATTTGAAGCAGGCCTCCAAGCTGCTGGTGGAAACGGCTCTGACATTTCCCGGAGCACATGATAATACATCGGTGCTGTTGACAAAGTACAAAGGCTAAAGTCAGAAAATATAAAAAAGAAAGGGGTGCAATAAAAAAGCTGGAAGAAGACGCAAATCAAAGGAGTGTTGCTTTATGACAAACAACAAGATTCAGATGCCTGCAAATTTTGTGGCTCTGAATGAAAACGAAATGTCTTGTGTTGAGGGCGGCGGTATTGTTTCACAGATCTGCTATGCTTTTGGCCGGATGTTCCGCAGCACCTACTATGATAACTGGGAGAGTGAGTCTAAGACCCTCGAACAGTCTCATGGCGCTGTTGTTTCCAAGAAAAATGGTGTCTACACCTACTCTGACGGTTATACCCACACGATGTCTGGCGGCAGCAACTGGGGCTTTACCAGCCTCGGCGATTTCTTCTACGGCATCGGTGATCTGTTTGCTGCGTTCTATCTGTAAATTCTAAGGAGCTGTGAGAACTCACAGCTCCTGAAACGAAAGCGATTCTTCCAGTTTTTTTATTGCATCGCAAGTTCTGACTAAAGGATAGGTACATATTATGGAGAGAAAATCGAAAGCAAGCAAAGTACATAGGAAAAATAAACAAAACAGCCGCGGATGGATCTTTATTCTTGCGGGAATGGTTCTGCTGTTTTTGAGTATTATTCTGGTTCTTTTAATGGCTGGCAATACTACAGATGATTCGGTAGCCGTTGTAGAATCTACTGTAAATGTCGAGAAGGATATTCCGGAAACAGATATGGGAGACTTAGTATACCATGAACCGGCAACAGAAAATATTGTTATGCAGGGCGGATTCGGCTATGTCAACAATGAACTGTTAGTGACATTGGACAGTGCTGACAGCCTTCCGCAGCTAAAGGAATATCTTACAGGCATTGGCGGCGAAGTCGTGGGCGAGATCCCATTGACGGCGGACTATCAAATTATGCTTCCCGGTACCTATACAGAGAAAGAACTGGGAACGATGATCGAGCAGGTCAAAAGCCTGCCGTATGTGGAACGTTCTTCTCTGAACTATGCGTTTGAGCTGGAAGACGCTTCAAACCAGTACTATCCTGATGATAAAAAGTGGGACGATTGGGATACAGCCGGTGGTAATAACTGGAATATGAAAGCTATTGATGCACCGGGTGCGTGGGTGTATCGAAATCAGATGGGGCCCGTTAATGTTGGTGTGATTGACGGAATGTTTTATACATACCATGAAGACTTGAAGAATGTTTTTCAGGAAATGCCACTTGGAAATGTAACGGATATGGGAGAAGAAAGATACAATGGAGGAGGAAATTGGACAGATCAAGACCATGCAACTCATGTTTCGGGAATTATAGGAGCAGAATTTAATAATAGAAAAGGTGTTTGTGGTGTTGCACCAAATGTTAAATTATATGGGGTGGATGCTTATTCAAATATTGTGATGAAGTACTCCAATGATGGTACATCATATGTAAGTGATAGCTACTGGATGCAAATAGCCATGGTGTATCTTGTGGGTGAAAAGCACTGTCAGGTAATTAACCTTTCGCAAGAGCAGGGATACTTTGCTACAAAAACTATGGATGATTGGAACAAAAACATGGCCTCGTTTATTAAAAGATTGCACGACAAATCGAAAAATGAGTTTGTGATTTGTAAAGCGGCTGGAAATGATGCAAAAGATGCAAGAAAGGGCATTTTGAGCGGAATTGAAGATTCTGAAGTTGAAAGCATGATTATAGTTGTGGGGTCAGCAGCTGTTTCTGGAAAGCACTCATATTTTGGCTGTAAGCATGATGGATATAGAGTTGCGTCACACAGTAATCGTGGAAGTAGAGTTGATGTGCTTGCTCCAGGGGGTGACAACGAAAGTACGAAATTCCCTGATGCTCAGATATATAGCACAATTCCTGGAGGCTATGGGTATTTGTACGGTACCTCCATGGCCTGCCCTCATGTTGCAGGTGTTGCTGCTATGATTTTTGGAATTGATCCGACTTTTACGGCCAAAGAAGTGAAGGATATTATAGTAAGTACTGCAACTGGTAGTTATGGCAGTGTTAAGGAACAATATCCGTTGTTAAACGCGCGTATGGCGGTCGAAAAAGCAATTAAACTGAGGAATAAGAAAGCAAAAGGCCAGATAGAGGATAACCGACCGTTTGAACCAAATGGTGAGCACCAATACCAAATCTTCTATGATAAGCTTACATGGGAAGAAGCAAAGGCCGCTTGTGAAGCCAAAGGCGGACATCTTGCCACTATTACATCAGAGGAGGAACAAAAGAAGTTGAACCTCTACAATGGTGGAAATCATAACCTTTGGATCGGCGGTTACAAAAATGCGGAAGGCCAATGGTGCTGGGTGACAGGTGAGCCGTGGGAGTACGAAAATTGGGAAGATGGAGAACCCAATAATTCCAGTAATGTGGTTGCGGATGAAAATTGTGTAGCTATGTGGCCGGTAAAGTGGAACGACTTGGCAAACAGCAATACATATGAACAGAGCGGCTACATTTGTGAATGGGAAGCATCCAATGCAGCCGAGGAAACACAGGTCGAAGGTTATACAGGACACCTCTATGAGTTCTATACATTGCCCGAATCGGAATGGGAGTCCGGCCCAATCACATGGCAGCAAGCAGAGAGACGCTGCGAGTGGAAAGGAGGTCATCTGGCGGTCATTGAATCGTCAACGGAAAATTTCCTTCTCTACAGTGCAATGAAAGCAAAAGGGTACGAGAATGCCTACTTTGGATTCAGCGATGAAAGCTCTGAAGGAAACTGGAAATGGGTCGATGGAACCAGCACAGCTTATACAAACTGGCATTCTGGTGAGCCGAACAATCAGGATGGTATTGAGCACTATGCAATGTTCTATGAAAAGTTTCAGGATGGGACGTGGAATGATGCAGATGGAATAATTGATGCCGGATGCGCCTACATCTGTGAATGGGACGACCCAACAGATAAAATATCCCAAGGAGATAGCTTTACAGATCAGCAGCTGCGAATCATTGCAAAAGATTTGGGAGTCCCAGACGACTTGAATGTGGAAATCAAACAGTATCCAAAGACATATTGGAAAGCAGCAGGGCTTTGGGATATCTATGTTGAAGTGCTTCTGGACGGAAAAGTTATAGCATCTGGAAGCTTTGACGTGGAAACAGGAGAGATGGGACGCAACATTTATATCTATACTCCCGTCTGATACTCTTTTTCTTCAAAGCTTCTGCAAGCAGTGCATTTGTGCGCACAAATGCTATTTTGCGTTGCAAAATGCTTGTTGGGCTGTGCCCAAACCCCATGCGTTCTGCATCCGATGGATGCAGGCTGCGCATTCCTGCGGAACGCTTCTGCTGCGTGTCAATGCACACTCTCTCCGAAAATCCCGAATGCTTTTTGGTGCAAGCGTCAATGGCACAGTCCCGGCATTCGTGGTAAAATGAGAACGTTGTGTGCCTGACACACGAAAAAGAGAGGACGGATGCAGAGATGGAACAGTTTTATCTGATGCCCGGTGACGAACGCTACACAAAATTTCAGGATGAGAACGGTGTGCCAAAAGTTCGTTACACCTATTGCTCTCTGCACGGCAAGCTGTTCAACTGCACCTGCCGAACGAAAGATGAAGCTCAGCAATTGTGTGAAGATTGGCTCGTAACGCAGGATCGCTGCTACATAAACTAAAAAAGTCG
>ERZ836358.1300-NODE-1300-length-25214-cov-3.677412_pt1 | contig 25214 bp, 19 predicted proteins | sample MGYA00519942_ERZ836358 | MGnify/ENA primary metagenome ERZ836358 (study PRJEB31850, sample SAMEA3708798) | human gut metagenome | biome: human gut; feature: human-associated habitat; material: faeces | place: China | collected 2014 ...
CAGGAATGGTAAAAGAGTTAAGAGAAATGACAGGCGCTGGAATGATGGACTGTAAAAAAGCGCTTGCTGAGACAAACGGAGATATGGACGCAGCTGTAGAGTTCCTTAGAAAGAACGGACAGGCTAAAGCTGAGAAAAAAGCTGGAAGAATCGCTGCAGAAGGTATCGTTAAGACAGTTGTTAAAGATGACAAAGTTGCTGCAATCGTAGAAGTAAACTCTGAGACAGACTTCGTTGCAAAGAACGACGAGTTCCAGGGATTCGTAGAAGCAGTTGCTAACCAGGTAGTAGATTCAGAAGCAGCTGATCTTGATGCATTTATGGCAGAGGCTTGGGAAGCTGATACAACAAAGACTGTAAAAGATGCTCTCGTAGAGAAGATCGCAGTTATCGGAGAGAACCTGAACATCAGAAGATTCGAGAAAGTTGCAGCAGACAACGGTGTGGTTGTTCCTTACATCCACGGTGGCGGACGTATCGGTGTTCTTGTTGTTGCTGATACAGATGTTGTTAATGACGAGATCAAAGCAGCACTGAAGAACGTAGCTATGCAGGTAGCAGCTATGTCTCCGAAGTATGTATCCCGTGAGGAAGTATCTCAGGATTACCTTGATCACGAGAAAGAGATCCTTCTTGCTCAGGCTAAGAAAGAGAACCCGGAGAAACCGGAAAACATCATCGAGAAGATGATCATCGGACGTCTGAACAAAGAGCTCAAAGAGATCTGTCTGCTTGATCAGGTATACGTTCAGGACAGCGACCTTACAGTAGGAAAATACGTTGATAAGGTAGCAAAAGAGAACGGTGCAAACGTTAAAGTTACAAAATTCGTTCGTTTCGAGACTGGTGAAGGAATCGAAAAGAAAGTTGACGACTTCGCAGCAGAAGTTGCAGCTCAGGCTGGAATGTAAGTACGTCAGCAAAGTAAATCATATAAGCCTTATAATTACTTGAAATTCAACGACTTGTAGAAGGCTTGTATCTAATATGTGGTTTGAGTAACTATCATAAAGTATCGTATTTTATTACAAAATATCATATGGTTTTGCGTCAAAGTTGCGTAGGAAATTGAGTAAAATATAATTCAATTATCTTCAGCGAAGTTTACGCAAAATGATAGGGTACAGTATCAATTTACACATATACATTACATGGCGGTCGTTTGACCGCCTTTGTTTATGCAGAAAAAGAAGGCAGACTGGTTTTGATTTACCAATCTGCCTATATTTATATACACACTCACAATTTTACATATTATTTTTCTGCTCTCAACAGTGTCATATCGATTTCTGAAGTATCGACAGAGGCATCTGTATTAGTGTATGCGGTAGCGTCAATCGTGTAGTCCACGACTCTCACAATAATGAAGTCACTCTTAGCATACCCTTCTTCATTGAGCATCTTTTCAACTCTTTTATCCAAAGCTTCTTTGGAACCGAGTTCAAGCGGGATAACCTCGCCGTCAATATTTGTTGTTAAATATTTATACAGCGTTTCATAATTATCCCGTTTAGCCTGAGCAATCATAATTCTATACATTCTCAAGCACCTCCTATTTAATGCTTTGTTTTTGCTTTTGCATTTCGCACATATGTAGCAGTACCATCAAATTTGTGCTTATACTGCTCTGGCGGTTGTTTTGGCAATGCTCGGATTTCATCCATCAATCCTTCTACGAACGAGTTTCCATGTTCATGGCGATAAATCACAAATTTACGCTCTAAACATTCCAACGAATAGTCGTCAATCCATCCCTGTTCGTACACAAAATGATGATGGCGCTCCGTCACGTATGACTTGATATCTTCCTTATCTGATTCAATCAGCATGGCGATACTTTCATTGATTTTATCAATGCATTCTTTGGTATCAGCCTTTGCGTCTTTTAATTCGGATACATCCCCTTTAATTGAGTTAATCTCTTCGCGCTCATCATGGTCTTTGTCATAGACTTTACGAGCACGATCGCAAGCCCAATCGATGAAAGACACAACTCCCTTAACCGCAAGACACAGAATCACTGTGTACATAATAATGTCTGTGGGAGAATAGTTTGTAAGTAATTTTTCCATATTTCCCTCCAATAAGTTACATGCCGGAAATATGCAGGGCGGATAATACCGCCCATACATAGATTACAGTTTTATGCAGTAATCAAGAGAAACCCATCCGGCTCCGGATTTCAATTTTCCCCAGCCCTTTTTCGAGCCAGCTCCTGCTTTTTCCTCTACAATAGTGAAAGTTCCCTTTCCGGTATATGCGCCAGTAGTAGGGTAATTGGTGCCAGCGCCTTTCCGAATTCTAAGGTCATTTGCATCAATGCGAACCTTGTATGGAACGTTTGATTTTACTGCTGGTTTTGATGATCCAGCAGATGTAGAGCCGATGGTGCAATATGACGCATTTTCCAAATAAATCCAACCTGCGCCAGATTTCAATTTACCCCATCCATTATTTACGGCTGTGATTGTGAACACGCCTTTACCAGTCTGTCCGACAACCTTACCATTCATTGATGGTGATGTTCTAATATTCAAATCTGTTACGATAACATTCACTGTGAACGGAGTATTTGGAAATGAAGTATTTGTTTTAGTAGGTGTACTGTTACCGCTTGTACTAGGAGTACTAGACGCAGAACCAAGTAAAGCATTGATTCTATTAGCCAAATCTCCATATCTTGAATAGAGCCAATCGCCAGGGCAACTCTTATTTGCAAAGAAGCGATGAGCTGTCAGTACCATCTCATTACTCTTTGGTTCGTATGAGAGAGATGCGGATTTGCTTCCCATCCATACAACTTTGTTCTTACCATTTCTACGACAGATATCAGCACAAAGCTTAATAAGCTTTTCATATACTGCGTTGTTCATTTCATACGGTTCCTGCATACCACTAGCGCATTCGATAGTAATAGCTCTCTGATCGTTTGCGTTGCTAGATGAACACCAGCTACGATTTGCTTCATCTACGCAAAGTACAACGCGACCATCCTTACCAATACCATAATTACAACTTGCCTGCCTTGAAGAGCTTGTAAAGCAACCTCCTATAGATTCAGCAGACAGTTGACCGACAACGCAGTGAGGTGTGATTCTATCGATTGCATGTGTACGCTGACCACTATGATTAGGACTTTTTACCACGCAATCTACAAGTGAACTGTTAGTATAACCCATAGTATTACCTCCTTTTTGATGAGTTGTTTGTGAAGCAAATTTGTCGTAATATACCTGTCCATAAGAGGCTCTACGGCTCTGTACAGAGGCGCTCTGGTCAGCAGGGCGTTCGTACTGAAGAAGAACAGCATTAGATGCCTGTAGAACAGTAGTGGCACTACGCAGCTCAGAGAGAACAGAACTATAATTTTCACTGAGCTCTTTGTACATGAATTCAAGCTGCATTTCTAAATCGCCAATTGAAGTCATCTTTGATTTGCAGAATTCAAGTAATGCCTGTTTCCTACTCCAATACGTCCACTGACACAATCCGTACCCAGCGCTATCACGCACAAAGTTGTCATAAGAACCGCTATCGACAGCCGATGTATAATCGGCATCGGTATATCCAAGTTTCTTTTCAAACGAATTTTGCAGGTTCGTAGGGATTAAGCCGCTTTCCGCGTATATGTTTCCCATAAGACCTGATGCTCCGCATTTACTCATTCCTTTGCTAATGCAAAAGTTCCAAATGCGCTGTTCATTTGTTGTTCCTGTCAATGCCATCGAGAAATCAATCCCCTTTCGTAAATAATTAAATTAGCATGAGAAACTAATGATAAGGACAGATTTTAAACTCCGCTCTTATTAGAAGTTGTCTCGTTTGTTTTTACAATTTCACGCAGAGTGTCCAATGCAGAATCAATCTGTTCATCAATCCACTCGATCAGAGCCTTCTGATCTACGACCTTAGAGAGGACAGGATATTCTTCATAAATCTGTTTGATTACCTGAGCACGTTTGATAGAGCCTGCTTTACTCCATTCTTGCCAGTCAACCTCCGCATCACTAATCATTTTCAGAATGGTTGTCTGAATCTGTTTCTTTGCAATTTCAATTTTTTCATCTTGACTCTTGGACATATAATCTCGAGTTTTCTTCACAATACCGATGACAAGACCGATGCATACAAGAATACTTGTCCAGTTGTCATTCAGTAGTTGTAAAAATTTTTGTAATCCTTCCATAATTCATTACCCCTTTCCAGACTCTGAATCATTTGTTGAGCCTTGCTCCTTCATAGCAGTTTCGTAAATGATGCCTCCAGATGTATTTTCTGCTTTTGACTTGCTATAGTAACCGAAGATTACAGGTGCAAGTGAAGCTACAATACCTAGTAAGGCATAAGCCTGTGATAAGTCACACAATCTATGAGATTCATACATAAACCAGATAGCAATGCAAAATACAAGAGCAACCATAGCCCAGAGCACTAACTTACTGTTAGAAATTTTCTTGGACTTTCGTGGCTGCCCTTTCGCACGTTCCGCTTTGAGCTTTCTCATTCTGGCTTTACTTTCATTCTCATGTTTGATTCGCGACATCTCAGCATTGTATTCTTTTTCACTGATATATCTCATTGTTTCACCACCTTTACGATACTATATATAGAAAGAAATGATAATGAAAACTATATATAGTATCTTAACGTTTATAAAACGTGAATTTGATTTACTCTAACCCAATCCGTCAGGCGTTTTATAGATTGTATAACCGCCGCATATGTAAACAGTTCCGTCGGTATGATTACGCCATTCTGGTAGACCTAAATATTCACATGTTATAGGTTGATTTGATCTACATTTGTCAAGAAGTTCAGCGTTACTTAACATTCCGCACATCCTTGTCTGTGTAGTAAATAGCCGCAGGTCTGATTCCTTCATCAGATGCCACATACATTTCTGAGTTATTTATCAGCAAATGTCTCAATACGATATCTGAGAATGTTTGGCTAATATCAGGTTGAATGATAACCTTATTTGCCCTCATGCCACGAGCTGAATCACCTGCATAAGCAAACCGAAATATTGTGCCGTCTATCAACTCAATCCAGCAGCTGCAACGTGATTTAATCATTCTGTTAACCATGTCATGAGGATATATGTTCAGAATCGTACTAAACATCTCGTCTCTCCATTCGATGTCAGTATATACAATTAAAATTCTTTGTCTTAATACTGTAGTTAAATCGTTCATTTTTTCTCCTTAAATTTCCATAGATAATATGGTTTTTCTTCTTCAAAAAACCAATACCTCTCGTAGTCGTCAATTACAATCGCACAAGCGGATAGTACCACCCACAAAAGAGAGAATGGCAGACAAATCTGACCAAGAATATTAAATGGCATATTTGAGTAGTCCCAGATACCAAGTCCGAGCCATAGATTCAAAATACATCCAGATACAAATTCTCCAGTTGTTACGATGCACGATCCGATGATTGCCTGTAGCCAGATAGGTGTATCCATCGACAATATCTCATTAATGAGTCCAATACACACACCGCATATACCTGCAAGAATAAACATGCTGATATGGCTATATCCACGCCACATGATCTCAATCATGTAGTAAATAGACCCCATCACAGCAAATAACGATAGATATTTAAGGAATAATGATAGAGCCTTTTTCATCGTTATAACCTCCATTTAACACGCAGAGAGCCGGACTAGCCGACTCAATGCATATTATCTAATTAGCTTGATAAATTAAGCTTCAGTGTTTGCCTGAGTATACAACATCTTCAGGACTTCGGACTGATATGCCTCTGGGATATTAACTCCGTACTTTACATCGCAAATATCGTTGATATCAGTCATACTCTCGATATAATCTCTCAGAGAGTTAAAGTATGTAGTCTGAAATTCAATACAGTTCTCCATTGCTGTATTCAGTGCCACAACCTCGTCTTTGGTGTAGAACTTACAAGACTCACCATCAGCATGATATGGCAAAACAGTAATGCCAGCATTCGCTCTGTCATTCAGTTTAGAAATTTTCAGCTGGCCTGCAACTTCAAGACTGAAGTGATGAGATTTCTTATCTGACAGCGTGATATCAAATCCCTGTGTGATCACTTCGTTACAAGCTACACTCATTTCTGCAATCTTAGCAGCCTTTACATCTTTGATGTTGTCGTTTGTTACAACACCGGATTTAATAAGTTTTTCCATGACAGCTCCCTTGATTTTATCCGGCACTGCATCGAATTCTTTCTCACCATTATAAACAAGTTCTGTCCAAAAATTGATTAACTGAATCATATAACACCCTCCTTAAAGTAACGCACTCAGTTCGATGATGCACTGTTTCATTTTTTCTGCTTCTGTCATTTCATGGATGATGAATCGAGTATGATCATCCTCTCTCCAAATATTTGTGCAGGTCATATCTTTATAGTCAACTCCGCCGATATTTACACTGGATAAATTGGCATCAGATAGAATCTCGATATTGACTTCATCATCTGTGATGTAGTTGTTGCCATTCAGTGTAGCGTGAATCTCTGTTCCGTTTGCGAGGATAATATTGTACATAGTATTTTCCATCTATAAAACCTCCAAATAAGTCATAATAAAGAAGATTTAAGTTATCACGTTGTATTTTACTCATTAGATGCGCATGTCCACCCATCCAAGATCGAAACATATTCTCAACCTCTTCTTGTGTACGTTCGCCTCTTTGCACCTTTCTGCTCAATGCCTTGAGCTTATGTCTCATATCAACTATTCTTTTAGGATTGATTTTCCGTACCACTCTGCCAGTGTCTGTGAGAGAGTATGATATCTGAAGAAAACGGTAATAGTCAGATAGTTTTACTATTCTTGTTTTCTTTCTGTTCAATGTCATTCCAAATTCTGTTGCTTTAGCAGCAATTTTAGATTCAAGTTCAATGAGATATTCTTTGCTCTGAGAAATCACATAGCTATCATCCATATATCTGCCGTAGAACTTCTGACCTTCAACAATTTTGACAAAATTATCTATCTGGGTTGGATAGTATATGCCAATAATCTGAGAGCACTGGTCTCCGATATTGACAGATTTTCGCATGAACTTCTCGCCAGTACGAGCGGATTTTGGAATATTTAATCTGTAATCAGTCGAATTAAATGGTGTTTCCATACAATGTGCATATTCTTCATCTGTCATATATGAAACATCAATCTTGAAATTATCGAATATTAAATCCAATAACCATAGTGAAAATTCATCATGCACATGCTTAGCAATTTCACTATAAGCAATATCATGTGGGATATTGTCGTAGAACTTACTATAATCCATTAAAAGTATGTATCCATCATTCCCGTGTAAACGATAATATTTATGTAAATGTTCTTCAAATCTTTGTCTACTAAATGTAATTCCTTTACCCTTTAGAGATGCTCCGTTATCATAAATTAGATAAGAGAGCAGACTGGGAGCAAGAATATGATCACAAAGAGAGTGACGGATAACCCTGTCAGACATTTGCAAACCTGTAATAGGTCTCGTTTTGCCACGCTCGTTAATAATAAATTCAGTCGAAGCTTTTGATTGATACGTTCTGTCTTTCAAGGCAGATTTACTCTTAACGATATGTGGCAAGAAATTCATTTCATATTTTTGTACTTGAGGCTTCCAGTCGGAGTCCTTCTTTGCAGCCAAATATGAATGATAAAGTGAGTTTAAGTTATATACAACATGACACCCATCTTCGAAATGTGTGTTTGTTTCTATCATTTCTTTCAAAAAATATTTGACGTGTATAGCAATCGGTCGTAACGAATTGCATCGCCTTTGTCTTTTAGCGCATTCCTACGCAAGGACAATTTCTCCTTTCTTCGTTTCTTGTATCTGCATATAGCATAATTAAACAAGTGGAAGAAATCGGACGAACGCCATTAGAATTAGACGCGTTGTTGTTGTTCGCATTGCCGTTGTTGTTCACATTGCAGAAGTTAGTCGCAGACCTCACACCACGAAGCCAATAGTTGAAGCGACGAACGGCGCAAAACATGCAGAAATTGCCCTGATTAGTTTCTTTATGCTGTCACAGATTCTTTCTCTCTGTTTAAAATACTTTTACGAATTTTGTTGTCAGATTTTCTCCAACCTTTGATTAGTGCCTGTTCCTGCATAATCATATTTGTGATATTTTCATATTTTTCTATATTGACAGGCAGAGTAGTGATGATATACTGTAATTCCTGAATCAGGTTCTCACAGTGACCAAGAGCTAAATCTTGATGTATTCTTCGTTCATCACACTCACTAATGAATTGCGGACATATTTCATTGGCTAGAAAAATTTCATGTACCATATCACGGGTAATATGTATAATTGCTTTCTGTTCATCTGGTATAAACCATTCTACAAAAGCTTCATATCGCTCTCTGCGTTTCTTCACGCCGCGATCATAACCATCTTTCTGTTGTTGGTTCCATTTGCTATATGCCTCCGGCTTCGGTCTTTCTTCATATTCCTTTAGTCCGAAGTTCCTCAGAGCAAGATCAGTTATAACCGTCCGAACTTTATACGCATGATGTTCAACCTCGAATGGCGATGGCTTTCTGTTAGCTTTCAGTACCGACATTATTTCCTCCGTATTAACCCACCCACCCGGAGGTGGGATGGGATTAAAGATATTGCATTGTGTTTCTTGTCAATATTAATTAACGAAGAAAAACGGACGAACGCCAAGAGAATTAGACGCGCTGGAGTCGTTCGCAAGGCCGTTGGTGCTCACAAGGCAGAAGTAAGTCGCAGACCTCACACCACGAAGCCAATAGAGGAAGCGACGATGAATGTATTCAGGAGCGAGAGCGAACAGCGGGAACTGAGAGTTGATACATCCAACTTCATAACCGCTATTAGCCCATACTTTTGTTCCGTATACCATTGTTTCAGACATCAGTTCGACTTTACAATCATACCAAGCCCATCCAGAAGCCTGACCGTTTGATGTTGCATTTGGCAGGATATCTCTGTAAGACATTACATGAGAAGAACCGAAATCGTTCACAATTTTCTGAGTAGCCTTTGCGAGGTTTGCAGTTCTCATATCAGAATTTGCGTATGCACCAGTTGTTGTATTATTTGCAGCACCTTCTGTATACTGACCGCTATCTGTATTATGCATCTGAGCATTATACAGAGCTGAGTCAGGTACAAGGCACATACTGTTACCCATAGACGCATTATCTCCAATCTGTTTTCCAAGATTGAATCCAGCGATTCGATATACAGTGCCATTGATTGTAAGGTAATCACCTACATACAGGTCATCAAATGTACCTGCCTGAATAGCTTTAGACATCGCAGATGTGTAAGCTGTACCTAAATTCTTACCTCTGAAGATCGAGTTGTGACCACCCGCGTTATTACGAGCAGCTCCTTTGTATAGTTCATTTACCGCATCCGGCAGAGACTTTTTTCCCTGATCCAGACCAAAAGTCTTGCCTGCCAGTTTATCAAGTGTAGCGGCAGAAAGGTTTCCAAAAGTTATACCCTTAGTACCGTTCGCGCCGTCAACTGGAAGTACATCAGTATCAGCAATAGAAGTAACAGCAATAAGGTCTTTAATTCTTGTTGTATTTGCCATAGTATATTCCTCCTATTATATACCTAGTTTCTTTTTTAACTCGTCGTATAGCAATCTGACCAATAAAAAATGAGTATACTCAATGCAGTAATACTCATTATCATCATTATTAAGATTTAATTTTCTTGTTCCAAGCATGAGGAGTTTATCTTCAACTCCATATTTATTCCTCCTGTAAAATCTTTTCAACATTTTCACGTATTTCTTCTGGTACGTCATCAATTGTAATAGTACCTCTTTTAATACGCCTAACGTAGGCATTAAGTATTGCTTTGTTTGTCATTGTTTACCTCCAGTATCTGTTCATATAAGTAACATACTGCATCATCCAAATCGGCTGAGGTATTCTTCAAAGCAAGATTTTCCTCATACAATGCACATACAGCATCGTCCAAATCTGCGATGATAGTATCGGTTGAAGCCGCTTCGCGTCGGGCTATCTCAGCCATTTCTTCTTCTGTATACTCTACAAATACTTCTACAGTCTCATAATCATCATCGTTCCATGCGAATTTTGTTATATTATCGATCGGTATAGCGTCTTTTTTGATACGTACCTCTGATGTGTAGTAGCCGTTTGTCATTTCTTCCACCTACCTCTTATATAAAATGAGAAAAGTACTTGAATGGAATCATTATGTTGAATGGGACACATAACATATCCTTTTGGAGCGTTCGTTGTTGTACATGAATTAGCCACTTGAAACGAATAGTTACCTCCTGCAGTTTGAATTTCTACAAATCCCTGTGGGGCATCCTGAAAATCACCGGTCTCTATAAATGTAAACGGTAAAGCATAGCCACCTTGTAAATATTGTGAGTAATATGCATTACCCCATTTTGTATTTGCTGCAACCTTATTAGAAGTTGTACACCAACATTCAGCAAACCCACTTCTCCATTTGCGATATGTCCAAATGCCAGATCGCCCTTGAGCAACAACAAAATCGTTAACAGAGTCATCACCTACTATTAGTTCATCATAAGCTTTAATAAAGTCTCCGATAATTTCACGAGCACCGATACTTCCTTCTTCTGACTGGATACCAACATCGCATTTAATAGCTTGGTAAAAATGTGCTGGAAAGTCAACATGAAAACCATCTTCGCTTGCAGGCATACCGAATGCAACGCCTTTTCCTCCAGCCTTGAAGTCTATTGTAAAAGCCTTAGACTCCAAGTAGATTTGATATGTAGATGCTCCGCCCTTAGAGTCTGTAACGTTAATATTTAATACATATCCGTTATCTATAGAGTAATTTCCACCAACAATAGCGTTCACATTTCCGTTAGTACCGCTTGCGCTAATTGTCTCTCCTTCTACGACTATAGATCGAACGTTATTCACACCTACAATCTGGCAGCATTCCCAACGGAACTCTACCATAGCATACGTACCTTCGCCATAGTCAACTCCTGTGTCTGTGCATCTATGAACAAATACATTTGTAATCTTAGGAGCCCAATATGCAAGCTCCCATACAGCGTACAGAGTCGTGTTTGCGTTTATCGAACACACACCACCTGCAGAATATTCAGGCACAGAAGCATTCTGATTCGTAGACCAACCTAAGAAGTTATAGTTCGTCTTTATTGGTTTTGTACTAGATAATGTAAGGTTTTGACCATGTGTTTTAGTTTGTGAAGCAGGAGCCCCGGAACCCCCATTCGCGTTGTACGAAATCGTATATGTATTTAATCTCCATTGAGCATATAGCGTTATGCTGTTCGTATACGTCCACTTCCAGTCTTTACCTATATATGAAGTCCAGTCTGTTTTAGAGCCATTGGAAGCCTCATTCCATCCGGTAAACGTATACCCATCCCTAGAGAACGTATTCGCCTTTGTTTTGTAGTTACTGCCATACGATACCGTATCTGTGGACATCCTTCCCGATCCACCATTGGAGTTATACGCGACGTCAAACAACCACGTCACAGCAGGCAATGTTATTGAATTGTTTGCTGATATCGACGACGGGCTAACTCCGGTCTCCATGTACGCAGATACAGTTACGGTTTTTGACTCGCCACTCTTATTCATAGTAACTGTAAATGTTTGTGTCGTAATGGTCGTATATCTCCACGAACCATTTCCGTTAGGGACTGAGAATGAAGATGCTCCACTTCTTGACTGACCGTCACAGCTCATAGACCATGATTTAGCTGCTGAGTTATAACCACCGTAGTTGAATCCAATTTCAAATGTTGCGGTTACATTATATTGATGAGTTTCCCTGATATCCCCTACTTTGGAATAGCTTAAACTTATCCTACCTGTACCAGCCATTTAATCACCTCCAAACTAATCCCATATTTCCATTACCACGAACCTCCCATACAAATCGTCCTATCTTCAAATTCTGCACAACTGTTGAGTTCGTGATATACAATTCATTGTTACTGATATACGCAACTTCTGCGTCGTTAAGCATAAAGCTAATTCTGTTCTTTGTAAGCTTCAACTCGTATGCATCTTGACCTGGTTTACGCTGAGCGCCAAGTGTTAAGTAACCGTCCTTATCAAATCGCATCCAGTTACCAATCTCTTCTTTATAATCCACCAAGTCGCCATTCACTTGGTCGATGTACTTTGTAATCTCCTTAAACTCCCAGCTAAAGTCTCTCTCACTAACTTCAGCGATTGCCTTTGTGTTATTTTGAATAAGTACGTTAGCCTTCGCAAGAGCCTCGTCTAAGTTATTTACCTTACCAGCCATTCCTGCATACTCGGTGTTAACAAACTTATTTAAGCCACTGTCGTCCGTATATGACTCATTCCTTCTCCAGTCACCACCAACAAACTGTCCGCTTGTTCTGTTTGTAACACATGTCATAATTTCACTACCCGTAAACCAAAGGTCTCCGACATTATATGGAGTGGTCGGTTGAGTAACATAAACAGAAGATTTTCCATCTATCTGGTCGAATACGACATCTGGCACAGGCATCTCCACCCAATTACCGCTACGATAGATGTATTCTTTATTGTCGCGAGTATCTTTCCACAAATCTCCCTCGTGGATTGATTTGTCTGTCCAGTTCACTGACGGGTCGGAATCTTGATACCAAGTCTCAACCTTTTTGTTGATTTCACTTGTTAGTTCGTTCTTGATTCCGTTCATATAATCGTCGATATCTTCTCCAGCTGACATCTGGATATGTCTACCGTCGATCTTGATATTTCCATCATCATCTACATACACATATTTGGTGTAAGAGCCATCTTCGTTCTTACGCTGAAGTGTAAATAAATCTTTGTTCGTATCAGATGCATCAGCAGTAATTGTCATACCATTCTGGTCGATTTTCACAGAACCGGACGTATTGTAAATACCGAGTTCGTTGCCAAGAATGATATTGCCGACAATCTTCTGCGCGATAATACCGTAGTCTTCTTTATATGTACCTGTCTCTGGGTCATAGTAAATATACTTACCGAGACCTGTCTTAACAGTTTTCCATCCATCATTGGTGTAATAAAATCCATGATTGATAATCTTTGTCTGTTCTGCGCTATAGTCGTCTCCAAACTCATTCTTTTCTCTCATTAAGAGACCTGATTCATCAACAACCATATTCTGATTATCAGCAGCATTTACGATTCTTTTATTCGTAAGGTTCAGACCATTCTCAACCATATCCATAATCTGCTTATTTGCATTGTTTCCCTTATTAGCCTGATGCTGTACCATAGAGTATGACGTAGCCATAGATTGAGCCTGAGCCAGAATACTCTGTGTATCTGACATGTAGTCCAGTCCATATGTGACATCAGAAAACTCTACGTCGAGCTTATCAAGATTGTCATAGTCAATCTTATAAGAGGTCAATCGAAGCTTATATACCACTCCGTCAATCTCGATGTGAACCCAGTTACCGACCTCGAAATTAACAAGAAGAGGAGAGAATGTTGCATTGCCTTTTACGAGATAAAGCTGATCGTGAGTAATGATATGGATTCCATCCAATGTAACGATTGGAACTGGAGATTCTTCCACATCCTGCTCTTTAACCAGAAGGAAATTGTTAAGGTTGCAACTGATTGTATGCTGTAATGTTGCAGATTTTACGATTTCACGTTCGGCGTTTTTGATAAATTCTTTTGCCTGAGCAATCAGTTCTGTGTCTGATAATCCATCAGAAATAAAATTATCATTCTGATATGTGTCGTCACGTCTGAAAGAACAGAACTCTACCCATAAAGCTTCTCCAAGATAACTTCGGAGATCAAGCTTGTTTGCAATAGTCTGACGCTGTTTCTCAATATAATCCAGTACGCCATCTGGGTTACTTCTTGTACCTCTAAGTTTCAAAACCTCTGCTTCACGTTCTCTTAATTCATCCTGAATCCATACGCTTCTGTTGTAGTACGGTAAGTACATGGAAGAGTACAACTCATTTTCCGGGTCAGCTACTCCCTGCTGAATTAAGATATCCAAGCATCCACGAGCGATACTCGCAAGAATATTGAGATTGTCCACACTATAGAATGACAGCGCCTGTTTAAAGTCAGATTCACTCTTTTTAAACAGAGCAACAGTACCAGTTGCATCGACTTCATTTTTCTTCATTGCCTTTTCAATCTGACATTTAATGAAGTCTGGAGTAGCATCTGATACATACACAGTCAATTCTGCGGATGTCGCTGTATCGTCATCGTTTGAGTATCCAGTAAGCGTGATAGTTCCTTTCCATACCTTTGCTTCGTAAATATTGCATTTTGCAGTAATTCTATACAAGGAAGTGTCAATGAACACTTTTGCATAATTTTGCACAGCAGATGTAACAGTAGCGGAAGATGAAATCTCTGCATTCTGAATACCGAGAGGAGATAATGAGCTCGTTGTGAGCTTTGCAAGCTCTTTTGCAGCAGTAGTTTTTTCGCCATGCTCTGACGCAGGAGCGAGAGTAGTCTTTAATAAGCTATAGAAATTTAATGCAGAATAATATACATCTGTCAACGCAGAATACCCTATGATTGGATATTTGACATTCGTCAGAGTATCATCATACAGCTTATATTTATTGATAAGAGCGTTATAATCAGCAATTACAGTAGATGGAATGTCTATCTGCTTCTTAGTTGAGTATGATTCGTATTCTGTATCATAAGCCTTCAGCTTGTCCTGTAAAGCTTGTGACATATCAGCACGAACAGAATCACTCAAATACCAAATATACTGACTACCGCTAGGGTTGATATTACGAATCGTCGCAGTCATCAAATCATCGCCAGCAACGAGGCGGAAACAGTTTTTTACACTGTCTTTATTTGATGAATAGGTAATATCTCCGGCAAAATTCTCATGACTAAGAAAAATGCCGCTATCAGTTCCATATCCGTAATTGACATTTGCAGAGCCACATTTCGGGCATACCTTTGTAGTGAATGAGCCACGTTCGCCGCATTCCATACATCGGTCGTTTAAATCATATACAGAAATAGTTCTGTGAATTTTGCCATCGTTATTTGTATATTCTCCATACTTAAAAAGACACTCTACTTCATTTGCGATGTCATCAAATGCATCTTTTATACTTGAACCATCCCATGAGAATGTCCTTTGCAGATTTGCGATAGAAGAATCTACATGCACAATCGTATAGTGAGATGCTTTATCTTTTAAGATTCTATCCAAAGCAGAAGCTTCTGGATTCTTTGGGTCGTAAATGATAGTAGGAGAGTAGTCATCTCTCGCAATATCATTCTCTGTGTTTATCTCAACACCATTTAATGTGAGCTGACCAAGCTCAGCCTCCTGTAAATGAACACCCCGACAATGCTTGATTGTACAGTCGTTTTCATCAACTTCTACAGAAAGTTCATACCACGGATTAAATGTAGATGTATCCAAATGTGGTATATACACCAATCTGAAGTCTCTGATGTCGTCCCATAACTGACATTCAGTACCATCGACTTCCTTATATACATCGAAAGATATCTCGGCGGTTTCTACAAGTGCATTTGCATTCGTCAGTGATTGGACACTGTGAATAATTCCCTGTTTGGTTCCGCCACGATAAGCAAGTACGAGGTCTGGTGTAATCGGCTGACCGTCAGGACTTATTTCAATAAGACCTCCGTATAAAGAAGTATTCACGCAATCACCACCTTCGCAATCGGATTATATGAAATAGAGTATGTACAAGGGAGATTGAACGTCAGCTTGTTCAATGTATTGCCATACTCATTGTTGATTCTTATAAATTTGTAATTGAAATCATCTCCAAGCTCATGTGATTTATTGCTTGATAATATTTGAAGGAGATGAGTAAATGTCAGTGTTTCACCGGATGAGCATCCTCTGACAACAGTCTCCCTTTTATCAAATTCATTCATAATCTTTAAGTCACCAGCTGATTTCAAAGTTATCGTGATATCAGGATAAATATATCCCTCGTCGTCACTTGTATCGTCAATGCTTACAGTTCCGTCTTTAGCTACAGACCCACTGATATTTACCTTGTCTTTATATCCAAATGGAGCAGTAGCTGTAAATGTTAGATGGAAACCAACACACACATCGTCTGAATGTATTTCTTCTACATTAAATGTTCCATTCCAGAAAATACCTTCATAGTCGTTACCACCAATTCTGAATTCGGACGCAATAGGACTTTCAAGCCATCTTTTTAATGCAGCCGATTCTTTTGGTTTTATTTCAGCCCCAACATTTTCTCCGCTTTTACATATCGACATTTCTGCAACAAATGCTCCATCGTATACTGAATATATAATCGGGAAATACCGCCCACCAAACATAGATATCGAAGTGAATTCTCTCTGTGAATCAGTTGTGACATTTTCTACAGAACCAGATCCATCGAATTCGCAAAGCATATATCCATGATTGCTCAATGATTCTCCTCTAAAGGTAAAATCGCATCTATCCATACGTCCTCCTCCTTTCGCAATCTATACCTTGAATTGTTTATTTAATTGATTGAATCTCTTTTCATATTCTTTTCTGATTTTACGAATCGCAAATACAGATTCTTTGTATTGCTTCCTATAAGCAAGGGCCTCTTGGATTCGTGAGTTCCATTCGTCTCGCAAAGACTCTACATCACCAACAATTTGCTCATAATGTTGATTTTTATCTGAAAGCTCTGCATTTTCCTCATGCAAAGCTTTGTTTTCATATTTCAATTTTTCAATTTTCTCCTGCAGACTTTTAATTGTTCGTTCCTGCATATCAACTTTTCTGTTTAAATTCATTGTCCTTTTCCTCCAATAGAAAGAGAGGCAACATATTCATTGCCTCTCTAATTGCTACCACTGATATTTATTTTTCGATAGTTTACTGCCACCAGATAACTGGTCAATAGTCATAGAACGAATCATCTTTTCAAATTTTCCGTCTTTACGCATCTGATTCATAAAATCATTGTAGTCTTGTACATGGTCTATCGGAATAGTTACCTGATAGGTAATATCTCCGATATTTGTTGTGTCCTTGCCAGAAATCGGTGTGCTCATTTTGGCGATTTGTGATAATACATTTGTTGTACCATCATCTCCAAACAATGCACTGATTGGGTTGCTTCCGTCTGCGATACTTCTCATCGCATCTTTTAATGCAATGAAGTTCTTAGTATCTTCTGGGTTAAGAACCATCTCAGGTTCCGTTGGAGATCCATCCAGCCAAGCAACTCCTGTGTAATCGGCGAGACCGCCCTTCTTAAATGCGCTGTAATAATACTGCGATAATTTACTCTTTCCTGTACTTACCCAATATCTATACAAATCTCCATTGTTTGCATGAGCATTGATGTAGCTTTGTACAGCAGCAGCGTTGGCAGCTCCAAATTTAGATGTTAGTCTACCTTTTCTGTCTGGGTTGTTTCCCCATCCAGATTTAGAGCCGTAAATCCAAATAGCAGCTGCAACACCTCGTTTTACATCTTCTGTAAACTTAGGAGCATTGTTTGCTGGCGTACTTGCAGGTGCAGAAGGAGCAGGAGGCTTTGCAGACGGGTCTGTCTTTGTCGATGGTGTAGCAGAATTTATAGTTGAATCAGCCTTCTTATCGCTCTCCTTAACCATCGCTCCAATCTTATATGCTATCTTTGTGATAACATCATTTACGGATGTCAGCTGAGTAAGGAATGATTCTCCATATTTGGTAATTATGGAGTATCCACCGCCTTCATTTGACCAAATAGAACGCATCGCTGCAGATAAATCATAGCCGACCTTTTCACTTTGTGTTTGCAGTGTTGTGCTAATATTAGCCGAGTTGGAATTGATTGTAGCTATCATATCCGCCATTAAGGCATCAATATTATCTAAGCGTTCATTCAAGATTGCTTCATATTCATCATATAGATTATCGAGAAGCTTTTTCTGTTCGCTGATATAATGCTCGTACTGTGTCTCTTCCAAGTCGTCCATAGCATCAGCTAAGTCAACCTGAATTTTCTGTATAGTGGCTTTGGTTTCTTCAGAATTATCTCCAGAGTAAGCAAGCAATTGCTTTTGAAGTTTAGCAATTTCTGATGACTGCTTCTCAATGTCTTTCTGATAATCATGCAAATCCTTAGCCGTGTCTATAGCATCAGTGTATTTATCAATTAAATCCTGTAAGGCATCAAGTTCTTTTTCGATACCATCAGCTACGAGGTCTTTAATTGCTTGTTTTTCATCCTCAGCTGCGAGAATTGCATCACGTTGTGCCTCTAATAGGTCTTGGCGATGTTCTAATAATTTTGTATTATTAGGGTCATTAGCAATCTCTGCGTTCAACTTCTTTAACTCTTCCGCATATTTATCAGCCTGAGCCATATATACATTATAGTTCTGACCACGGAGACCAAGTGTTGCCATACCTGTATCGGTAAATTTACCGTTATCAGTATATAGATTTGAGTTCTCCATTAAGTCAATCATGAAGTTTGCTTCGTCAGTAATATTGCTTATTTGTTCTTGCAGATAATCGAAGCGATCCCATTTCGTCTCACGTATTGAATTCTGGAATTTTACTAAAGCTGTCTCAGATTCTTGTATTGCTTCTTTAACAGAATTGATATCATTCTGCATATCATACCAAGCTTCACTACCTTCTTTAATTTCTCCAGAGTTAACGGCTTCTGACATGGATTTTACAAGCGAATCAAGTTCTTTCTTTTGAATATCAATGTTCTGTTTTTCAACATTTTGCATTGCTTCGTAGAATTTAGTACTTGCAAGATATCCACGCTCTTCAAGGTCGTCAATGCCATTGTCATACGTGTTTGTAAGATGCTCTAAAAGACTGAGCTGATTTTCAAAATCATTCGAGAGATTATCAAATCTATCCTTATATAAATTTGCAATTTCTTTATGCAAATCAGCCACTGCATCTTTTGCTTCGATTGCTTTTTCATAGAAGTCCTGATAATCTTTAATCTTATCAGCTAAGTCTTCATCTGTTACAGTGGATATCTCAAATGAACCTTCGCGTATCTTTCTAGCCCATGTTTCATCAAGACCGAGAGAATTGGCTTTTGCCATATAGCTTTCGTATGCACGATTTTCTACATTGATTTTATTTGCTACGGCAGATATCTCCGATACTAGAGCGCTATTACGCGTCGTAAGTGTCTTGAATGCACTATCTGCAATAACTTTTAAGCGATCGATAGCTTCAGAAGCTCTGTCTACAGCAATGGCAATTAAGTCAAATTCTTCCTCAAACTCTTTTTCAGCGTCATTATTTGAGCTTGAACTTTTAGAGGATGACTTCGTACCGCTTGTCTTCCTAGAGCCACTTGACTTTTTCTTGCTTGAACTAGATGTCTTATGAATAGATGAGCTGCTTCCAGAGCTAGGTCTGCGACCACCTCCTGACCCACTTTCATAGGCAGATAAATTCAAGGTATTAAATGCTGTGCCATCAGCCAAGGCAACCCTGCCGTGACCTCCCCCAGACGTAATACGTCCACTTTTAATGAGCTCTTTCGTCTGTTCGGCTGAAAAGATGATATCTCCCTTTTTAAGCTGTGCTATCTGTGCGCCACCAGGAATAGGGAACCATCTACCATTTCTAACAATTGACTCAGTGCCAAGTTCATTAACAAGAGCACTTTCATCTTTCATCAGAGACCAGTTATTACCAGCTGCATATGCTCCAATAGAATCTCTGTAATGATTCCACATAGACATCACAGTACCATCTGCGTGCGCAGTACCATCTGCGAATCCTACTTTATTCGCAATAATTGTTTGCCTTAATGTTGGCAGGAACGTAGGATAACTTCCGAGCGTGTAATTTGCCTTACCTGTCGCATCTGGAACCGTAGTAGGAGATGTACCTAAGTTAAAATTTGCAGTACCTGTTGCGTCATCAACTTTCTCAGGCTCAGTTCCTTTTTGATAATTAACAGGAACCTGTATACTTGATGGTTGTGTGTTAAGCTGATTAACAATGGCATTTACGTCACCTATGTTTTCAGCCTTAATGCCAACTGCAATCTGTACGGACTCTGGAAGACTGGCTAACTGTGTTGCAAGATTAGCTATCTGGTCTGTATTTGCAGCTCTTGCTTCAACGCTAAGCGGAGCAGCAGTGAGAGCTCTTAATTGTTCTACAATAGCGATAGCGGTATCCAAACTTCCATCTGTTTCGGCGTTGATTTTGGCATAGTATGTCTGTTCGCATTTAGCAATAAGTTCGTCTAATGCTGCGGCAGCCTCCGGATTTGTTTCTGCATCAATATTGACTCGTTCATTTTTTAACTGATCAATATAAGACTGCAGGTCTTCAACAGGAGCGGTATCAACATCAAAATCTAAATTGATTGAATCTGATATCTTACCAGCTTCTTGTAAATCCTTTAGCGCCTCTACAGCTTTTTCTACCTCTCCAGAAAAATCAAGGTCTGTCATGTCAACAGCCATGCCAGCATCAATCATGGCGCGCTCAAACAACTCAACTGCTTCGGTTGACATTCCAAATGCATCAGCTACCTGTTTGAGCTTATCTCCATTGAAATCGAACTGGTATGTACCATCCTCATTCATCTTGGCAAACGAGTCGCCCATTTTCCTGTTGACATCATCAAGAAAGTCGTAAAGACCATCGGTAACTAGATTGTTATCATCGTCATATTTCCAATAATCGAGTATGCTGTGGCTTGTACCTTCTATCGTTTTGCCAAGCTTCTCGAAGTCCGCTGCTGCGTCTCCGGTTCGTTGCTGAGCAGACAGCAGAAGGTCGAGATAGGCATTCAGAGACTCATCTCCGTACCATCCTTGGTCGAGAGTATTTTTCATACTTTCGTATGCACTGCCGAGGCTTTCGTAGGAGTCTCTTTCTTTGCTTCCATTCATCGCACTGATAAGTTTATTATAGGCAGATGTAGCTCCTTCTAATTCGCTCTTGAGTAATTTCGCACTTGCAAGCTGTGACTCCAACTCAGAAGTGTCTTCGCCTTTGGCACGTTTCTCATATATCTGATCTCTTAATTTTGAAATCTGATCAGAGAACTCTTGTATTTTATTTGCATTTAACTGGTTATTTAATTTCTCCAGTTCATCAGCATTCAAATGAACACCATTAGCTGTTTCTTCAAATAACTTATATGGGTTGTAGCCATCTAAGTCTTTGTATGCAGCAGTAAGATTGTCTATATCATCTGCTGTCAATCCAGTAGCTGATTTTGAATTCGATAAGGCTGTCTGTACTTTCTCCTGCGTATCCTGCAAATCTGATAGTGCGGACTTTAAGTTTTCAACAGCATTCGTTGTACTTTCAAGACCTTCCACTGGCTCTCCGGAAATAATACCAAGCTCGACAAGCATATTAGCCAGTTTTTGAATACTTGCTGAAGATGTATCACTGATAACACCTGCATCAAGAGCAGCTTGAACTAAAGCATTGATCTGTTCTTCGCCTTCTTGCACACCATCTGTCTGGAATGCATAAACAAAGTCTTTATCATCTAACTTCAAGTCTTTTAATGCATCAGCAGCCTCTTTTACTTTCTTTGATGCATTTGATGTATCTACACCATTAATCGCATCTTTGAAGTTTTGCGCGCTTATAGCAGCAGTATCAAGCTGGTCGCTGATTTCATTAAATGAATCAGCATAACCGCTCATATCTGACTGAAGCAATGACTGAACAGATTCGTCAACGGCATCGAACTCAGCTTTCGCCTCAGCAATTTTTGATGTGTCACCACTTGCTAGAGCATCATTGTAATTTTCGACAGCTTTTGAATAATCATTTAGCCATTTTGCAGCAGTCTGTGATACGCCATTAGTGCCTTTATACTGGTTTTTATCTCCGGCAATTTCTGCAGCCTTAGCTTGCTCATAGACTTCTTGATATTTGTCAAGTATCTTATTTGCGTCCTTTAGACTACTTTCTGAATAGCTGAAAATATCGTCCAACATATAGTTGCCATCGAGCTCTTCAGATGCGTTGCGGACATCTGTCATAAAGTCGTTTAAAGCCGCTTCTGCTTGAGATGCATCTCCATCAAAATAGAGAAGCATTTCACCACTAGCACCTTCTCGTGATGTAATTAAATCACCGTATTTTTCCTGAGAAGCTTTGATTGCTTTTTTTAGAGCTTCCGAAGCTTCGTCTCCAGTATCATAATACTGACCAAGGTAATAGGTTCTTTTCTTTTCCATTTCCTTGGTAGCTTTATCAATACCTTTCTGATTTTCATTCAGATATTTATTTGCATCAGACTGACTCAACTGCTCCATCAATCCGATTTGTTCACGAAGTGACCCGTTTACAAGATCTATCCCATCAGCCTGACTTCCATATGAATCAGTCAGAGACTGCTGAATCGACAAAAGTTCTGATTTTGCTTGATATGCCTCTTGTTCCGAAAGAGTTCCGGATGCAAGCTGTTCTCTCAACTCAACAACTCTGTCTTTATAATCACTCAGTGAATTATTTGTTTCTTTCCATGCATTGCCAGCTTCTTGAGCAGCTTGAACCTGTTTCTGCATATAGTTATCATAGGCTTTCCATACTAAGAAAGCCGCACCGACAGCTGCGATAATGCCAACAAGCGGAGCTAATGCGCCAAATAGAGCTGTTGCTCCAGCTCCAAGAGCAGCGAATACGCCAGATCCAGCTGCTGACGCTGCTTGCATTGCACTAATTGCTACAGTAAGTTTCGGAAATGCTACTGACAACGCTTCGATAATACTTGTAAGCGTCTTTGCTCCTTCAATACCTTTTATAGCAGACTCTTTTCAAAGGTAATATCATGTGGTATGATAAATAAAAAAGAAGGAGAGTAGTAACATGGCACTTATTAAATGTCCGGAATGCGGCGCTCAAATATCTGACAAGTCATCATGTTGTATACATTGTGGATATCCACTACAAGATGTTGATAAAATACCAGATTTATATTGCGTGAAACGAATTGAGGATAAGTGGGTACTTGGCAAAGCAAGAACTTTATTAGCTCAAATATATGTCACAAATACGCATTCATCTGAAAATAGTGATTATTCAATTATAGCGTCAGGAATTACAAAGGATAGAGCAGAAATGCTATTAGATTTTATCACTAAAAACAGAGGAGAAGCAGAAGTGATTATCGATGAAGCAAGTCAATCTATCAATCAAAAGATGATGGATTTTATCGATATCAACTTCAATAAAAATGCACCTGTCATGTGTCCAAGGTGTAAATCAACTCAAATTACAACAGGGCAAAAAGGATTCAGTTTATTAACTGGATTTATTGGAAGCCATAAAACAGTAAACCGATGCGCAAAATGCGGTTATACTTGGCAACCATAATTATCTTCTTATCAACGCCGATATAAGGCGTACCACAATTAAAGTGAGAGATAAGTTCTCACTACACGAGGACTATACATTAAAAGTCACTACACTAGGCAGTAGTGGCTCAAAGGGTGGGTAGTCTCTGAGGATGAAGCTGTGAGTCTTCGTCCGGCTGATGTTATCCTATCCGCAGATAATATCTGCAAGGCACTTAGGCTTACTATCACCATATGCCATCCAATCATTTGTTTCTGCCTTTCGCAACATTCACGCATATCATTTCCGATTACGTTGTAGTATGATTGGTTTAACCAGTTTCCCAGCAATTACCCCTTTGTGTGATTTATTTTCAAACGCTCACCCATAGTCTTGGCTCATATCTCCATAATGATACGTCCTTAACCATGCCGACCTCTACTATAAAAGTAACCCATGATTTTGGGTCAAGCCACGTTCTTTACTATTTTGACAATACCTAATCCAGCAAGAATTGTTCCAAGAGAACCTACTGAATTAACCACTGCATCAATAGCCTCTACGATACCTTTGAGAGCATCAACAGCACCTTTTGTTACATTGGAACTGATAAAGTCAGATGACAGCTCCTGAAAAGCTGCTTTCAATTCTCCGACTTTTGCTTTCGTTGTATCCATGTACAGATTATTCGCTTCTGTTGCAGCTCCGGCTGAATCCATAGCACTTGAGTAAGCACCTATTGCATCCTTGATATTTGTGATAGTAGACATGATACCAGAAGTATTACGTGTACCACCAAGAATTTCTGCAACACGGGACTGAGATACATCTTCCATGTTATCCCAAACCTCAGCTAACTGTACAAAAATGTCATACATGTCTTTATATGTGTTTTCATCTTTCATGATGTCAACACCGGATAAAGCAATGATTTCTTCTCTATATTTAGACAAACCTTGAGCTAATCCGTCTGTCTCTTCGCCCATCTCTTCGAGTTCTGTTGTAGCTCCACGAATACGAGCACTAACTGTCTTCCACATTGTACCTGTGGTTTCAGCGTTCTGCAGGGATGCATTGGTAGCAGCGAACAGAGCAGCACTTTTCTCAAAATCGGTTCCAGATGCATGGAGAGCAGCACCACCTCGCTGGAATGCAGCCATAAGCTCCTCAGCTGAAATAGCGTATTCCTGACCTACTTTTATAAGTACATCTGATACATGTTCTGCATCACTTGCGTCCATTTCATATCCCTTGATAATAGAAGTAATACCAGTTGTAGCTGTATCTACATCTGTATTACCTACATTAGCCATGATATTCGCGTATTTAGCTAAGCCAGCAGATTCATTCATTCCATATCCAAGTCTGGCAAACGTTTCAATCGAAGATGCTACATCCGTAACACTTTGACCAAGCTCTTTTGCTAGGGCGATAGAACGTGTAAGGAATGATTCCATCTGTGAATCAGACGCTCCAGTAACAATCTGGATCTGATTCATAGCGCTTTCAACTTCAACGGCTGCAGATACCATTTGCTTGGCAGTTCTAACAGCATACATAATTGCTTGCGATACAGTAAGCCATGAAGAAAATTTTGCAGCAAGACCGGATATTCTATCACCAAATGATTGCGTATTTTCTCCGGCTGCTCTAATTGCGGTCGAGGAATCAGTCACAGCGGCTTTAATAGAAGCAAACCGTTCTTTGAATTGTTCTGCAGAAACGGAGCCATTCATTAATCCTGTTTTTAATGATTCTAATGCAGTAATCTGATCTTTAAGTGATGCGTAGCTTGCACTTGTATTGCCATTTCTTGCAGCAGTCCATTTCTGTGTATTTGCAGTTACCTGTCCAAGTAGCGTATTCACTTTCGTCAGTGCCTGAGTGTGCTTTTCAGT
>ERZ836358.1306-NODE-1306-length-25081-cov-14.436586_pt1 | contig 25081 bp, 19 predicted proteins | sample MGYA00519942_ERZ836358 | MGnify/ENA primary metagenome ERZ836358 (study PRJEB31850, sample SAMEA3708798) | human gut metagenome | biome: human gut; feature: human-associated habitat; material: faeces | place: China | collected 2014 ...
GATGGTTATAATACAAACCTTTACATAGAGTCTCCTTTTTTGGATGATTTTGAATCTTTGGAGGAGCAATTGTATCTGCGCCGTGATATACCGGACAGGAAGAAGTTTTCTAAAGAGGAAGCCTTTTCAGCGGGCATGATGCCATTGAGTATCATTCCTAATCCGTGTTGGGATGAATTGAAGGAGTATATGATGAAGAAACTGCGATATACGGAAGAAAAGGCGGATAGTAGTTTGGCATATTTGTGGTTTACTGCTCAAACGGAAGAAAATTCAATGTCTATTATTACTTCAATGATTAGCCACAAACTTTCTTCCATGCAGGAACTGCAAGAGGCCATTGAACTATTTATGGATTATGTGAATCATTGTCCCCGTTGGTTCTTGAAAGGTTATTCTTCAGAGGAGGCATTCGTTTTATTTCAAAAAGACAAATTTAGAAAGAATCCTCCCCGCATTGTTGCAGGCCCGAATATGAAGGCTGCCGGTATGGACATTACTCCGGAAATGCAGGAAAGGATAGACAATCTGTTTCGTGGCATGCCTTCCGAACACACGGTCGGAAGGAACGATCCTTGTCCCTGTGGAAGCGGGAAGAAATATAAAAAGTGTTGTGGCAGAAATAATTAAGAAAAGGACGATTGCGGAAGAATATCCTGCAATGAGACATATTATGAATTTGGAAGAACAGTGAATTAGATGAGTACTTTTCGTTCCATAGAAGAACTGGTCAAGAGTCTCGACCGGGAGAAAGAGCTCTTGAAAGAAATGTTTGCTAAACGGAAATCTCTTTCGTTCCGTTATGATTATGCGCTTGAAATGACAGAGTACAAAGAAGAGCGTATCCGCTATCTGATAGACTATGGAGTTATCCGGGACACTGGCGACTTTCTTGAAATGGAGGATATTTATCTGAAATTCTTTGAAGACGTGCTCGAAGTAAATGAAGAAATCAATGTTTCTTTCGTGCAGGATTACCTGACGCGACTGAATGAAAATATTGACTATTATCTGAAAGAGAATAACGAGCAACGTAAATACAACTACCAGCGTGAAGTGAAACGCTGCCTGAAAAACATCGCTCTGACTACAGTCCGCAATGTGATGGACTTGAAAAGGAACATGGATAATACTTATAAGAACGAACCGAATTATAAGATAAAGAAAACCAAACTCGTCCGGCTTGATGAGAAACGGAATAATATTGCTCTGCTGATCCGTAAAAGTGAGGAATTGATAGACTACGGACAGCCTGTTTTCTTCCGGGTGGCGATGGACGTACAAATGCGGAATGTAGTTAGTGACGTGAAACTTCAGCTAAATGATTCGTACCATAACCTAATTGAAATCCAGAAACAAATCATCCATTATCTGAATCTGATAGATTATCAGAACCGTATCTTTGAGAAAGTAAAGAAGTTGAAGTACTTGAAAGACCAGTTCTTGTTGGAAGAACATACAAGTATCCGTTCTGTTGCCGCACAAAAAAATCCTGTCTGGATGGAGCCGCAGGTCGGTTATCGCATCAAGCTTTCCATTGATAATCTACGGACTTCCGATGAGGCTTTTCAGATTTTGAAGAAACTTGTCGCGCGGCAGAGAAATTCTCCGAAAGGAATGAAACAACTGGCAGATGCCATTCCAGAAGGATATCTGGATGGGCAGTCGCAAATGATAGATACCGTAAACTTGCAGGAGGTGCATAATTCATTTATGGCGTCCAGCACCCATCTGTTCTCTTTTGTGATGAACTATCGCTACCGGAAAGAGGTGACACGTGGAGAGAAATTAATCTTTTTCTGCCAATTGGCGTCACAGTATGCCGACGAACTTCGCTTTACGGATACTTATGAAATCTCCGACGAAGTGGAATACCCTTTAATATATGCCAAATGACGTATGCTGAATACTAAACACAGATGACCATGAAATACACTGAAGAGATATTTAATATACTTAGCAAAGGGGGATTCATTTCTTCCAATAGTGTCTCTACCCAAGTGAAACGCTTGTATGATGCCATTGAGGAAGATTTGCCCGATTATTATGATTACTATAAAGGCATCGGTTTTTATCTGGAAGGTGGTGACGGTTATTACTACTTTACTCGCAAGGAATCGAAAGTCGATTTGGAACGTAAACTGGAAGCAATTCAGAAGTGGATTGATTACCTGAGTTTCCTGAAAACCTATCATTCGGCATTCGGCCCGGGCTTTCTGTTTCGTGCTGCTGATATTGAGATTCAGATAGGATGCGATATCGAACTGAAAGAAAAGGCAACTAAACTGTTTTCGGATAAGAAGAAATATGATGAAGTAGTCGGCAAACTGCTGAAAGAACTGGAGAGTATAGGACTGATAGAGAAAGAAAACGAACTTGACGGGACGTATAAAGTATTGTCGGCTTTCCATTATATGGAGGACTTGGTTGATTGTATCACAATTTCAGAGGAGGTGCAAGATGAGATACCTGAATAAGATTATTTTTCTGAACAGTGCCCATATTCCGTATGCGGAAGTGAAGTTGGATGGGAACGTACATTTTATAGGTACGCAAGGTGTCGGTAAGAGTACGCTGCTCCGTGCCATCCTATTCTTTTATAATGCTGACAAACTAAGACTAGGCATTCCGAAGGAGAAGAAAAGCTTCGATGCTTTTTACTTTCCATACGCCAATTCTTACATTATCTATGAAGTGATGCGGGAGAATGGGGCGTATTGTGTGGTAGCTGCCAAATCCCAGGGACGGGTGTTTTTCCGTTTTATTGATGCGCCATTCCAACAGGACTGGTTCATTGACGAACACAATGTGGTACATTCCGAGTGGGGACGCATCCGCGAACATATCGGTTCGAAGATTCAGATTACTGCACAAGTGACTAGCTATGAAATGTATCGGGACATTATTTTCGGTAATAACCGCAAGCATGAAATGATACCTTACCGCAAGTTTGCCATTGTGGAAAGTGCAAAATATCAGAATATTCCCCGTACGATACAGAACGTCTTTTTAAATTCCAAACTGGATGCTGACTTTATAAAAGATACCATTATCCGTTCGATGAGTGATGAGGATATCTCTGTCGATTTGGACTTCTATCGTAGCCAGATAAAGGAATTCGAGCAGGAATACAGGGACGTGATGCTTTGGTTTACAAAGAACAAGAATGGAGAAGTGCCTGTCCGGAAGATGGCGGAGAAAGTAATGAACGCCTATCGTGACTTGATTTATACTCAAAAGCAGATTGGTGAAGGGCGTGCGGAGCTTAACTTTGCGGAGAAACAGGCTTTGCATGAGATTCCGTTAGTGAAGGAAGAACAGGCTAAAGCGGAGACGGAACGTGAACGGTTGCTGCGGCTTATGGGTGAACTGCAACAAAAGTACACCAATGAGCGTGATGGCTTAATTAGGGATATAGGTATAATAAACGATTTGCTCAAAAAGATACGTGAGAAACGTCTGCATTACGAGCAGATGCAGATTGAAGAAATCATCAAACGGGTATCTTGCGAAGAATTACTGATTCAGGAACTTGAACAAGTCCGGAATATGAAATCGGAACTGACAAGAGCTTATGAGGACGTATTGAGTAAGTACCGATTGCTGTTTGAGAAACTGGAAGCTGATTTCCGTACTTTTGAGAATAGCCAGCAAGCACGGATAAATGCTCGGAATGCGGAGATTGCCGGCAAGCAGGAAGAATTGATGCAACAGCTTCGTGTGGAAGAAGAAAAAGTAAGGGTAACGCAAGAAGAGAAAGTGCAGACTGTGGATAATCGTATCCGGCAGTTGCGCGACGAACAGGCACAGTGTAACCTGAAACTTCAAAAGGTGAAATACGAACATCCCCATCAAAAGGAAATGTCCGATTGTGAAGATGGGATTAACGAACTGCGCAAAAAGGACAAGGAACTGGAACTTGGCATCCGTCAGCAGCAAGGAGAAATAAAGCAGTTGAGACAGGAGTGTGAATGGAAAGTGAAAGAATTGAAATGGGAATTTCAGACAAAGATGGAGACCGTTCGTAAAGAACGGAGCGCGATTGAAGAACAGTTGCAAACATTGGACGCCTTGATTGAGAAACGAAAAGGTTCTTTGTGTGAATGGCTGGAGAAGAACAAACCGGATTGGCAGGAGACGATAGGCAAGGTGGCGGATGAGGAACTGGTGTTGTACAACAATGAACTGCAACCTCAATTAGTGAATAAGGAAGCTACTTTGTTCGGCGTTTCACTCAATCTGACAGCAATCGAGCGTTCTGTCCGCACTCCCGAGGAAATGAAGCAGGAGCGCGATAGGCAACAAGCAGCCCGGCAACTCTGTACCGACCGTCTCACCCGACTGACGGAAGAAGAGGGGGAAGCTGTTTCTTCTTTGGAGAAGAAGTATTCGAAGCAAATACATAGTATTTTGGAAGAACAACATCTGATGGAAGCCGAGCGAATGCAGATTCCTGCAAAATTGAAGAATTTGCAGGCTGATTACGCCTCATGGAAGACGAAGGAAGAGGAATGGAAAAGAGGATGTACCGAAGAATTGCAGGCGCAACTGAATGAAATCGGACATCGTCTTTATGTGGCGGAAGGAGAGAAGGAGAAGCATTTGGCGGAACGGGAAAAACTGTTGAAAGCTTGCCGGAAAGTGTATAATGATAGCAGGACGGAACTCCGGAAGGAACTGGAGGAGTCTGTTGCCGGCATTCAGCAAGAGATAGAGCGGATGAAACAGCAAACTGCGGAGCGGAAAAAGGAATTGAAGCAGGCGCAGGAGAATGAATTGAATGGAAAGGGTGCTGATACGGTCACTATCCGCAAGTATGATGACAGGCTTGCCGAAATAAATAAAGAATTAGATTATATAGGTAAATCCCGCCCACAAGTTCTTTTTTATGAAAGAGACAAGGAGGAGCTGTTTGATAAAGAACCTGCTACGCGAAGCAGGAAGAAAGAACTGGATGCGAAGCTAGTTGCATTGGACGAACGTTTCGCTCTGAAAAAGGAGAAGTTGCAGGTTCAGAAAAAAGGGGCGGACGAGCATCTCGAGCGGATTGGCAAAGAATTGCACTTATTGGAGGACGGGTTGAATAAAGTGGATATGTTCCGGAAAGATGAAACTTTTTGTCCGCCTTCTGTGATAGAAATAGGAGAGAAGCCTACCCGGAAAAATTGCGATGTTATTGTGGAAGAGTTGAAGTCGCTCATCGTATCCACTATCAGAAAAACAGAAGAATTCAAGAAAGCGGTGACGCAGTTCAATGGAAACTTCTCGTCAAAAAACACGTTTCATTTCCGTACGGAACTGGTTGGAGAACAGGATTACTATGATTTCGCTTCCAATTTGTGCGAGTTTGTGGATAATGATAAGATTTCCGATTATCAGAAACATATCAGTGAACGGTATACGGATATAATCCGCCGGATTTCGCAGGAAGTGGGAGGACTGACCCGTAATGAAAGCGAGATACACAGAACAATAAAGGATATCAACGACGATTTTGTCAAGCGGAATTTTGCCGGAGTAATAAAGGAAATAGCTCTTCGCCCGCTTCAGAGCAGCGATAAACTAATGCAGCTATTGTTGGAGATTAAACGGTTTAGCGATGAGAACCAATATAATATGGGAAAGGTTGACTTGTTCTCGCAGGATTCCCGTGAAGATGTCAATGCGGTGGCTGTCCGGCATTTGTTGTCGTTTATGAAATTCCTGCTCGACGATCCGGGACGCAGGCGGTTGGCGCTTGCCGATACATTCAAACTGGAGTTCCGCGTGAAAGAGAATGATAATGACACGGGATGGGTGGAGAAGATTGCCAATGTAGGTTCCGACGGTACGGACATTCTGGTGAAAGCCATGGTCAATATCATGCTGATTAATGTGTTCAAAGAAAAGGCGTCACGTAAGTTTGGTGACTTTAAAATCCATTGTATGATGGATGAAATAGGCAAGTTACACCCCAACAATGTGAAAGGTATTTTGGACTTTGCCAATTGCCGGAATATATTGTTGGTAAATAGTTCTCCCACTACTTACAATGTGGAAGATTATCGTTATACCTATTTATTGAGTAAAGACGGGCGGTCAAATACACAGGTTGTCCCATTGTTAACCTATAATAAGATAGAAAAATGAGTGGCAGTTTATTTACATTGGCAATGGCGAGGCTAGTTCTGAAAATGCTGGGCGGTGAGCTCATACCTTACACAAAGTTTGATGGACTGATAGCAAATAGATTAATGGATGAGGGAATCATCACTATTGTTCCCCGAGGGAGTAAGCGTAGTTTTCGTATGATTGACCCGGAAGGATGCCGTATCTACATCTCCCAGAATTATACTTCCGGCATGGAGCTGGAAGATTGGATTGAGATGAAGAACTGTCCGGATGAAGTGTCGCGTTCGGAGCAAGTGGCGAAGGCGGGGGACTCTAAATTGAGATATACCCGTACGTTCAAAGGTTTTCTCCTCAATTGTTATACGCCTATAGAAGCTACTTTTCATGGCGAACCATGTGTGCTTTCTCCCTTGCAAGGCACTTCTATTTTCATGCAGGATTACGAATATTTCCGTATTCCTGAAGATGTTGTAGTAGTGGGTATAGAGAATGGAGAGAATTTCCAGCATATCCGTGCCCAAAAATACTTGTTTGAAGGAATGAAAGTTCTTTTCGTGTCCCGTTATCCGCAATCGAAGGATTTGTGTAACTGGCTAAAGATAATTCCCAATCGCTATATTCATTTCGGAGACATAGATTTGGCTGGCATTTCTATCTTTTTAAATGAATTCTATGTCAAATTGGGCAACCGTGCGGAATTTTTCATTCCTGCGGATGTGAAGAAACGCCTCAAGGACGGAAACCGGCAGCTTTATGATAATCAGTATTTGCGTTATAGGGCTATGTTGGTTTCTGACGAACGTTTAAGGCCATTGGTGGCAATGATTCATAAATATGGGAAAGCGTATGAACAAGAAGGATATATAAAGTATTAAATTAGTCATATCAGCATCTCTATGAAATAAAAAATAAAATATATCTGTCATCTGTCACGGATTATAATCTAACTTGCAGAGTATAAGTATTTAATAGTGTGACAGCACAGTGTGACAGCAGTGTGATGGCAATAATGCTGTCACCTAGAAAACAAAGACAAAATAAAGACGCTGCTCGAAAATAAATAGTATCAGCCATCAATGGATTAGTTGTTTAATTTATTATCCTCGTACTTATGAGTTGTGTCCTGCCTTGAAACCAACAGTTTCAATGTGCGAAACTTTAGTTTCATACGCTTGAAACTATAGTTCCAATTGCTTGAAACCATTGGTTTCTCACCGATGAAACTACAGTTTCCCTTAGCTGGAACTGTAGTTTCAAGCAGGGAAAACTAATTTGCCCCGTAATTCGGCGGTGGCAATCCCGTTTCTTTCGGTTAAAGAGATGCTTGATATGTCAATAATTTTCTGTATTAAAAACTTGTTTTCTTTGCCGGTTTCGGATATTATGACTAATTTAGCAGTCTCAATGATCACAAAGACGCTGACAAAACAAATTATTATCAAATTAATGAAAATTACTCAATTTCGTAGGAACGAAGATACGATAGCGCTTAGCGTAATGGATCTTGATATACTGGTAAATAAGATAAAGACAGAAATAAAATCCCGTCCTGTTTCTACATTCAGAGAGCATCTGCGATATACCCTTTCCGATGAACGGTGTATGTTTGCCGATAAACTTCCCCAAATAATTCCTGCCGCCGAATTCCGAAAAGTAAACGGTCAGAAACAGATGAAAACCTACAACGGTATTGTAGAACTAACTGTCGGTCCCTTATCCAATAAGTCGGAAATAGCTTTAGTGAAACAAAAAGCCTGCGAGCAACCGCAAACCCGTTGTGTTTTTATGGGTTCAAGTGGCAAAACAGTGAAAATATGGACTACTTTTACTCGACCGGACAACTCCCTTCCTAAAACACAGGAGGAAGCGGAACTATTCCACGCCCACGCTTATCGGCTGGCTGTGAAATGTTATCAGCCCCAAATCCCGTTCGATATACTTCCCAAAGAACCGACTCTGGAACAATATTCGCGCTTATCCTACGACCCGGACATCATATATCGTCCGGATTCAGTCCAGTTTTATCTCTCCCAACCGTCATCAATGCCCGAAGAAACCACTTTCCGGGAATCGGTTCAAGCAGAAAAATCTCCATTGACCCGTGCCGTACCGGGATATGATGCGGAAAATGCCTTCTTGATGCTTTTCGAAGCCGCTTTTCGGAAAGCGTATGCCGATCTCCGGGAAGCGGGACTCGAATTGCGCGAAGACACATGGCATCCTTTAGTTGTCCAACTAGCCAAAAACTGTTTTGCTTCGGGACTTCCGCAAGAAGAAGTCGTGAAACGTACTGTTTTCCACTTCTATCTGTATAAACAGGAAGAACTTATCCGGCAAATGATTGGCAATATATATACCGAGTGCAAAGGCTTCGGCAAGAATATCAGCCTAAGCAAAGAGCAGCAACTCGCCTTGCAGACTGAAGAATTCATGAAACGCCGCTATGAATTCCGCCATAATACCCAAATTGGTGAGGTAGAATATCGTGAAAGGCTTTCTTTTCGTTTCCGTTTCAATCCTCTCGATAAACGTGCGCTGAACAGCATTGCTTTGGATGCGCAAATGGAAGGTATCCCGTTGTGGGACAGGGACATTAGTCGTTATATTTACTCTAACCGCGTGCCTGTATTCAATCCGTTGGAAGATTTTCTCTACCGGCTTCCTGCTTGGGACGGTAAAGACCGTATTCGTGCATTGGCAGCCACCGTTCCTTGTAAGAATCCGTATTGGATGGATTTGTTCCACCGTTGGTTCCTCAATATGGTTTCTCATTGGAAAGGAAGCGATAAAAAGTATGCGAACAGTGTTTCGCCCTTACTTGTCGGACCGCAAGGGACACGTAAATCTACCTTTTGCCGGAGCATAATGCCCCCTTCCGAGCGTTCCTACTATACCGACAGCATTGATTTTTCCCGGAAGAAAGATGCCGAACTTTACCTCAATCGTTTTGCGCTTATCAATATCGATGAATTTGACCAGGTAAGTTCGACACAACAAGGTTTCCTGAAACATATTCTGCAAAAGCCTGTACTGAATGTGAAGAAACCTCATGGCAGTGCCGTGCTTGAAATGCGTCGTTACGCCTCATTCATAGCCACAAGCAACCAAAAAGACTTGTTGACCGACCCTTCCGGCAGTCGTCGTTTTATTTGCATCGAAGTGACCGGAGTGATTGACACCAACCGTCCGATAGACTATGAGCAGCTTTACGCACAAGCTATGTACGAATTGGAACATGGCGAACGTTACTGGTTCGACCAGGAGGAAGAAAAGATCATGGTGGAAAACAACCGTGAATTTGAACAAGTCCCGCCGGAAGAGCAACTTTTCTTCCGTTATTTTCGTGCCGCACAGCCTGAAGAAGGGGAGTGGTTGTCTCCAGCGGAGATTATGGAAGATATTCAAAAAGGCAGTTCAATCCCGATGTCTGTCAAGAGGGTTAATTCCTTCGGAAGAATACTGAAAAAGCAAGAAATACCTTCCAAACATACGCGTAGCGGTACACTCTATCATGTTGTAAGACTAATAACCAGGTGACGGCAAAAATGCCATCACCCTGCCGTCACCCCTTGCTGTCACAGTCTTATCGGCTAATTACTAAACAATTAACCCCTAAACTGTGACAGATGACAGCAACTCACCAAATATATTCTTCTGTGTAGCGTTGGTAAGTTGGCTCTTCTTTTATCCCTTTATTGCGGAATAGTTGTCTGATGTAGGCTTGGTCTTTAGGCATAAGCCCCCGTTCTCCACGATAGAATCGATAATATCCCGTTTTTCCATAGTGTCCTACTAATTGTATTCTGATACTGACTGCATCCTCATAGGGGATTCTGTTAAGCAACTGTTTAAGTCCCCATGCCACATGGACTTTTACTGTAGTTTTGAAACATTCGCATTGGTTTCCATCCGCAGGATAACGTGCCGGATTAACGATGGAGATATAAAGGTAATCTGTTGTATCAAGTTGTGTAGCTATGTGGCGCAGGCATTTGGAGGCTTGTGGACATTGAGCGTTGAAACAACGGGCAAAATTGTAAGGGACAGACAGACTGTCGGGTTCTTCTTTCATTTTGTAGGGTTTATTTTATTTGTGAAATACTGTTGTAAATATTGCAAACAGAATTCTTCACAAAAGTAGGACTTTATTTTGGGAATGGGAAGCGTTGGGATTGTTTTATTTGTATGTTATGGGGATTTCTTATCAACATTTGGTAATTAGGGATACTCAATACATATCCCTAATTATTTGCAGCAAGGTTTCTCTTTCTTGTTTAAGGTTCTTTATCTCTATTTTTAGCCAATCAATTTCTTTGTTCTTTGAGGAAATCAATTCATCTACAACTCCCTTAGGGAAATAATTGTTATAAACGAAGTTGAGTATTTTATAAAGGTCATCTATTTCTCTTTTTTTAAGCTCTCAAATTGTTCTTTCTGTTTCTCTAACAGTTTCTCAAAGAGTTCAATCGTTTGTTCTATGGGAAAATTATTGAATGTTTGGTTATTACCAATTGCATTTTTTACACCGCAATTCTCGTAAAAATTATTTGTGTTATATAAAACCGTTTCTTCGTTATACTCTTTCAATCCGTCGGTAGTAACTCCTAATGCAGAGGCTATTTTTTCTAATCGTTCATCATCAATTTTCTCGGTTTGTTCCATTTTTGAAACAGCTTGCTTGGTTATTCCTAATAATTGGCCTAGCTCCGTTTGAGTCATACCGCGAAGTCTGCGTACACGTTCTATCTTTTTCCCAAGGTGATAGTGATTTGCTTTTATATTTTCTATTGTTTCCATTCTTCTATATATTAGATTGCTGAATCTAGCAGTGATTATTTCATATATTTTTTCAGGATCTCAATTTTATCTTGCTCACTTTTCAACAAACGCTCATATAACTCAACTATTTTTTCAAGTGGATTTATTTGTTGAACGATGGCGTATGTAGTAGCACCTTCAGAGATATTTGCATCCTTATAATTATGATGATTAATATTGAAAATCGTCTTTTCAACATCAAAGTCTTTAATGACTTCTTCGGATATTCCCAACACTTCAGCAATTCTTTTTAGAAAGCCTTCTTCTATTTCCTCTTGTTTCTCAATCTTTGAAATGACCTGCTGATTTACACCAAGATCGGCGGCCAGTGCTTCCTGTTTCATGCCTAAATATACACGAATCCTTTGTAAATTGCGTCCGACATGTCTCCGGTTTTCTTTCTCTTTTATTTCAACATCCATATTATTGTTCTTTAAATGAATACGTCTAGGCAAAGATAACAAGAAACAGTTTAATTCAAATGAAAGTGTGCTTTATTTTTTAGTGTATGGCTTATTGACACTATCATTTGAGGATTCATACAATATGTTAATCGTGGGTAGTCAATGCACCTTTGACAGCCTTACAATTTTTCGATTAACTAACTATTTCTTGTATCATTAATTATTATTTAAGCCAAAAGCTAGGGTACCTAACTTTTGCTTATAGCATTTCTCGATATTTATGGCTTCATAACTACTAATGCTAATAGATAGTGTTTCAAGGATAGACCAAGAGAAATTATTAGGATAGCTATTGTCTTGATCGTATAATTTTTGTAAGGTTACATTGTTTCCGTGTCCTCCTGTTTTGGCATATTCTTTCCATCTACCCCAAATGCCTTCTTTCCCATATGTTGAACCTATATAATTTTTTCCAGTTTTTCTGTCTGTTATTATATAAATACAGTTTACGGCAGAAAGCATTTTTTTCCATTCAGGATATTCTTTTTCTAATATTATATTTTTTAGCTGTGCGAGGGTTAGAGCTATTTTTTCATATCCGGGGAAAATATGGTCAAATCCTGGAGTAATTTCAATAATCTCTTTATCATTTTTATCATTAAGCCATTGATGCCAAGATATGGTTGAAGGCCCCCAGTCTATAATGATACGTTCTTTTAGTTCATCAAAGCCTTCTACTTCAGTTATTTTATAGCAATATTTGTTAGTGTTGCGTTCGTTGTCAGGACCTTCAATTTTGTAAATACCGATAAAACGGGCAATAGTGCCGTTTTCTCCAATAAAGGAAACAATATAATCGACATTTTTAAATACATCCCTATGCTGCTCACTTTGATATGCTATAAATTTGTCTTTATCATTTCTATACCAGTCATACGGGTTACCTTCTACTTCTACTCCATTTATGAATTGTTTCTGGCGTGCGTCTTTATGCCTTACTAACTTGATTCTTTTATTTATATCTAACCCTCTAAGTTTTAATAGTTCTCCAATTTTGATGATTGCCATAGTAATTTGTTTTTAAGATTAGTAGTTTTAGGATAAGCTTTCCGATTTGGATAGCTTGAGTACAAATATATGAAGAAAAAGTTATAAAGGGAAAAAGAAATTGACTTTTCCCCTTTACGTGGATTATTTTAATCCTTTAATCATTCTATCTATACATTTTTTCTTTTGTTCCATATTGGGATGAACGTAAAGATCAAGTGTTGTACTTATATTAGAATGGCCTAAAATAACACTTACAGTTTTGTAGTCGCAGTTGCTTTCTATGCAACGTGTAGCAAAACTATGTCTAAGACCATGAAATTTTAGTTCTGGAATATTTAGATCTTTCATTAGTTTCTTGTAATAATTGCGATATGTTCTAGGCTCTGTAGGCTTTTCTTCATTTGTTAGAATGTAATAGTTACCGTTCACTATCTTTTTTAATGGCTTTAGAATTCTGATTAATTCTTTTGTAATTGGGATCTCACGAATGGAATTTTTAGTTTTTGGAGTATTGATAATAAGTTCTGTATGTCTTTTCTCTCCATCAATGATATAGATGCGTTCAATTGTCCTTTTAATAGAAATTATTCCTAATTCTATGTTTATATCATCCCATGTTAAAGCGCATACTTCTCCTATTCGTAGTCCGGTACTAAGGCAAATATAAATTCCTAAATTCTTGAATGTGAAATGTTCTTGGATAAAACTCATGATCCTTTTTTGATGTGAGATACTAAGAACTTCTAAATGTTGTTTCTCATCTTCCGTTGGAAATCTGATTTCCCATTCTTTATAATCTAAGTATCCATGTTTTACTCCGAATTTTAATATCATTTTCAATACAATTAAAATATCCTTAATGGATTTTTTACTTAACCCATTATTAATCTTCTGAAGAGCAAATTCCTGTACCTTATTTTCTTCTAACTCATACATTTCTCCAAATGTCGGATAAATGTGATTTTCAAGAATTAGTACATACGCAGCAAATGTCGATTGTTTTACATATTGCTTTTTGTCTTCTTTCCAAAGTACGGAAATTTCTTTGATAGTTTTTTTTTGAATCATACTTATATATTTTTAGTTAAACAAAACAGGGTAAAGCTACGGGAATTGAGGATATAATTGCTATAATGTTCCCCATTTGAGATTCCCGGAATTTAGCGGAGAGTGGAAAATGGCAACATTTGGAGATATTGCAAAAGGATTTGACTATGGTATGAATGCTGCAGCCAAATCTTTCGATGGGAATAATAAATATATCCGGATTACAGATATTGATGAAGTTTCTTCTCAATATCTGTATGATGATGTTGTTTCTCCAGATGGAGAACTGGAGGATCGTTATCTCGTAAAAGAGAATGATATTCTTCTTGCTCGTACAGGAGCAAGTACAGGAAAAAGCTATCTTTACCGCAATAGTGATGGTAAGCTATATTTTGCCGGATTTCTTATACGTGCAAATATTTATAAGCACAATTCATATTTTGTGTTTTCCCAACTGCATACACTTCGATATAAGAAATGGATTTCTGTAATGTCTGCTCGTTCTGGACAGCCCGGTATAAATTCACAGGAATATGCTTCTTTCCCTGTTTATACTACATCTTTGCAGGAAGAAGATAAAATTGCCACTTTTTTAAAGTTACTTGACGAGCGCATCATAACCCAAAACAAAATCATTGAGGATTTGAAAAAACTAAAGTCTGCGATTATTGAAAAGGAATATACACACAAAACTAAAAGCAATTCTCACATAGGCGATTTCATTGAGCAGACTTCAAAACGGAATAAAAACCGTGCTATTCAAAATGTTTTATCCGTTAGTAATCGTCAAGGTTTCATCCAACAGAGTGAACAATTTGAAAACAGAAGCGTTGCAAGTGATGATACTTCAAGCTATAAAATTGTAAAAAAAAACAACTTCGCTTTTAACCCAGCAAGAATAAATGTTGGTTCAATTGCTCGTCTTACCACATTTGATAGAGGAATAGTAAGTCCTATGTATATTTGTTTCCGTACAAAGGACACCTTATTCCCCGAATACCTTGATTACTATTTTGAGACTAAGCAATTTTTTACAGAAATACAAAAGAGATTAGAGGGTAGTGTTAGACAGTGCTTATCTTTTGAAGGATTATGCAACATTCCACTTTGTATTCCAACGATTGAAGTACAGCAACAAGTTGGAAAGCAGCTATCTACATTAGTCCAAGAAATCAAACTGGAGATAGATTTCTTGGAATTATTACAAAGACAGAAAAAGTTTCTATTGCACCAAATGTTTATATGAACATCTGACGGAGCAAATATTGTTTCTGCTTTTGGTAATTACTTAGTAAATCAAGTTCTAATACCATCTTGTTCTGAATTGCTGTCAATAACCATGCAAGGCGTTTAGTTTCTTCAGATGAGTTTGGGAGTGGAATAGTATTCTCCAAGAAACGCCCATTTGTAATGCTTATGGTATTCTTTGCTCCTTTCTGAATAAGTCGATGCAAATAGTTTAGAGCATTGCTCGGCTGCATAAAATAGAAGTGTAGAATAATTCCGATATTGTCATTAACAGGTTCATATACACCATACAAGGGTGAAACAGCCACATTGTATCTGATGTTGCTACGTTTCACTATACCGTAAGGAAAATCTCCTGTTGGGCTTTTCGTATAAACGATGTCACCATATTTAACAACATTGTAATGCAAAGTATCTTTGGCTGCAAAAGAACGTCCAAGATACTCAATCTGATTAACAACTCCTTGAGTAACAGAAACAGAACAGACCTCATATCCTTTTGTGTTTTTTTCGTTTCGTTCTTGCAATACCTTTCTCAATTCTTTTTTTTGCCAAGTATTTTGTCTTACACCATCAATCTTTGCCTGATAAACAATCCCCTTGATTAAGGACTGTAACTTGTCAATGATTTTGTTTTGGGTAGCAATACGTTCGTCTATTAAATGTAACAGTGTGGCTATTTTCGTTTGTTCTTTAGTAGATGGAATAGTAATCTTGATAGATCTAATTTGCTCAAAGTTTAATCCTTGCCTATTTCCACCTGCTTGAAAACTATCAATTTGTTTCTGACCATGATTTGATAATAAGAAGTTGCAAAGAAATGCTGGAACAAGATTATCTTTAGTACGAATAATGCAAACATGCTGATTTACATTACCACCCGCTATTTGCTTATTCACTAATGCACTACGACCAATAGATGCACCTGTAATGTTAAGCAATACATCATCTAATTGCAGTTCTGTATTCTTTTGACGCAGATGTGTTTCTTTATCAATAAAAGCAATATCATCCAATTGTAGATGTCCCCAGCCTACATTTTGGCTACGAACAAAAGAATGTCCTTCTGATTTATATACAGTTTCTCCGCCTCTTGGAGTTACTCCACTGCCCACTTTTGTAGATAGACTACCAATTGTAGATTTTTTCCACTCTCCCGTAAACTCCGGGAATCTCAAATGGGGAACATTACATTTATCTTTATTGTTATTACTTGCCATAATCATTTTATTTTTCTAGAAAATAACATTGAGGATTTGTTACAAACAAAATATTATTGGATTAAGCCTAGCTCTTTCAAATAACCATCTATCTGTTTATCTAGTTCTGCTCGTTTTGCCTCTAATTCTTTAATTTCGGCCATGACCGCATGGATGTCTATTTCTTCTTCCTCTTCAAAAGTATCTACATAGCGAGGTATATTCAAATTATAATCATTCTCTTTAATTTCTTGTAAAGTAGCACAATGACTATATTTTTCTATTTCTTTTCTTTCACGATATGTATCGATAATTTTTTGAATATGTTCAGGACGTAACTTATTCTGTGTCTTTACTTTTTCAAATTCCTTACTTGCATCTATAAAGAGGATATTGTCATCTTCTTTGCGGCATTTTTTTATTACTAAGATACAAGTGGGAATACTGGTTCCATAGAAAATATTGGCAGGCAGTCCAATAATAGCATCAATATAATTTTTCTTTTCAATTAAGAATTGGCGGATTTTTCCTTCTGCAGCTCCACGAAATAATACTCCGTGTGGTGCTACACAAGCCATTGTTCCTCCATCATTGAGATGGTAAATCATGTGAAGGATAAAAGCATAATCTGCTTTAGATCTCGGAGCTAATACTCCAGCCTTACTAAAACGGTCGTCGTTATTGAATTTATCTGCTGCAGTCCAGTCTGCAGAAAAAGGAGGATTGGCAACTACGGCGTCAAATTGTCTGTCTCCAAAAGCGTCAGCTTCTAATGTATCTCCATTTTGGATGTCAAAGTCATTGTATTTTACACCATGAAGAAGCATATTCATTCTACAAAGATTGAACGTTGTAGGATTCTTTTCTTGACCAAAAATAGAATCGGCTTTACCACTTTTAGCTGTACGAAGAAGTAGGGAACCGCTACCGCATGTCGGGTCGAACACATCTTTTAATCGTACTTTGCCTGTTATTACAATTTCAGCTAAAATCTGACTAACTTCTTGTGGAGTATAAAACTCTCCCGCTTTTTTTCCTGCTCCGGCAGCGAATTGACTTATCATGTACTCGTAAGCATCCCCTAGAATATCTATATCTCCGGCTTCTTGTAATCCAAAGTCGATACCATTTAGTGCAATCAATACATCACTAATTAACTTATTCTTGTCGTCAGCAGTCTTTCCTAGTTTGGGAGAAGCTAAATCCAGATCAGAAAATAAACCACCAAAATCATCCTCACTATCCTGTCCTATTGTAGAATCTTCTATTTTTTTGAGTGAACGTTCTAAAGACGGCAAGATATTTTCTTTCTTGCTGATTAGCTCTATGATGGTGGAGTAAAGATATTCCGGTTCTATAAAATAACCTAGATTTTGAATACATTCTTCTTTTACATCCTGTTTTAATTCCTCATCCTTGCCATTCCATACTTCTTTGAAAGTAATATGATCTTCTTCTAATATTTCGTTGGCATAAAGTTCTATTTTTTCGGATAGATATTTGTAGAAAATAAAGCCTAAAGTGAAATACATAAAATCACTAGCAGACATGTTTCCTCTTAAAGTATTGGCGACAGTCCATAATTGACTGCGCAATTTTTGTTGTAGTTCTTCGCTCATATATTTAATGTAATTTTATTCCCAGTTAAATAATTCTATTATCGAATGTAGTTTGTCCATTATCCTTTTGAGTAGTGTACGGCGTTCTTTTAGTCCGATTCTTTTCTTTTTGACGGCCTCCTGAAGGATTTCGGGCTTTTCTTTCTGTAAAAAATCGTATTCATTTAGAAACTTAATGAGGGCTTCTTCATCAATTCCTTCTTCTTTTGCCAACTCTTGAATAGCTTTATAACGTTGTTGACTAACATAATTCGTCAGTCTACTTTCTAAGTCAATTGAACCATCAGATTTAGATTTGCTAAATCCATCTTTGTCATTATCCACGTTTTGACGAATAAATCCATCTATAAGTTTGGCTTTGTTACGCATAACAGCATCTTTTATCATGGTATCTAAAATCTGCTGACGTCTTTCTTGATAATCATTGCTCGAAGGATCTAAGTCATTGATTAGTGTCAGGATATATGCTACATTTATCACGTCACTATGAAGGAGTTCCAGACAGAAATCAATATCGTCTAGAGTTCTTTCATCTTTGCCATAAGGAGGCACATCTGTATCTCCTGTATTTTTCTTGTCATCAGGATTGGGGTTAATTACCCCGGTGGTAATATCCAAATATTTACTTCGAAAATCCATAAACTCTTGTTCTGATAAGATGAATTCTTTATCGTCAGGTTCGAAGTCTTCATAGATTTGCATTTCTGCCCGCTTTTTTATAATTTCACGGAAAGCTAATACAAAGTCTCTTTTTTCATATTCACTTTGTAATTTATCAATACTTTGTACATCAGGATACTTTTTTTTAAATTTCAAAGATAACTCATTAAACTTTTCTTTTACAACAGGAAAAGGTTCACGTAGAATTGTGTCTGCGGGATTATTGTTACTAAATAATTTTATGGCAGCATCTACATTGTTTTTTAAATCACGGAAACATACAATTTTCCCGAAACGTTTCTTTTCATTTAATATACGGTTGGTTCGGCTAAAGGCTTGTAGCAATCCATGATATTCTAAGTTCTTATCAACATAAAGTGTATTTAGCTTTTTAGCGTCAAAGCCAGTAAGAAACATACCTACGACAAGAAGCAGATCTAAAGGTTCCATATCCTTCTTTTTTTTCTTCATGCGTAGATTTATGTCATCATAATAGGCACTAAAGTTATCTGTTGTGAAAGATGTACCAAATGTGTTGTTATAGTCATTCATAATGACTTGTAGCTCATCTGACGTAACTTTATCATTAGCATAGCCTTGGTTCATTCCTGTTTGTTCGTCATCTTGGCTGCTATTTGCTGCGTATGTAAATACAGCTCCAATCTTAATTTTAGGATTTAACTCTTTAAATATTTTGTAATATTGTAATAGCATGGGGACAGATTGGATTGCGAACAGTGCATTGAATTCGCCATCAACTGTTGACTTGTTGAAATTTGTAAGAATGAATCTAGCTATCTCTTTCATGCGAGCTTCATTCATATAATCAATCCCAGATTCATCTTTACCTTTATAATATTCAACTAAGAAACCTAGCACATTTTCATCAGCAATAGCATCCTTGATGAGATAACGGTGAAGGCAGTCACTAAACACTTCTTTTGTGGTATGTTCTTGTTTGGCATTCTCTACAAATATAGGAGTACCTGTGAATCCGAAAATTTGAAGGTTACTGAAGAATTTGACAATATTTTTATGGCAATCACCAAAATGACTACGATGACATTCATCAAAAATCATCACAACTTTCTGATGGCGTACTTCTTGAAGATACTTGTTATAGTAATCTTTTGTAATAGCACAATTCAACTTTTGAATAGTAGTAATTATGATTTTAGAATTACCACTTAATCGTTTGATTAGTTCATAGGTATTATCAGTCCCATCAACAGCACCTGGTTCAAATGCTTCGTATTCTGATTGGGTCTGTGTGTCTAAATCATGACGGTCTACAACAAACATAACTTTGTCTATACCATCAAGCTCTGAAACTAACTGGGCGGCTTTGAATGATGTTAATGTCTTTCCTGCCCCAGTAGTATGCCATATATAGCCGTTTTTATTGGAGTTCTGTACTCGTTCTAATATACGTTCTACTGCGTAGAACTGATAGGGACGGAGTACCATTAAGCATTTATCGCCTTCATGCAATACAATGTACTTGCTTATCATTTTTCCCAAGTTACATTGGTCAAAAAAGAAATAAGCAAATTTACTTAAATCGTTAAAAGGTATATTTTCGGGGTCTGTCCAATTAAAAGTAAATTTGTAGCCTCCATTAGGGTTGTTGGCAAAATAGCGTGTGTTTACACCATTGGATATGACGAATAATTGTATATAATCAAATAATCCATGAAATGAGGTTTTATGATAGCGTTGAATTTGGTTATATGCTTCTTTTAATTCAACTCCTCGTTTCTTTAATTCTATCTGAACTAATGGTAGTCCATTTATTAAGATGGTTACATCGTAGCGACATTTTTTTCTCCCTTCTACTGTAATTTGATTGGATACCTGAAATTCATTTTGGCACCATTTATTTTTATTCAAGAATTCTACCCAAATACGTTCCCCGTCTTCTGTTTCTAATGGGTATAGGTCACGCAGCTTTTTAGCTTTCTCAAAACGTGTTCCTCCTTCCAAATAAATACAGATCTTTTCAAATTCTTTATCAGTGAAATGTTTTCTCTTATGTAGGGAGAGTTCTCTTTTATTGTGTTTCTCAAGTTGCTTTTTAAAATTGGCGTACAGATTGTCTTCTTCCTTGATAGAAATATATTCATAGTTCATTTCCATTAAGGTTTTTATTAATCCGTTTTCTAATACTTGTTCACTTTGGGTAACCATATGTTGTCGTATTTTTAATCCATAATCTAATAGATTAAGGATAAGGGAGCTTAAAATTGAATCTTTTCAATGAGGAAAAAGAAAAGATGATTTTAATATCTTACTTTTCTATCAAATTATGTTGTAAAGTATTGATTTTATTGTTATCAGTTCGTGTGTTATTGTAAAACTGATATTCTATAGGTCTTTATTCTGTTAGTCTCATAAGCAACTATCAATTCTAGCAAAATGCTAGAATTGATAGTTGCTTATGAATGCGTTTTTATTCTACACTTGTAGTTGATACACTGAAATTCTCTACTAATGTACTACCTTTCGTTATATATTCCTTTTCTAAGCGGTTAACCTCTTTGTTGTCTATATAGGCAATAACAGAAATTTTTAGTTTTTTGCCTGCTTGTTCTGATGTACTTATTACTGATCCTGCACAAGTCATCATGGAACCTTCTTTACCTGTCTGGCAGCTTATCTTATTTTCTGTCACTTTATTTACCAAATATGAATCACCTAAATATTCGCCATTTTCATTGTATAATTTTGCAACTCCGCTGGTGTTGGCTGCTCCGAATGCGATATTTAGATCAAAATCGTCTGTATTTCCCGACTGCTCTATAACAATTTTGTGTACTCCTGTTGTGTTTTTATTATCGTCATCGTTTCCACAGCTAACTAGGATGACTCCTAAAAATAGGGCAATTATGCCTAATAATGATAATATTCGCTTCTTCATGTTTTTTTGTTTATTATTACTTAATTATTTTTTCTTCCTGTGCTTCAAAGGACAAAGATACGTATTTATTTTTGAAAACAGAGACTTGTAAGGATATTTTTTTTATTCTGATTTTTGGATTTAAGAGATGGGGTGTTGGGGTCCGGTTTGTCCGGATCAGTCAGCCAAAGGACATTTTCTTCTTTATAAGTATACGTACTAGGAACATTTCGGAATACTATCTTATAGCTGCTATCATAATTCTGGCAGCTTTCTATTTCGGGAGTCTTGATTTGACCTTTTATAATAATCAGATTTTCGGAAGTATCTATCATAGGCTTGTGTGTAAATATAATAAGTCGTGCAGCTGTTTTTATTTATTATTTGGGATATAAAAGTAAGAATATTTTCCAGAATATCAAAGCTGAAGTAGAAAAAACAGTGAATGACTTTATTCAGCTTTGTATTGTTATAAATATAGAGTGAGATTCGGTTTGGGAGTATTGAACGTGATAAAAGAGATTTGTTTTGCCAATGAAATCATTATCTTTGCAAGGTATATATTAATGAACGAGGAGGATATTATGCTTGCATACACATATATTGAACACGGAAAGTTTGAATTGCAGGAGAAAGCGATACCGGAAATGAAGGATTCACGGGATGCAATCGTGCGTGTAACACTTGGTAGCATCTGCACCAGTGATCTTCATATTAAACATGGCAGTGTGCCGCGTGCTGTGCCCGGAATAACTGTCGGGCATGAGATGGTAGGTGTGGTAGAACAAGTAGGGGCTGATGTCACTTCGGTGAAGCCTGGTGACAGGGTGACTGTGAATGTCGAAACTTTCTGCGGTGAGTGTTTTTTCTGTAAGCATGGATATGTGAATAACTGTATTGATCCTAATGGCGGCTGGGCTTTAGGTTGTCGAATTGATGGTGGTCAGGCGGAATATGTCAGAGTTCCTTATGCGGATCAGGGTTTGAGCCGTATTCCTGATACTGTGAGTGATGAGCAAGCCTTGTTTGTCGGTGATGTACTTGCAACAGGTTTTTGGGCAGCACGCATCTCGGAAATTACCGAGAAAGACACTGTTCTTATCATCGGTGCCGGACCTACCGGAGTTTGTACTTTGCTATGTGCAATGTTGAAGCACCCTAAGCGTATCATTGTCTGCGAAAAGTCTCCTGAAAGAATTCGGTTTGTCCACGAGCATTATCCTGATGTGTTAGTAACGGAGCCTGAAAATTGCAAGGATTTTGTGATTCAAAACAGTGACCATGGTGGCGCAGATGTTGTTTTGGAAGTAGCGGGGAGTGATGATTCTTTCCATTTAGCATGGGCTTGTGCTCGTCCTAATGCTGTTGTCACCATAGTAGCCCTTTATGAACAGCCGCAGCTTCTTCCTTTACCTGATATGTATGGCAAGAATCTGATTTTTAAAACAGGGGGAGTGGATGGTTGTGACTGTGCCGAGATTCTCAAACTGATTGAGGAAGGGAAAATTGATACTACTTCTCTTATTACACATCGATTTCCGTTGAATGAGATTGAGGAGGCTTATCGTGTCTTTGAAAACAAGCTGGATGGGGTTATTAAAGTAGCTATATCAGGAAATAAATGAAAATTAAATAGAAATCACATATGAAGAATATACTGATAGTGAGCAATAGTGATACGTGTCGTAGTCGTATGGCGCAAGAGATTTTAAACTCGTTCGGTAGAGGTATGAAGATTAGTACTGCCGGTGTTTTGGTTGGAAATTCTGTCCCTGATGTTGTTTGCCAGGTGATGGAACAGAATGGGTATGACTTTTCACGTAGAAAGCCTTGTGATGTTGCGACGTATGCCCAACAGACATGGGATTACGTCATTACTCTTTGCCCAGAAGCGGAGGAAGTGCAAAAGGAAATGCAGGGTGTAGTGAGAAAATATGTTTCTTTTAATTTTGCAGATCCTTTTCGGGGAGGTATTCATGCCGATGATGAACAGGAAGAACGGGTGGTGGCACTATATGACGCTATGCATAAAGAACTGTATGAGTTTTTTCGGAGTGAATTGATGGAAAAGTTGTTACCTCGCTGTTCCTGTGGCGCAAATACGTATTGTAGGTGTGAGTAGGAATATAAGTAAAATCATATATGTACATCATCCGGTGATGGTGGCAGATCTGTGTCATTTTGAACGCGAAGTTGCCAGAAAGCAATAGCGGATGCGGTGGCTACATTGAGAGAATCGACACCGTTTGCCATAGGAATGCGGACTACATAGTCCGCCTCATTGATTGTTTCGTTTTGAAGACCATCCCCCTCTGTTCCCATTACGATGGCTAACTTGGGTTCGGTTGCTAAGATAGGATTATCGATAGAGATTGATTTCTCCGTGAGTGCCATAGCGACTGTACGGAAACCCTGTTTACGCAACTCATTGGGAGAACCGTCCAACCAAGTCCATGGTATCAGGAAGACAGAACCCATCGAAACCCTGACTGCACGTCGGTTTAACGGATCACAAGAATTGCGTGTTAATAATATAGCATCTATTCCCAAGGCGGCTGCGGAACGGAAGATGGCTCCGATATTAGTAGCGTCTACCACGCCCTCAATGACTACGATCCGTCGAGCTTTCCGACACATCTCCTCTGCACTTGGTAGTGCCCGACGACGCATGGCACAGAGGACACCGCGCGTCAGTGTATATCCGGTCAATGTGGCAAGTAACTTTCTTTCACCGGTATAGACAGGTATATCACCACAACGTTCAATGATGCCAGCCGCATCACCAGTGATATGCTTCTGTTCACACAAGAGGGCTAAAGGCTCATAACCAGCATTCAGAGCTACATGGATAACTTTGGGGCTTTCTGCAATAAACAAACCTTTATCAGGCTCGATACGATTCCGTAATTGAGCTTCGGTGAGGGTACTGAATATTTCTACTCCGGAGTCTGTTAAGGATGATATTTCTATAATGGGCATAGTGATTTCTTTAAACGATCTATTTTATTGCAGCAATGATAGTATGCGCTTCTTACTTACTCCTTCCGATGCAGCATACATAGCTGCCTGAATGATAGATTGTTGCAATTTAATCGGTAGAAAAGTTGTTTTTGAGACCTCTGAGACTTGTTTTTGAGGCTGTTTTACACTCTTTTCTTAATGAATCAGAACCATGAGGAAGTTTTGCATCCTCAATGAAGCTCACCTATCTTCTATCCGACTACAAAGGTATAAAATTCCGTGATGTTTTCGCCAAGAATGTCAACTAAATGCAAGATATTCTCATGGATAATGTTTGCTGACCAAAAGAGTAAAAATTGGTTGAAGCCTTTTCCCTTTTCTTCCCTTTGCTTGACTTAACTTTATTGCCCGTGTATATTATAACGGTCATTAAAGTCAAGTTGCTGGTGTGAAGTCATATCTTTTTCTTTTGGCAAGCAAAATAGTTCTTTGATATGATGAGTGTATGAGTAATAATTTGCATCTATATTACGAATAATATATTGTTTGTAGATAGGTGTATATAGCACTTACAAACCAAATTATGACATTTAGTCTTTGGAGTTTCTGCTCAAAAAGAGTTATGTGCATGGTTAATTATTTAATGACGTGCATTTTCTATGTACAACACATCATTAAATAAATAAAAAGTATTACTTTTGCATATTATATGATAGGTTGATTATGACAAAGTCATCGACATAGTCGTTTTGTACCTTAAAATAGATAACAAAATATGTCAAAGAATACAATGGGAACCAAACTTCCCCGAAAATTGGAGCAAAAGATGCAGATTGTAGGCGAGCAGATTAAGCTAGCTCGTTTACGTAGGAATCTGAGTGTGGCTCAGGTTGCTGAACGTGCCACCTGTTCACCGCTTACTGTGTCCCGAATAGAAAAAGGGATTCCTACTGTTGCAATAGGGATCTATCTACGTGTTTTGTACGCATTGCAACTTGACGATGATATTCTATTGCTTGCCAAAGAAGATAAAATGGGAAAAGCTTTGCAAGATTTGAGTTTGAAAAC
>ERZ836358.1332-NODE-1332-length-24652-cov-6.927633_pt1 | contig 24652 bp, 21 predicted proteins | sample MGYA00519942_ERZ836358 | MGnify/ENA primary metagenome ERZ836358 (study PRJEB31850, sample SAMEA3708798) | human gut metagenome | biome: human gut; feature: human-associated habitat; material: faeces | place: China | collected 2014 ...
TCGCCGCACATGTCGCCGAAGAAAATGATCGGACTTTCTTTCGCCGCGCCATTGGCGAAAGGCTGCGAGGCATTTTGACCTTTGACATACGAGGGGCTCCGGCTTCGGCCGGAGCCTTTTGTTTTGGCGCGCAAAAATGTGTTATTTCTGCGCGGAAATATGCCGATTATGCAGAGCGCATGTAAATTCGCGGCCGAAATGCTATATTTCTCCCATGAAGGAACGGAGCGCGCGGCGCGCTGCTCCGCGAGAGGGAGAGAGATCACAAGTGGCCGAAGTATTGAACATATGTATCGTGGACCCCAGCACGATCTGGCGGCACACGGCGAGAGAGATCCTCTGCCGGGAGCTGGACGCCAATGGGGTGCGCGCGTGTGTGGATGAATTCTACGCGCCGGAGTCGATGACGTCCGACGGCGGATGTGCGTACTACGACGTTGTGCTGGCGGATATTTCCGACCGGCAGACGCGGGAGCAGTATTTGCGCTTTTTCCGGGACCTGCGCCTCACGAGCCCGCAGACGAAGCTGATCTTCCTGTCGGCAGATCCGCTGGCGGCGCTGGACGTGTTCGAGTGCGACCCGGATTACTTTGTCTGCAAGCTCGAGATGGAGACGCGCCTGAGCGCCGCCCTGCGCTTTGTGCTGCGTCCGTGCGGCGGGGAGCTTGGGCCCTGCCTGATCGTGGGCTCGCGCGCGACGCGCCATGTGCTGTCCATGCGCGAGATCCTGTACTGCGAGCACGCGCAGCGCCAGACGAAGATCGTCATGACGACGCGCACCGTGACGTGCTCGGAAAAGCTCAACGAGATCTATGGGCGGCTCGATCCCGCGGACTTTGTGCAGACGCACTGCAGCTTTCTGGTCAATCTCAGCTATGTCAAGGAGCTGCGGCGCTCGTGCGTCGTGCTGCGCAACGGCGTGACCGTCCCGCTCAGCCGCGCCAACTATGCCCGCGTCCGCCAGGCGCTGGCGCAGCACCTTTCGCACGCGCTCGGGGGCGAGCGGCCGCTTTTTACGCTGTCCGCGCGCTGACGCCGCCGCGGCGGATCTTGCCCGGAGATTTGTGCGGCCGCTCTTTTGCGAGGAGCGGCTTTGTGATTGCAAAAAGAAACACTTTTTTGGCAGCGGGCACGGCCTGACTGCAGCGCACGCGTTGTCCGCCATAGGTGGGCAGCGCGTGTGTTTGCAGCGAGAAGTATTTTCTCCGCCGCATATGCTGGGGTTGAAATGTTCCGCCTGTGATCTGTCAACGGTGGAGAACAGAAACAAAACGGTTACAAGAAATGGCGCTTATCTCACGCATGATAGTTAATGATGGCGAAAAAGTGGATAAAAGTGCAGATGTGCCCACAAAGCGCATAGAAAATGGTAGCATCGACTGTGGATTGTTGGGGAATTTCCGGTTTTTTGTCGACATTCCCGAAAGGATAAGGAGCGCAGACGCATGGCAAAACTGAAGGTAAAAACGACGCAAGAGCAGACCGTGGAGATCCGCGCCAGTCTCTCCCTGAGTGAGACATTTTTAGAGGCCGAGGCAAACGCGATTGCCTCCGGACGTTTTTCATGTTTTTTGCGGCTGAAAATGCGCCGCCGCCGCTCCGCATTGTATGTGGCGCCGGCCGGCCTGACACTGGATGCGTATCTGGCAAACGGGCTGACCCGCACGGCGTTTCTCAAAATCATCACGCAAACGGCCGCAGCGATCCGCGCGGCGGAGCGCGCGCATTTCAATCTTGCCAATCTGGAACTGGATACACGCTACACGCTGGTCAATGCGCTCAGCGGGCAGCTCTATTTTCTGTATCAGCCGATCCGAAGCAGCCGGCAGCAGAACCGCAATGGGTTTTTGCGCGAGGTGTGCAGCAGGAGCACGTTCCCGACGGAGGCGGACATGGACTTCCTGCGCACGTTTGAAGAGCTGGTCTCGCGTCCGCGGACGGTCACGACGCAGGAGCTGGAGGCCTATGTGCGCAGCTACAGCGGCAAGCGGGAGTCGGCTGATCCGGTGCAGACGGGCAGCGGCGTCTCCGTGCCGTTTGTCGTGCCGCCGTTTCAGAGTCCTGCGCCGATCCCGCCGTGGGAGATGGCCGATGCGCCTGCACAGACACCGCCGTGCCCGCAGCGTGGTACGCTGCCATTTCGGCAGCCTGATGGGATGCAGCCCGGCACGCAGCCGCTACGTCCGGAGGAGTGCGGACAGGTTGCGGAGCTGCTTTGCCGCAGAACCGGCGTGCGTACACAGATCGCGCAGCAGGTGTTCCGTATCGGGAAATCCTGCACCGCGGCGGATCTTTGCGTCGATGACAACCCGACAGTCAGCCGCCGCCATGCGGAGATCCGGGTGCGCGACGGCGCCTGCTTTCTCGTCGACCAGAACTCCACCAATCACACCTATGTGAACGGCGAAGAGCTTGTGCCGCAGACGGAGTGCTTGCTCACGGAAGGCTGTGTGATCCGTTTTGCAGACGAAGAATTCATTTATCAGATACGGCGAGGGTGAACAACATGAGAGTGATCGCAGCGGCAGAAACGGATGCCGGTATTTGCAAACCGATCAATCAGGACGGCTATTGCATTAAGATCGCACAGACGCCGACCGGACAGGTTGCGCTGGCGGCTGTCTGTGACGGCATGGGCGGTCTGGAAAAGGGCGAACTTGCGAGCGCGACGGCCGTGCGGGAGTTTTCCGCATGGTTCGATCAGACGTTGCCGGGGCTGCTTCCGGAGCTGGACTGGATGCGTGTCTCCGAGATGTGGAGAGCCATGATCCACGACGTCGACGTGCGGCTCCATGAATACGGCGCCGCGCATGGACTGGAGCTCGGTACGACCGTGACGGCGATGCTGATCTACGGCGGAAAGTACCTGATCGCCCATGTGGGCGACACGCGCGTGTATGAAGCGGGCGGTGTGCTCCGTCAGCTGACGGAGGATCACACCGTGGTCGAGCGCGAGGTGCAGGCGGGTCTGCTGACGCCGGAGGCGGCGGAGCTGGATCCGCGGCGCAATGTGCTGCTGCGGTGCGTGGGGGCGTCCGACCAGGCGCAGCCGGATATTTTCGGCGGCGATCTGGATGTGCACGCCTGCTACCTGCTCTGCTCGGACGGCCTTCGGCACGTGGTGCAGCCGCAGGAGCTGCGGGAGTACACCCGTCCGGATCGGATGCTGAGCGAGCAGACGATTCACACAAGTCTGCGCTATCTGATCGATCTGGCGAAATACCGCGCCGAGCAGGACAATATCACCGCGCTGCTGCTGCGCGTGCAAGAACAGGATGCGTGACATATGCCGATTGAGAAAGAAGTCGTTGAAAAAGAATGGATTGACGGAAAGGAACGGATCGTCTTAAACGGAGACATCGTCCTCTCGGAGCGCATTAGTGACGCCGGCAAGATGTCCAACGGCGTTTACCTGGCCACGGGACGCCGCCTGGATAAAAACTGGGCGGTCAAGGTCGTCAACAAGACCCCGAGTGAGAACGGGGTCAACTATGCCGAATGCGTCCGTGACGAGGCGCGCGTGCTGCGCAAGCTGGAGCATCCGTCTATCGTCCGTGTGACGGACGTTTTGCAGGATCAGCAGGCAGTGTACGTCGTGATGGACTACATTGAGGGCGAGACACTGCAGGAGCGCGTCATGCGCGAGGGGCCGCAGCCGCAGGAGCTGGTGCTTGAATGGGCAAAGCAGATCGCCGATGCGCTCGGTTATGTGCACTCGCAGTTCGGCGATGACGGGATGCCGCTGGTGCACCGTGACCTGAAGGCTGAGAACATCATGGTTCGGCCGGACAACTCCGTGCGCGTGATCGACTTCGGCATCGCGCACATCGCCGGCTTCGGCACGAAGGGCTACGCTGCGCCGGAGCAGTGCGAAAGCGCAGACATTGCCGAGGTCGACGGCCGCGCGGACATTTACGCCCTTGGCATGACGATGCATTTTCTGCTGACGGGGCAAGATCCGCAGGCGCCCGATTATCAGTATCTCCCGATCCGCGAATGGGATCCGACGCTTCACGAGGGGCTGGAGAACATTATCGAGCGCTGTGTGCAGCAATCTCCGGATGACCGTTTCCAGACGTGTGATGAGCTGCTGTATGCACTCAACCATTATGAGCAGGAGTCGAATGCATTCCGCGCGCGGCAGAAAAAGAAGCTGGTCACGGCGCTTGCGACAGCCGGCACGGGCGTGCTGCTGCTGCTTGTGAGCCTGGGCTCATTCATCGCCGGAAAAGCGGACGTGCGCGCAAACTACGAGCGGCTCGTCAATGCGTCGTCTTACGGATATGCGCAGTGTCAGGAGGCGATGGAGTATGACTCCACGCGGCTTGAGGCGCTCAACCGCCTTGTTGACAGCTACGAGACGCAGGGTGTGTTCGATCTCGAGCAGAGCAAAGAGCTGACACAGGCGTACAACGAATATACCGGCGCGAAGAACACGCCGGAATATCTTGAGACGTGCTTTCAGATCGGCACGCTGTACATGAATTTCTACACGGAAAACGGCAACCAGTCGCTGCTGGCGTGTACGCGCAAGGCGTATGACTATTTCGAGCAGATCGAAAATGCCGGCGACGGGAAAAAGCTGAGTCGTTTTGAGCATTCGTCCGCCGCGCACAACTACTATGTGATCTCGAAGTTTTACAAGGAGAGCGGCGGTCTGAAGCTGGAGACACGGCGCAGCGCGCAGGATCTGGAGCAGCTGCTGGGCGCGTTTTCCGGCTGCATGGATTATCTCGACACCGTCATGCGCTCCGGGCAGGAGGAAGACTGCCTGCGGCAGTGCATGCGTCTGGCGGACGCGGTCAACGAGCTGCGCAGCGAGTGCTGTGCCAGCGGCGTGGACCAGTCGGTGCTGGTCTCGCTGCTCACGCGCATCCAGACGCAGGAGGCCGCCATATCGCTCTCGCAGCTGCAAGATATGCGTGCCCGCGCGCTGGATACCGTGGCGGCATATCTGGAAAATGTGGCTGTGGCGTATTCGAGTCGTGGGGAGGCGCAGGGAACATGAGTCTGCATAGCGTATACAACATTGTCGCGTTGGCCGCGTTTGCCTTGGGTGCTGCGGCGCTGATCACGGCGGCGATCCTGTTCGTGTCGCAGCGGCTCTGGGAAGTGATGAGCGACCGGCGCAAGCGGCCAGCGTCTGCACACAGAACCGGCAGTCACACCGCGAAAGCGCACACGCCGCCGCAGCCCGTGGGCGGGTGGAACACGACGGCGCTCAACCGGAGCGCGAATGCTGCCGATGGCACGAGGCCGATGAATGGGCAGTCAAGCTTTGCCCCGGGCACGATGCCGATGAACGGTCAGGCAAACGTCGCCCCGGGCACAAGGCCGATGAACGGTCAGGCAAACACCGCCCCGGGCACGCGGCCGATGAACGGTCAATCAAACACCGCCCCGGGCACAAGGCCGATGAACAGTCAGGCAAACGCCGCAAACAGTACGACGCTGCTCAATTCGCAGGCGGATGTCGCAGCCGGCACGACCATGCTCAAAACGAAGCCAGCCGCGCCTCCGACCGCATCCGGCGGCACAGTCCCGCTCAAGCCATCGAGCGCATCCGGCGGCACAGTCCCGCTCAAGCCTTCGACTGCGCCCGGCGGTACAAACCCGCTCAAAGCGCCCCCGACCGCGCCCGGCGGCACAACCATGCGCAGAGTGACCCCCGGCGCATCGGCAACGCGCGTGCGGCGCACGCAAGACGCAGTCTCGGCGCACGTGCTCGGCGTGTGTGCCGCGCAGCCGGCCGCCGTACCGGCCCGACCGAACCGGAGCGAACCGCCGGCGGCGTTTCGCATCGTGAGGGATGAAGTGGTCGTGCATACGAGCGAGGTGATCTGATGCAGACGACACAAACGACAGGCGCGCGCCTGTATGCGGTGCTGGGGCTGCTGTTCGTCTCGAGTGCGATGGTGCTGTTTCTGCCGTTCTTCCCCCCGGGACTGCAGTGGCTGTTTGCCCTGCTGTTTTGGGCGCCGCTCGTGGCGGCGTATGTGCTGCTGCGGCAGCTCGACCGCCGGCGGCGGAGTCAGCCCGAGCCGCGCCGCCGGCAAAAGCCGCCGAAGCCCGGTGCGCTGAGTCTGGCGCGGAATCCGGAGGGGCTCACGGCGGATGTCCTGCTGCTGGCAGCGGCGATCACGCTGGTGGTGCGCATGTGTATGCACATCTCAACGGCGTATTTTGACTATATCCTCTTGGCGGCGGTGGTGTTCGGCGCGCAGGCGCGCTGCGTGCTTGCCGGCCGCAATTGGAATATGTGGAGACACCAGAAAAACAACAAGAATAAAGCGAGGAGAAACAAAAAATGAAACGTGGAAAAGCATTGTGCAGAATTCTGGCAGTTTTGCTGATCTGTGCACTTGTGGCCGGTTTCGCTCCCGTGGCGGAGACCATTTCCGCCACGGCGCAGGAGACGGCAGCGGGTGCAGAGCCGGCAGAAACTGTGACGGACGTCCTGCCCTCCGGAGCGGATGGCGACCCGGACGCAGCGAAAGACACGGGCGAGACGAAAGACACGGGCGAGACGAAAGACCCGGGCGAGACGAAAGACCCGGGCGAGGCGAAAGACCCGGGCGAGACGCCGAATCCGGGCGAGACGCCGGATCCGAGCGAGCCGACGAATCCGGACGAGACGCCGACCGTGCCGACGATCGTGTCCGCAGAGGACACCACCCCGGCCGAGTGGGCAAAAAGCCGCACGGTGACCATCCAAACGGCCGGCCCTGTGGATAAGGTGCAGTATCGGGTTAAGGACACCGAGGAGTGGAAGAGCGCCGCCGCCGGTAAGAAGAACGGCGAATACCAGTTCGTGCTCACGGAGATCAGCGACACGGTCGTGACGTGTGAGGTGCGCGCGCTCTACGAGAAACAGAAAAGCGAAACGGTCGAGGTCGAGGTCGGCAACTTCGACGCGACCGCGCCGACGGTGGATGTGAAAACCATCGAAAATGACAATTATTGGGCTTCGGATACCACGACTTGGAAGGTCACGATTCGGGACGAGCAGTCTGGCTTGAATAAGGACGAGATCCGGATCAGAGCATTCTATTCTGTGGACAAAAAGACAAAGGCGTATATAGACGACAATGGTCTTAAGCGCGCATTGGACAAAGCCAAGAAGAATTACGAGGGCGGCGACTTCGTAGTTGAATTTGAGCTGTCCAGTTCAGAGAGCGTGTATAACTGGAAGAAAGTGCAGTTTGACTCTTACCCGATCGGCATTGAAGTCGCCGCAAAGGACAATGTCGGCAATGAGTGGAACGGCGGCGATAAACCGGAGCAGCTTGGCGATCCCATCAGTTTTGAAGTTACTCCGAGTATCTTGGACAATGGGGTTTATCGCGTGGGCGATCAGAACGAGCTGAAGATTACCGGCGCGGGCAAAAACAGCGGTATTACCGTTTTCGTAGATAACGATAAGGATCCCGTATACAAAGGCACGACTGATGACAATGGTAAGGCGACGCTTGCGATCAAGGACATCTTGGCCAAGAAAGAGAATGGTTCTCATCAGATTAAAGTTGCTGTCGGAAATCGCACGGCCACGCTGGACGTATACTACGTAAGCGGTGCGCCGGCGGTTCATAGTGTGGATTTTTACAACAGCTCTGCGATCAAGAACTTTATCCACACGATCACGGGCGGTCTCATGTTCGCAAAGAACAATGAACTGAAAATCGAGCCCCAAGAGAGCAATCCCGCGGGTGAAAAGACCGTGGGCGCAGCGTATTTCTGGCAGATGGGCGACACGGCAACTACACCGGACAACCCTAAACTGGTGCTGGACAAGAACGGCACGGTCGTGCTGAATCTGAACGATGCGTCCGATGCGCCCGATGCGTCGTGGAAACAAGCCAAAGATAAAGATAAAGATATGATCATCCCCTGCCCGAAAGATGACAACTTCAACTTCTCGGGTTACCTGCATGTGGTCGTCTGGAACGAAGTCGGCACGTGCACGCAGTATGTCTACAAAGCCGAGACGGGTAGCGATCTGAAGCTGACCAACTACGGCGTCTTCAACGGCGCGGACAACGGTGTTGCCGTGTTCGTCACCACGCCGGACGGAAAAGAGGGCAAGCCCTACACCGCTCAGCGGGATGTTCTGGATAAAAACGGCGATCGGACAGGCACAGAAGACAACTGGGTCCAGCAGGTCGATTTTGACGTGCAATGGGACAAGGACAATGACAATCTCGCAAAAGCTGCTTGGGCGCTAACGGATAAAGGGAAAGACGAAAAGAATTACCGAATTCAAACAATTCAAACAGATGACGGCGACAAGATGCGCCCTGAAACGAAAGTTTCCAATGTGAAGCTTGTGTGGGATGATGGCGAGGACGGATACAACATCAGCAGCTCCGATTGCTACGCCAAACTCTCACTTGGTGACAACGAAATGGTCTCTTTTACCGGAACGGTCAAGATCATCGCAACCGTGTCGGTCAAATATCAACAGTACAAACCTGAACAAAAGAACGAACAACAAGAAGTGACACAGAAAGCGGGCTGGTATTCGCCAGATGGTGACGAATATGAGCACGTTGACAATGTCGAGTTAGCTTCTGTTGAAAATATCCACGTCCAGAACGATCTGAACGTGCCGACGGTGACGGCTAAGGCGCAGGATACTACAGATTTGGCTGCCGGTGAGACTTACGGCTGGTACAACGGCTATAACAATGTCCTGACGAGCCTGAAACTTACAAAATGCGCCAACAGCACAGCGCCGTATACCATGAGCTACACACTGAGGAGACCGGATGGAACGGTAATAGACGATTCTCTTTCGTCGAAAGACCTTGGCAAGGACGGTCCTGGCAAGGACGGTCTGGAAGCGTTCAAGGATAACTACACGGATAACTTCAACGATGACGGCGTATACACGCTGGAGGTTCATGCAACGGACGCTGCCGGAAACGAGTCCGGAACCGCCGCCTACACGATCAAGTACGACGTGTCGGCGCCGGACGTGTCTGCGATCTTTAGCCTGACCAGCAAAGATTCCCCCTTCTATGCAGAGCAGCGCACGATCGATATCGAGGTTTCGGACAAGCTGTTTAAAGGCAGCGAGAACGTGATCTTTAAGGAAGGCGAACCGGTTTCGGGGAACGGCGTCTACACTCTGACCAGAACGATGACGAACGAGCAGCAGAACGTCTCGATCGAGACGACGATCCAGTACAAGAACGGCAATCCGCCGAGGTTTGACGGTGCGTGGACGTACACCGGCGCCGGCGAAGGAAAACAGACGCTCCCCTCGTGGTCCGGCACGTATAAGTACGGCAGCGTGGACGGCAACATCCGCGATGGTGACGACTACACGCTGTGCATCACGGCAACGGACGAGGCCGGCAATGTCACCAAGACAAATACCGACGGTACTTACACGAAAAACGGCAAGGAACAGACCGGTGTCGGCAGCAGCAGCAACTGCTACACCGTGGTAACAAAGGGAACGGACAAAACGGACTTCACCATCGACCAGACCAATCCGAAGGTGAGCGTGCGCTTTGACAACAACAGCGTCGTCAACGGCAAGTACTTCCCGGCCGGCCGCACGGCCACCATCACGGTCGTGGAGCACAATTTTGACCGCAACCGGGTCGAGCTTACGGCGACCGGCTCCTCCGGCAGCACCGACTGGGTGGACGACGGCGACACGCACACGGCGACCGTCTCGTTCCTGAACGATGCGGACTGCAAGTTTGCGATCCGGGTCAAGGACAAGGCCGGCAACATCTGCGAAAACGATGCTGTGGACTACGGCGGCAGCGCCGCCCCCGGCGAATTCGTGATCGACACCACCGCCCCCACTCTGGCGCTGACCGGCGTCAACGGCCCGTTTGCCGATGCCTGCACGCCGGGCTTCGAGGGTCAGGACGCGAACATGAGCACCGAGTATGAGCTGCACCTGATGCGCAGCGTGCGCGAGAACGCAGCCGACGACGCCACCGCGCTGTGTAGCCGCGAGCTCGTGAACATCAGCACAACGGATATCCGCGCGGTGTTCCAGAACATCCCGGATATGCTCGACAACGCCGAGTACTACAGCGACGGCATCTATAAGCTGAGCGTGACCATCCGCGACATGGCCGACAACACGACCACGCAGGAGGCCACCTTCGCAGTCAACCGCCACGGCTCGTTCTACATCTACGGTGAGGCGCTGGCAAACCTCGTCACGAAGCAGTTTGCACAAAACGACTTCGTCGACGCGCAGACCGGCGCATGGACGATCATGGAGTACAACGCAAGCCCGGTGCAGCCGGACTCCGTGCAGCTGCAGATCTACTGCGACAACGCGCTCGTGACCTCCGTCACGCCGGAGATCAAGGGCGGCATGGACGACGCCACGGGTCTGTACCGCTACGTGTACGAGCTCGATCGCAATATGTTTGCGCAGGACGGTCTGTACAAGGTGCAGGTGCGCTCCACCGACGAGGCGGGCAACCTGTCCGAGAACATTGACGAAGTGGACGACAACGGAAACGTGACCACACCGGAGAAGTACCAGTGCACGCTCTCGTTCGTCATCGACAACGTCGATCCTGAATTCAAGCAGATCACCGGTCTGGAGAAGAGACGCTACCGCGAGGACAGCCACGAGATCAACTTCGCGGTCGCCGATACCTACGGTCTGGCGCGTGTCTCCGTCCTGTCCGGCGAGACGGTCGTTGCGGAGTATCTGTGCGCGGCGGAGATCGACGCGCTCGGCGGTGAGACCAAGCTGGCCGCCAACCAGAAGCCGATGCCCAACGAGCTGACGCTCGAGAGCGTGTCCGGCGACGTGATGCTGCAGGGCGGCAAGAGCGCGCAGACGATCACGTTCGTTGCGGTCGACAAGGCCGGCAACACCTACACGACCGGCAGTGCGGATCAGAAGCCGCTGAGCTTCCACCAGAAGGTGACGATCAGCACCAACGGCTTCGTGCTGTACATCCACAACACGTGGGCAGTCGTTCTGACGGTGGTCGCGCTCGCCGCGATCGCGTTCGGCGTCTGGTACGGCGTGAGCAAGAAGAAAAAACGCGAGGGCGCTGCAAGCTGATTGCGCGTCTGAGCAGGCATAGCGCGGCTGCATCTGCATGATGTGGCCGCGTGGCCGGCAGGAAGCGGCAGCGCCGCTTCCTGCGCGGTCTGCCTTTTGCGGCGGCGATATGCGCGCATGCCGCCGGCGCAAAGAGCAGACAGTCAAGAGGGGGGAACACACGTGCGGTTTCAAGACGATGGTTTGTTGACGGAGATGCCGTGTAAGTCACACGTGGCATATCTGCTGCATGACGTCAACGCTTTTTATCCGACAGGGTTCGAGGTGCTTCAGAACATGGATGGCGGCGGATTTCTCCGCTGCGTGAAGATGCAGTTTAATGCACAGCTGCAGTTCGTGTACCTTACCTGCAGGAACGGCACGGAATATAAGCCGATGAAAACCTTGCTCAACGGGCTGCATCCGGACGGGTTTCTGCGCATGGTCCGCAACCTGCTGGAGGTAATGCAGCATGTGGAGGAAACCGGCTTTTTGGGCGTGCAGAACATAGTGCTGTCGCCGGAGCGGATCTATGTCGACCCGGCAACGATGAACGTGCAGCTGATCTATCTGCCGATCGCGGCGGGGTATGTGGCGACGACCACACAGGATGCTGCGGACGAGCTGTGTGCAATGCTCCTGCGGATCATCTATGCGCAGCCGGAGCTGGAAAACGCGGGCGTGCGCAGGCTGCGTCAGGCGCTGGCGAGCACCATGCCGACCCTGCGGCAGCTCTACAGCGCGGCGTTTGGCGATGTGCCGGCGCCGACACCGACGCCGGCGCCGCAGCCCGCGCCGGCTCCGCAACCGGCGGGTACGGGGGTGATGCTCCTGCAAGCGGTGCAGCACACCGAGCCGCTGCGCATCGCGCTGCCGAAGTGCGATCTGCTTGCCGGAACACGCGTCGGCGCGGGAGAGCTGGAGCTGCACGGCAACCCGTACATCAGCGGGCGGCACTGCAAATTCTCCTATCAGAACGGGCAGTACTATCTTACCGATATCGGCAGTTCGAACGGCACGTACCTCAACGGGCAGATGCTCCCGCGTGATGTGCCGCAGGCGCTGAAGGACGGGGACACCATTACGATCGCTACCAGCGTGTTTCGGGTCATGCGGCAGGAAGGCGGTGCGATGCGATGAAAAAGCAGGTCGTGATCCTCGCGGATCGCAACTATGAGCAATATCTGATGATGCTGCAGCTCAAGTTCGTGGAGGAAAAGAGCGACGAGGTCGAGCTCGTCGTGATCACGGACCAGGCCTATTATCAGGAGTACTTCAGTATGCCGCGCAGCGCCGGCGTGCTCATCGTGGACAGCAGCTGGTACGAGCCGGACATCCATCGCCACACGCTGGCGCACGTGTTCGTGCTCGGAGAGAAGAGCTCCAAGAGCGACCGGGCGGTGTTTATCAACAAGTATTCCAGCGCAAAGGATATCTATAATGAGGTGGTCTCGCTCTCGCCGGACGTGTTTCGGCGCGCCTCACAGCAGCGGGGCACGCAGGTCGTTGCGGTCTCATCCGCAATGGGCGGGATCGGCAAGACGGCGGTCGCGCTGGCGCTGAGCAAATGCCTGGCCGAAAACTATAAGCGTGTGCTCTATCTGGACGCCGAGGAGATCCAGAACTTCCACTTTTTCCTCAGCGACCGCTCCGAGCTCCCGCCGAGCGCAGTGCGCATCTTCAGCCACGCGGATTCGCAGATGCTGCAGGAGCTCACGCCGTATCTGAAAACGGAGTCATTTTCGTATATCCCGCCGCTGAGCGTAGCGCTCTCCTCCGCAGGCGCAGAGACTGCGGTCTATCTGCGGCTGATCGAGCAGGCGAAGGCTTCGGGGGCGTATGACTTTATCGTGGTGGATTCCGGGAGCGTGCTTGACGCCTTCCAGTCGCAGCTGTACGCCGCGGCGGACCGCGTCCTGCTGCTGACGGGGCAGGATGCGTATTGCGCGTTTCAGACCCGGCGCTATCTGGCGAATCTGAATCACCGGGATGTGGAAAAGTACCTGCTGGTCTGCAACCGTTTTCGCAAGGGCATTCCGAATGAATTGGTGTCCGCCGCCTGCACGCTGCCGGTGACGGAGTATATCGAGGCGCAGACTGCCGAAAACTGCGGCCTGCAGGAGCTCAGCAAGGCCGACGGCCTGCGCAAGCTCAGCTATATGCTTACATAGGGAGGAGAGACTGTGGACAGAGCTGTTGTTGTTTTGCAAGTGCTCAAAAGAGGCCTCTGTGTGGATCTGGATATCCCGCTGAACATCACGGCAAACGACCTGATCATCGCGCTCAACAGCGCGTATCAGCTCGGCATCAGCACAGACAGCATTCAGGAGTGTTTCCTGCGCTGTGAAAACCCGATCGCGCTGCTGCGCGGCAACCGGACGCTGGAGACCTTCGGCGTTCGCAACGGAAGCGTGCTCTATATTACAGAATGAGAGGAACAGAGGCGATGGGAAACCAATACAAACTGACGCTTTCCAACCAGACGCTCTATCGGGAAGTGGACCTGACCGATGACATGGACTCTGTGACCATCGGAACGGCGGGGGGGTGCGATGTGCGTCTGCGAAAGGAGCTGTTTTTTGACACGTTTGAGCTGCAGCTGACCCGCCGCGGCGACAAGTGGGAGATCATCTGCTCGGAATCCGTTTATATCAGCGTAGATCAGGTTCGCCGGCTGATGGTCCGGGAGCTGTCGCACGGCGACCATATGCAGCTGCTGTACCGCAGCACGGACAATGAGCTGCTGACGATCGATTTTGAGATCGATTTTGAAAGTGAGGTCAAAGATTACCACCGTGTGATCGATCTGGGTGCGCGCGCGAAGTTTCAGCTCGGCACCGATCAGGGAAGCGATATCCTGCTGTCCGGCGGCTCGCTGCGGCGGGACATTCTGGTGTTTCAGGCGGATAGCCACGCACTGCACGCGCACATCGTCTGCTCGACATATGGTGTGTGCAAAAACGGTCAGCGGGTCACCGGCAGCGATTTTGTGCTGCATGACCGCGACTTTTTCTCCATCGGAGAATTCAGCTTTTATTACCGCAACGGCGCCTTCTGCACGTCGGCGGTGCAGCAGATCGCGGCGCCCGGCCTGAGCGCACGGATCGAGTCGGATCAGACGAGCCACTTCACCTACCCGGACTTTAACCGCAGCACGCGTCTGCAGTATGTGATCCCGGAGGAAGAGGTGGAGGTCAAGCAGCCGCCTTCCAAGCCGCAGCAGAACCAGCGCGGACTGCTGGTCACGATCCTGCCGGCGCTGGCGATGCTGGTGCTGCTGGTCGTCGTGCGCGGCTTTATGAGCACCGGCACCGGCGGCATGTCGTTCATTCTCTACAGCGCAGGCTCCATGCTTATCGGCGTGATCGTTTCGCTGATCACCTACTTTGGAGATAAAAAGCGCCTGCGTGAGCAGCTGCGCATGCGCGAGGAGCAGTACAACGCCTACATCGAGGAAAAAGAGACCGGTATTCAGGCGCAGCGCAGCAACGAGCTGCGCATCCGCCGCCTGATCTACAGCTCGCTCTCGGAGGATCTGAGCGAGGCGGTAAATTTCCAAAAGCGCCTGTTTGAAAAGGACGTTCATGATCCGGACTTCCTGGAGGTCTACCTTGGCACGGGCACGATCGAGTCGAACTGCCGCGTCAAATTCAACAAGCAGGATTTCATCGATCCGGACGACCCCATCTCGATGCTCCCGGAGCAGCTGGCGGACAAATACCGCTACATTTCGGATGCCCCGATCATTGCGCAGTTTAAGCAGGCCGGCGCCGTCGGTGTCGTCGGCAGCAACGAGGGGCAGCTGGAGGCACTGAAGAATTTCACGCTGGACATCGCGCTGCGGCACTTCTATAAGGACGTCAAGCTGTTTTATATGCTCGACGAGGCGGACCTCCAGTCGATGAGCTGGCTGCGCTGGCTGCAGCATGTGCACAATGATACGCTCAACATCCGCAACTTTATCTGTGACGATGAGAGCCGCAAGGTGCTCACCGAGCAGCTGTATTCCATTCTCTCTGCGCGCGAGGCACAGCAGCGTGCGAATGACGGTGCGGATGAATTCTCGTGCCACTATGTCGTGTTTGTCCGCGGCGCACAGCAGATCTCCAAGCATCCGCTGTCCAAGTTCGTGGAGCGGTGCGCACAGTATGGCTTTACCTTCGTGTTCTTTGAGGAATACGAGGAGTTTCTGCCCAAGGGCTGCGGCGAGATCATTCGCCTCGGCAATGCCGAGCGCTCGGATCTGATCCTCAAGAGCAAAAACGGGGATGTGCAGTGCGCATTCGTCCCCGAGCACGTCGAGGAGACGCTGGCTGCCTATGCCGCCGCAAAAATCGGCGCGGTCTGCGTGCCGGAGCTGAGCCTGGAGAGCGAGCTGACGCGCAATATCACGCTCTTTGATCTGCTGAACATTTTCGGTGTGGAGGATCTGGATCTGGAGCAGCGCTGGGGGCAGTCCGAGGTGTATCGGAGCATGGCTGCGCCGCTCGGCGTGAAGGCCAAGCAGGAGGTCGTCTATCTGGACATCAGCGACAAGGCGTCAGCGCACGGACCGCACGGTCTTGTGGCCGGCACAACGGGCTCCGGTAAATCCGAGATCCTGCAGACGTATGTCCTGTCCATGGCGACGCTGTTCCACCCGCACGAGGTCGCCTTTATGATCATCGACTTCAAGGGCGGCGGCATGGCGAGCCAGTTCCGTGACCTTCCGCATATGCTCGGTACGATCACGAACATCGACGGCCGCGAGATCGACCGCTCGCTGCGCTCGATCAAGGCGGAGCTTGTCAAGCGGCAGGCGCTGTTTGCGCAGGCCTCGCTGACTGTGGGCCACACCGTCAATCACATCAACGATTATATCCGTCTGTATAAAAAAGGCGTTGTCTCCGAGCCGATCCCGCACCTGATCATCATTGCCGATGAGTTTGCTGAGCTGAAAGCGGAGTATCCCGATTTCATGAAGGAGATCATTTCGGCGGCGCGCATCGGCCGCACGCTCGGCATCCACCTCATCCTCGCCACGCAGAAACCTGCCGGCGTTGTGGATAACCAGATCTGGAGCAACTCGAAGTTCCGTCTGTGTCTGAAGGTCCAGACCAAGGAGGACAGCAACGAGGTGATCAAGACGCCGCTCGCGGCGGAGATCAAGGAGCCGGGCCGCGCCTATTTCCAGGTTGGCAACAACGAGGTGTTCGAGCTGTTCCAGTCGGCGTACAGCGGCGCAAAGGTCGTCGACGCCAGCGAGCGGCAGCCGGTCACGCTCTATGAGCTCAATCTCTGGGGCAAGCGCAGCGTTGTCTACACCAACAAGAACCAGACCAGCGCAGAGGATGCGCCGACGGAGCTCAAGGCACTGGTCGACTATATCCACGACTATTGCGAGCACAACCACATTTCGAAGCTCAACGGCATTTGCCTGCCGGCGCTGCCGGACGTGCTCGACAGCGGAGAGCTGCACGACTTCCGGCCGGAGCCTGCAAAGGGCATCGTCGTCCCGATCGGTGTGTACGACGACCCCGACAACCAGCGGCAGGAGAATTATGCGATCAACCTCTCGGCCGACAATACGTACATCATCGGCTCGGCGCAGACAGGTAAGACGACGCTGCTGCAGACGATCATTCTGCAGATCATGCAGCTGTATTCGCCGCAGGAATGCAGCATTTACGTCGTCGACTGCGGCGCGATGGCGCTCAAGACGTTCGAGGCGTCCAACCATGTCGGCGGCGTTGCGGTGGCTGCAGAGGAGGAGCGCGTGGCAAACCTCCTCAAGATGCTGACGCGGCTGGTGCAGCAGCGTAAGGAGAAATTTGCCGAGCAGGGACTCGGCACGTATGCCGCCTACGTGGAGGCCGGCTTCCGTGATCTGCCGCAGGTACTGCTGGTGATCGACAACTATGCTGCGTTCCGCGAGTACTACGGCAGCTACGATGAGACGATCCTGTTTCTCTCACGCGAGGGGCAGGGCGTCGGTCTGAGCCTGATCATAACGGCGACGCAGACCAACGCGCTCAACTACAAGACGCTGTCGAACTACGGCACGCGCATCGCGTACTCGTGCAACGATTCCGGCGAGTACATGAACCTGTTCGACCGTTGCAAGGTTGAGCCGAAGGACGTTCCGGGCAGAGGCCTCTGCTCGCTGGAAAAGCACATTGTGGAGTTCCAGACGGCGCTGTGCGTGGAGGGCGACAAGGAGATCGACCGCGTGCAGAATATCCGCGAGCGCATTGCCGCTACGAACGCAGACTATGCGGGCGTGTGTGCCGCGCCCATCCCCGAAGTGCCGGCCGTCCTGCGCATGAGCGAGCTGGCGGCGGCGCAGAAGACGCTGTATCAGCAGCCGTACCGGATCCCGATCGGCATGGACTACGACGAGGTGTCCTACCGGACGCTCGACCTTTTGACGGTGGGCAGCTTTGCCATTGTCGGCCGTCCGGGCAGCGGGCGCAGCAATTTCATCCGGCATCTGCTCACGGCGATCCGCATGAACGTTTTCGGCAGCCTGACCAGTGCATATATCGTCGACAACGCCGAGATGAAGCTTGAGGCGTGCGGCGAGTACGGCTTCGTGGAGCGATACGGTGTTGACGAGAACGACGGCGTGGCCATGGTCGAGGAGATCTACGAGCGGCTGGTCGAGCGTCAGGCAATGCTCACCGAGAACCGCGGCACTGCGCCGGAGCAGCTGCTCGCTGACGAGCCGCTGCTGCTGCTGGTCGTGAACAACCGTGGCTTCTATCGCAAAATGGGCGAGGACAAGGAGACCTACAAGCTGCTTCTGGAGATCCTCAAGACGTATCGCCGGCTGAAGGTCGCCGTCGTCTTTGCGGATGTGGACAACCAGACGCCGTCGTACAGCGGACCGGACATCTTCAAGCAGATCAAGGAGGCCAAACAGCACTTCTTCTTCGAGGATGCCGCCAACATCAAGGCCATCGACCTGACTGTCAAGCAGCAGAAGGAGCAGGCGAAGCCGCTGAAGACCGGCGACGCCTTCATGGCCTTCGGTACGGAGCTTTGCAGGATCAAGACGATCCTGATGGATCAATAATGCAGGGCAGCCATGACTGCCGGAAAGGAGCAGCGCAATGGGCAAAACAGCAAATGGCGTGCGCCGCATAGACACGGTGTATTTTGACGCGGCTTTGCAGAGCCTGAACCGTGCGATCGAGACATATTCACAGGCGAAGCAGCAGGTGGATCAGCAGACACGGAAGCTGAAGGACACCTGGACCGGAAAGGGCGCGCGTGAGTTTTTCGACCGTTCATACTGGCGCCTGAAGCAGGAGCTGGATGACTCGGAGGAGACATTGGTAGCTATGCGGGATGACCTGCAGGCGTTTTACGAGTCTTACAAGACGTGGGATCAGCAGACGGCCGGCAGCATTGCGGGCAAGGAAACGTGAGAGGAGTGAGCGTGGCTTATGGGTATTATTTCTGACAGTGTTACCGGCATACAGGTCAAAAGCCGGATCCGCCGCCTTCGGCAGGAGCGCAAGGATCTGCTGGATGACGGCGGCCGCGTGCGCGACATCAACCGCGCGGTCGATGAGGCGATCGCGGATGTCAACAGCTACCTCGGTACGACCGGCGGCGCACAGATCACGGCGAAGCTTGCCGAATACCGAGAGGCGGATCAGGCATCGGACAGCTTGCTCTCATCGGCCAGAGACTGCATCGATCGGGAGATCGCGTATTGGGATCGCCGCCTCGAGGAAGCGGATACAAAACACGGCGGCGGCGGCAGCAGCTTCGGCGGCGGCAGCGGCAGCTTCGGTGGCGGCAGTGGCGGCGGCGGTTCCCGCTAAGGAGGAGAGAATCAGCAATGGATGTACTGTTCGTAGATTTCAGTTATGACGATAATGTCAAGCGTTCCACCCGGCGGATCGCGCGCAGGCTCGGTGACCGCAAGAACGACTATAGCGGCGTGAAGGCGCGCCTGTCGAGCATCCAGTCGAACACGGGCAACATCACGAACGCCAACATGTATCTCGAAAAGAAAATGCGCCGGCTTGAGGAAAAGCACGACAAGCTCACGGCGTTCGGCAAAGCGTTGGATGCATTTGATGACAACGCAAGGGAAACGGATAAGCGCGTGGCAAAGCGGCTCGAAAAGCAGATCAAGAGCTTCTGTAAGCGTGAGGGTATCCCCGGTGTGTTCCAGACCATGCTGACGCAGGGCGGGAAGAAGCTGCTGATCACTGCCTCGAAGATCGGTCTGCTGGGACCGATCCCGCTGGTCGTTGCGTACTGGGACAAACTCAAAGCGTTTTACGAGAAGAACAAGTATTGGATCGACATCGCAATGGACGTGTTTTGGATCGCCTGCGGAGTTGCGGCGTTGATTCTGGCGCCTGAGCTTTCCATCGGTCTGGTTCCAATCATTTGGGGCATTGCAAAATCGACAGTGGAACTCAAATACGACATAGACGCACGCAACGCTTATCTGGCCGGCGATACAGAGTCGGCGGAGGCCCTGCGGAAAATGGGCATGGAAGAATGCATGCAGGGAATGCTCGGCGATGAGGCAGGCACGTGGGTCTACCGTGGGCTGGAGGTCGTCAGCATCGTGTGCGGATTTGCACAGTTTTCCAAGGACTTCAAAATTCTGAAGCGGGATATGAAAACGTGCGACAATATGCTCAAGTACGGCAGTAAGCAGCTCGCGACACGGTCAAAAGTGAAAGATTACCAGTCATACAGACTGTTTAAGATGACAACTGGCCTCGATTTCAGAAAAGTGACAGCCAAGAATATTATCAAGAACAGCAGCACGATCACAAAGATGACAAGCGGCGTCCTGAACGGGAAGTCGCTTGTGGAGACGATGCTGTCTCTGAAGGTGTTTTCTTCTTTCGGGGCGGATAAGTTCTATTCCTGGCATTTGAAGCCTTTGTTTGCATAACGGCTTCGGAGGTGACATCTTGATGTGTTGTGCATTTTCTCCGCGTGTCTACCTGAGCAGGAAATGGTGGGCGCTGCTGATTGCAGGAATCGCACTGGTGTGTATGGTGGTCAATATCGCATATGGCGGCGACGCATTGCCGCTGGCGTTGGAAACGGTGGCATTTTTAGTTCCGCTGTGCAGGCTTGCTCACCGCCTGATCTACCGAAAGAACGACTATATCGAGCTTCAGCCGCAGTGCGTCATCGTTTATCAACTGCGCGATGGCTGGACGATGCGTGAATATCTGCGAGTGGAGATCCACGGAGTAAGCGATCTGCAGATCACACCCGAGCGCATAACAGTCACGGGCGCGTGCGACGCGTATCTCTATCGGCGCGGCGTGGCGCAGCCGCAGCGAGCGCCGACGCCGGTGAGCCAGATCGATTTTATGCGCTACTTCGATCATGACGCAGCGATTTGCGAGAAATTAGAAAACATGAGAAAGGAATACGGTTATGGAGGCTGAACTGACCAGAGCGCAGGAGTATATCAAGCAGGGAATTGTGCTGTATGAGCAGGACAAGTTCGAGGACGCGCGCATTTACTTTGAGAAGGCCGCGGCGGAAGACCAGATGAATGACGAGACCTATATCCTGATCGCCCAGACCTACATCATGCAAGACGACTATGCCGCAGCCAGAGAGAACCTGAAAAAGGCATTGCTGATCGACAAAAAGAACGGCACGACCTATTTCCATCTGGGCAATGTCGAGATGCTTGATGGCAACATGGATGCGGCCAAGGAGTGTTTCACAAAGGCGATCAGTCTGGGAGCGGACAGCGTGCAGATCTATATTAATCTTGCCGCAGCGGAGGAAGAGCGCCGGGATTATGCCAAAGCCATGACCTATTACGACAAAGTGCTGGCGCTTGACAAATACAATGCTGATGCCCGTCTGCGTAAGATCCAGCTGTTTTTGTTGCACGGCCGTATGCCGGAGGCGCTCAAGGCGTGTGACCAGATGCTGGAGACGTGCCCGGAGGTTTTTGAGGGCTATCACTATAAGGTCGGCGTGCTGTGCGAGCTGAACCGTCCCACGGAGGCAAAGGCGCTGCTGGAGATGGCGATTGAGCGCTTCCCGGACGATGCGGACCTGTACTATGACATGGTCGGCGTGCTGCAGCAGCTCGGCGAGAGCGAGACGGCGCTGGCGATGCTGGAGGAGAAGGTCCCGATCACGGAGGACAACGCGCTGGAATACCACAAGCGCAAGGCGCAGCTGTACATGGGGATGCTGCGCGTGGACGCGGCGCTTGAGGAGCTCAAGCCGGTCTACGATGCCGAGCGTGACCCGGAGAGCGGCTATCTGCTGGCGTGCATCTATATGAGCCGCGAAGATTATACCTCGCTGCTGGAGGTCACGCAGCAAATGGTCGATACGCAGGAGCTGGACAGCTATTACTACGCGGCGCTGTACTATCGCGCGATTGCGCTGCAGCGTCTCGGCCGCACGGCGGACGGCGAGCAAGCACTGCGCGAGGCGAACGTGCTCTTCCGCGCGGAATGTGCGAAGAAGCCGGGGCAGATAGAGCTGTATATGTACCGTGCGATGTGCCACAAGGAACTGCAGGAATATCAAAAGGCGATGGACATGATCGACTATCTGCTGCGCGCCGCACCGGAAAACGGCGAGGTCTATCTCCTGCGCAGCCAGATCTACGAGGAGCTCGGAGAGAAAGAAAAGGCCGCGGCGGACAAGGCCAAGGCGTTCGAGATCCAGCCGCAGCTGCGCTCTGTTACAGAGGGCTGAGCGCTGCGGCAGAAAGGGGCTGTGAAACATGAGCAATCAGCTGCGTGTTGATTTTGATGCACTGGAAGAAACGATCCGCGTGTACGGTGCGCAGGTCACGCAATTTCGCGAGGCCAAAGAAGGCGTGCAAAGAGCGTTGGATGAGCTCAAGGCGTCCGGCTGGGACAGCACGGCGTCAAACAAGTGGTATTCCATGCTCGATGAATCCTGGATCCAGAGCATTCGCTACCATATGCGCGTGATCGGCGAGATGAAGGTAGAGCTCAGTGAGGCGCGTGACGCGTATGAGGCGCTGCTCGAGGAGCGCAGACAGCTTGCCAAGAAGCTGTGACATTTGCACCTTACCGCCGCGTGGCGGAAATATAAAGTATTACAACAGGAGGGAAACCAATGAGCGACAACAGAATTGCAATCACCCCGGATGAGCTGCAGGGCGTGTCGAAGAATTTTCTTCAGAAGGCAGAAGAAATCCGGGAAACGGTGAATTATCTGCGCCAGCAGGTCAGTGCGCTGGACGGCAGCTGGGAAGGCGCTGCAAAGACACAGTTCTTTGTGAACTTCGAAGAGGCGCTGAAGGGCTTTGATCAGCTTCCGGAAGCGACCGAGGGCCTCGCAAACGAGCTGACGTCCATCGCCAAGACCATTGGAGATCTGGACGAGGAGATGGCGAGCCAGATGCGCTGAGTGCCGGACTGCACACAGAAAAATCAAACAAAAACAACATTCTGAACATCATTACAGGAGGATATTATTATGGCACGTATTGCTCTTACTACCGAAGAACTCAGAGGCGCTTCCACCAATTTTTCGACCAAGGCCGGAGAGCTGCGCGAGCTTCTGAACTATCTGCGTCAGCAGGTCAACTCCCTCGAGTCCACCTGGGATGGCGCTGCACAGAACCAGTTTTTCGTCACCTTTGACGAGATCGCCAAGAACATGGATCAGATCCCGGAAGCAATCGAGAATATCGGCAACCAGCTCTCTGCGGTCGCAACAACCATGGAGAACACGGATAACGAGCTGGCGAACGCGCTCAGAGGCAACGGCTGATCGCTTTTTGTGAGTGTGCCGCAGCCGCTGTGCATAGGTAAAGCCGCCATCCGGACCCGGAGACGGCATCCACCGATTTGGACGAGGAGGCAGATATGCGTTTGATCGGAAGGCTGATCGCGGCCGCGCTTGCCGTTGCAGCGGTCGTCGTCGGCATAATGTCGGTTTCCGGCCGGGGTCATTTTGGCGTGGCTGTACTGCTGCTGGTGGCGGCATCAGCTTGCAACTCGATCGCGCGGCACTTCGATTAGCGTCGTCGAAAAACGGTCTCATGGGAAAGCCCGGACGCGCATGCGTCCGGGCTTCCTGACAAGCGGGAGCGCAGGAATATTCCTGCGCTCATTTTATTGTAAAAGCAATCCGGGAACGGTATTGGCCTGCCGATCAAAGCCTTCCCGCAGCAAACAACCGTCGATTCGCCATCAGACAATGCGGAGATATTGCGCTGCCGAAGCAGAGGGCTTGCCGAGACAAGTGCCAGATTCCAGGAAGCTACCCGATATCATACTTGCCGATATCAACGTCCTGAAAGCTCACGAGCGTATAGGATTCCGGCTTCGGCACGGGATACGTACAGTCGAAGCCCATCTTTGCCGCAAGGTTGTCCTTGACGACAGGGTTCAGCTCATGTCCGAACGCCCCGGGAATGATGATGATATCCTTGGCCGGGTCGCAGCGCGTGACCATCGCACGCTCAATCTGTTAAGCTCAAATTTCAGCTGTCCTAGGTGCTGCTGCAATGATTAAAAGAGTTAACATTGAATAGGGTTGTGTCAATTCTGCATTATAATATCATCTGATAAATTTTTACAACCCTTGCGTTTGGAAATGCGTCCTTAAAATTGCAAAGCTTAAACTATGCAAAACACTTAGCTGTAGCATACCGCGCATCCGATCGGAAAACCATATTTTGAGGATTTGTCATCTCCTGCACTTGCACCCTTTGCTTGACATTGCTGCGGCTGTTTGCTAAACTGCTAAAGCGACTCGCTCGCAAAAACAGGAAAAGAAAAGAGAAGAAGAAAGAAATGAAACTCGTCAAAGCCTACAACAGCGTCAGCCTCGTGCTGCGCATCGTCATCGGCATGGCCATCGGCACGGCGCTCGCCCTGCTGATCCCCAACGCCGCCGTGACCGCTCCCGGCATCGGCATCCTCGGCAAACTGTTCGTCGGCGCGCTCAAAGCGATCGCCCCGCTGCTCGTGTTTGTGCTCATCATCAGCGCGCTCGCCCAGTCCAAGGAGAAGATGGGCAAGCAGTTCGGCACCGTTATCGTGCTCTACCTCGTGTCCACGTTTCTCGCGGCCGCCATCGCCGTGGCCGCAAGCTACCTTTTCCCCGTGACCATCACGCTGACCGAGGCCGCTTCCGACAGCGCGCCCGAGAGCTTCGCGGAGATCTTCACGACCCTGCTGACCAACATCGTCTCCAACCCCATCGGCTCGATCGTCAGCGGCAACTTCCTCGGCATCCTGTTCTGGGCCATCGTGCTCGGCTTCGCGTTCAAGGGCGCTGCGGATTCGACCAAGCGCTTCCTCGCCGACGCCTCCGAGGCCGTCACGAAGGCGGTGCGCTTCGTCATCAATCTCGCCCCCTTCGGCATTCTCGGCCTCGTGTTCACGGCCGTGTCCACGAGCGGTCTGGCCATCTTCACCGAGTACGGCAAGCTGCTGCTCCTGCTCGTGGGCTGCATGCTGTTCTCGGCGCTCATCGTCAACCCCGTCATGGCCTTTGTCGTCATGCGCAAGAACCCCTATCCGCTGGTGTTCAAATGCCTCAAGGAGAGCGGCGTGACCGCTTTCTTCACGCGCTCGTCCGCCGCGAACATCCCCGTGAACATGTCCCTGTGCGAGAGCCTCGGTCTGGATA
>ERZ836358.1334-NODE-1334-length-24600-cov-14.257405_pt1 | contig 24600 bp, 18 predicted proteins | sample MGYA00519942_ERZ836358 | MGnify/ENA primary metagenome ERZ836358 (study PRJEB31850, sample SAMEA3708798) | human gut metagenome | biome: human gut; feature: human-associated habitat; material: faeces | place: China | collected 2014 ...
CCCGCCTTGGGCAGCTTGTAGAAGCCCTTGCCCTTGGGGCTCTTCCACTCGGAGGCGGCGGCGTCCATTGCCAGCATAAAGTCCTTGCCCGGCAGATATCCCGCCTTTTCGATGGCAGCCAGAATGGTCTCGATGGTCTCCTCGTCGCTGGAAAGGTTGGGTGCAAAGCCGCCCTCGTCGCCCACGGAGGTAGCCAGCCCCTTGGACTTCAGGATGGCAGCCAGTGCATGGAACACCTCGGCGCACCAGCGCAGCGCTTCCTTAAAGGAGGGGGCGCCCACCGGCATGATCATGAACTCCTGCGTGTCCACGGTGTTGGTGGCGTGTGCACCGCCGTTCAGGATGTTCATCATAGGCACAGGCAGGCGATTGCCGTTTACACCGCCCAGAAAACGGTACAGCGGCATTTCCAGCGAAGCGGCTGCTGCGCAGCAGGCTGCAATGGACACTGCCAGAATGGCGTTTGCGCCCAGATTGGACTTATCCTTGGTGCCGTCTGCCTTGATCATGGCGGCGTCCACGGCGTAAATGTCGGAAGCATCCATGCCCACCACTGCGTCCGCAATGACCGTGTTGATGTTTTCCACCGCCTTGGTCACGCCCTTGCCCAGATAGCGGCTCTTGTCGCCGTCCCGCAGTTCCAGCGCCTCAAACTCGCCGGTGGATGCACCGGAAGGGGCGCAGCCGCGTGCCACGGTGCCGTCTGCCAGCGTGATCTCGGCTTCCACAGTAGGGTTTCCGCGGGAGTCTAAGATCTCGCGGCCTACAACAGATTCAATTTCCAGATAATTCATCTTGAAACCCTCCTGAATATCATTTTCTCTCCCGTACTGCCCGGGCGGGCAGACGGGGAACTGCTCTATTTAGATAGTTATATATAACTAACTGTCAATATCCTACCACGCTTTGCACCCCGGCGCAAGAGCCGGTGCGTATGTTTGCAGACCTAAATTTTTAACGGGAACGCAAACCGCCGTGGAAAACCCGTTTACAGTCTGCCCCCTTGCGGCAGCGGGGATGCACTATGCCAGCCATGTAATTTTCGTATGGCATATATACCAAAAATTTTCTTTACTTTTTGGCGATTCGGTTCTATACTGGTTGCGGCGTTTACGCTGTTTTCCCATTTATAGTCGTTATAGAGGAGGATTTTTGCAATGAATAAGGATCTGACGGTGGGCACGCCGTCACAGGTATTGTGGCAATTCTGTCTGCCCATGTTCGGCAGCATCATTTTCCAGCAGTTGTACAACATCGCGGATAGTCTGGTAGCGGGCAAGTTCATCGGTGAGAACGCGCTGGCTGCGGTGGGCAACAGCTACGAGATCACCCTGATCTTCATCGCCTTTGCCTTTGGCTGCAACATTGGCTGCTCGGTCATCGTGTCCCGCTACTTTGGCGCAAAGGAATACCGCGAGATGAAGACCTCGGTCTACACCTCCCTCATCGGCTCTGCCGTGCTGTGCGCCGTGCTGATGGGCATCGGTCTGTTTGGCTGCGACGCCCTGCTGGAGCTCATCAACACCCCGGAGGAGATCCTTGCAGATTCTGCGCTGTATCTGGATATCTACGTTCTGGGCCTGCCCTTCATGTTCTTCTACAACATTGCCACCGGCATCTTCTCTGCCCTTGGCGACAGCAAGACCCCCTTCTACTTCCTTGCAGTCTCTTCTTTGTCCAACATCGGCGTGGACATCCTGTTCGTAGCCGGTTTCAAGATGGGCATCGCCGGTGTGGCATGGGCTACCTTCCTGTGTCAGGGTGTCAGCTGCGTGCTGGCCATGGTGGTGGTGTTCCGCCGCATCCGCGCCTTCCACACCGAGGGTCATGTGCAGCTGTTCTCGTGGAATATGCTGGGCAAGGTGGCCGTGGTGGCTGTGCCCAGCATTCTGCAGCAGAGCTTTGTCTCGGTGGGCAACATCATCCTGCAGAGCATCATCAACACCTTTGGTGCCAGCGTCATTGCAGGCTACTCTGCCGCCGTCAAGCTGAACAACATGGTCATCACCTCCTTTACCACCCTGGGCAACGGCATCTCCAACTACACCTCCCAGAACATGGGTGCCGGCAAGATGGACCGCGTCAAGGAAGGCTTTGGCGCGGGCCGCAATCTGGTGTGGCTGCTGTGCGTGCCGCTGGTGGTGCTGTACTTCTTCTTCGGCCGCTTTTTGCTGCTGCTGTTCATGAACGACCCGCAGGGGCCCGCCATTGACACCGGTATGCTGTTCTTGCGTATCCTCTCCCCCTTCTACTTTGTGGTATCGGTCAAGCTGGTGGCAGACGGCATCCTGCGCGGCTGCGGCCTGATGGTGCGGTTCATGATTGCCACCTTCACCGACCTGATTTTGCGCGTGGGCATTGCCGCCGTGCTCAGCGCCACCGCGCTGGGCTCCACCGGCATCTGGATGGCATGGCCTGTGGGCTGGTGCATCGGTACGGCGCTTTCCATGGTGTTCTACGTCACCGCCATCCGCAAGGCACTGGCAGAGCCGTTGGCTGTTGCCGAGGCCGAGGGACAGGCCGCCGAAGTCCGCGCCGAGGCCGAATTTGCCGCCGACGCCGAGATGGAGACCCTGTAACCTTTTTGCAACATGTGAATTTGTTTCATGTCACAGATAAACAAAATGAACAATTTGAAATAGTGCACAAAATTACGCTTTAATTTTTGTATAAAGTATCAACAAAGCCGAGAAAATGCGCCCAAAAGTATGGACGGTTTGTGAATTGCGGATTTGAACCCAGATAGCTATAATAACAGACAAGAATAGAAGCAAGGCCGCTTTAGAGGGGAAGGGCCTTGCTTCCGTTTTTATCAATTTACTTTATAGAACACTCCGAAGGAGGAGATTTTTATGAAAAAGATGATCACTCGTCGTCAGTTCATGGCCGCTGCCGGTGTTGTTGCCGCAGCAAGTGCTCTGACTGCCTGCGGCGGTTCTTCCGCAAGCACTGCCGCTTCTTCTGCTGCTGGTTCCGCTGCTGCTTCCGGCAGCACCATCAAGGTGGGTGTGATGGGCCCCCTGACCGGTGACGCTTCCGTTTACGGTCAGGCTGTTGTAAACGGTGCCAGCCTGTACATGAAGCAGGTCAATGCCGATGGCGGTGTCAACGGCAAGCAGCTGGAGATCATCACCATGGACGAGCAGGGCGATGAAACGCAGGCTGTGACCTGCTTTACCAAGATGGTGGATCAGGGCATCACCGCTCTGGTAGGCGATGTAACCACCGCTCCCACGCTGGCTGTTGCCGCCGAGAGCGCCGATTACAATATGCCCATGGTCACCGCTTCCGCTACTGCCGAGGCTGTTACCTACGATGCCGAGACCGACACCGTGAACGGGAATGTGTTCCGTGCCTGCTTCACCGACCCCTTCCAGGGCGTGAAGATGGCAGATTACGCTTACGAGAAGCTGGGCTACACCAAGGCAGCCGTCATCTTCCTGAAGGGCAAGGACTACAACGAGGGTCTGGCCGAGAACTTTGCCAAGGAGTTTGAGGCAAAGGGCGGCACCGTCGTGGATCAGGAGAGCTACTCTGAGGGCGACGTGGACTTCAAGACCCAGCTGACCAGCATCCTTGGCAAGAACCCCGAGATGGTGTTCTGCCCCAACTACTATCAGGAAGTGGGTCAGATCTTGGCTCAGGCTGAAAGCGTCGGCTTGACCGTTCCCTTCTTGGGCGGCGACGGCTGGGATGGTCTGGAGGGCTACGCCACCGCCGACCAGCTGAAGGACTCCTACTTCTGCGCCTGCTACGCTAAGGGCTCCAGCACCGCGTTTGAGGATGCCTACAAGGCCGAGTACGGCGAGGCCTACCCCAACGGCTTTGCACCCTTGGGCTACGATGCTGCCATGACCGTCGTGTACGGCATCAAGGCTGCCGAGGAGCAGGGCCTTGAGGCCGGCTCTGACGAGTACAAGCAGGCCGTCATCGATGCCATTGCCGGCGGCACCATCGAGGGCATCACCGGCACCTTTACCTTCGACGAGCACCACAACCCCGTCAAGAGCACTGCCATCCTGACCTATGTGGACGGCAAGCCCGAGCTGAAGGAAATGTTCTGATCCGCGCTGTTCCATCCACCGGTGATGGAGCCGCCCGCACAGAGCAAACCCCATGATTTTTTTGGAGAACGCCGGAACAGCTTTTTTCTGGTCAGGCGTTCTCCGTTTTTTATATCAAAAAGTGTAAACGCCGCAAAGAAAGGAAGTATCCAACCATGACAGTGTTCTTTAGCCAGCTGATCAACGGCTTGTCCCTTGGCAGCATCTATGCACTGATCGCACTGGGCTACAGCATGGTGTACGGCATCATCCTGCTGCTGAACTTTGCCCACGGCGATGTCATCATGGTGGGCGCATACATGTCTTGGTTCGTCATGAACCAGCTGGGTCTTGGCCCGGTCACCGCTGTGTGCGCCACCATCATCACCTGTACGCTGCTGGGCGTGGTGATCGAAAAGATCGCCTACACCCCCCTGCGCAGCGCACCCCGTATCTCGCTGCTGATCACCGCCATTGGTGTCTCCTTCTTTCTGGAGTACACGGCAGAGCTGATCCTTGGCTCGGGTGCAAAGGTGATCCCCGCCTACTACACCAACCAAACCTTCCGTCTGGGCAAGGTGCCGCTGGGTCTTACTTCGATCATCACGCTGGTGGTCACCGTGCTGTCCATGCTGGTGCTCACCTTTCTGGTGCAAAAGACTAAGCTTGGCAAGGCCATGCGCGCCGTCTCGGAGGATATGGATGCTGCTCGCCTGATGGGCATCAACGTCAACAGCACCATCTCCTTTACCTTTGCCGTGGGCTCGGCGCTGGCGGGCATCGGCAGCGTGCTGTACTGCTGCTCCTACCCGCAGGCCACCCCCACCATGGGCTCCATGCTGGGTCTGAAGGCCTTCGTCGCCGCCGTGCTGGGCGGCATCGGCTCCATCCCGGGTGCTATGGTCGGCGGCATTGCCATCGGCCTGTGCGAGTGCTTTGTTTCCGCCATCGGCCTTTCCGCTTGGAAGGACGCTGTTACGTTTGCAATTCTGATCATCGTGCTGCTGGTCAAGCCCACGGGCTTCCTTGGCCGCAAGGTGCAGGAAAAGGTGTAAGGGGGCATAACGATGAATATCAAACGCAAGACCCTCAAAATGCCCGTGCGCTACCTGATGAATCTGGTGCTGGTGGGGCTGCTGTTCGTGGGGCTTTCCTATGTGACCGGCAATATGCTGTCCACCTACCAGAATAAGGTGCTGCTGACCGTGGGCATCAATATCATTCTGGCTGTCTCGCTGAACGTTGCCACCGGTTATCTGGGGCAGCTGCCGCTGGGTCATGCCGGTTTTATGGCGGTGGGTGCCTATGCCTGCGCCCTGTTCACCAAATCCTCGGGCCTGCCCAAGGGCGTCGCCTTTGCCATCGGTCTGGTGCTGGCATGGGTAATCGCCGGGCTGTTCGGGGTGCTTATCGGCATCCCCGCCCTGCGCCTGACCGGCGACTATCTGGCCATCCTGACGCTGGGCTTTGGCGAGATCATCCGCATCACCCTGAACAACATCGATGATGTGCTGGGCTTCAAGCTGTTCTACGGTGCCAAGGGCCTGAAGAACATCCCCAAGTATTCCAACTTCGCCAATGTGTTCATCTGCGTGGTCATTACCTGCTTTGCCATCCACGCCATGATGAAGAGCCGCCATGGCCGTGCCGTGCTGGCCATCCGCGATAACGAGATCGCTGCCGAGAGCTGCGGCATCCAGACTACTTATTATAAGGTCATGGCCTTTGCATTCTCTGCCGCCTTTGCCGGTCTGGCCGGCGGCCTGTACGCCTGCTATCTGGGCGTTCTGGACCCCTCCACCTTCGGCTTCATGAAGTCCATCGAAATTCTGGTCATGGTGGTTCTGGGCGGCATGGGCTCCATGCTGGGCTCTATCCTGTCCGCGACCGTGCTTACCATCCTGCCCGAGGCGACCCGCAGCTTTGACAGCTACCGCATGGTAGTCTACTCGCTGGTGCTGGTCCTCATGATGATCTTCCGTCCGGGCGGCCTGCTTGGCAGCTACGACTTCTCCATGAGCCGCATTGTGGAAAAGATCATGAACGGCGAACTGTTCCAGAAGAAAGCAAAGGAGGGCAAAGACCATGAGTGAATACCAGACTAAGCTGCACAGTGTGCCCTCCGGCGGCTTTTTGACCGACCGCGACATGGACAAAAAGCCCATTCTGGACGTGCGTGAGCTGGGCATCGACTTCGGCGGTCTGACCGCCGTGGATGGCTTCAACCTGATGATCGGCCGCAACGAAATCACCGGTCTGATCGGCCCCAACGGTGCCGGTAAGACCACCGTGTTCAACCTGCTGACCAACGTCTACCAGCCCACCCGCGGCTCCATCCTGATCGATGGTATGCCCACCGCCGGCAAAAAGACCTATCAGGTCAACCGCATGGGCGTGGCCCGTACCTTCCAGAACATCCGCCTGTTTAAGGAACTGAGCGTGATCGATAACATCAAGGTGGGCCTGCACGAGTCCATGAAGTACAATCTGGCATCTTCGCTGATCCGCCTGCCCAACTACTGGAAGGAAGAGAAGAAGTGCACCGAGCGTGCTCTGGAGCTGCTGGATATCTTCCACATGGCAGACCTCGCCAATGTGCAGGCAGGCAGCCTGCCCTACGGCGCACAGCGCCGTCTGGAGATCATGCGTGCACTGGCCACCAGCCCGAAGCTGCTGCTGCTGGACGAGCCTGCTGCCGGTATGAATCCCTCCGAGACTGCAGAGCTGACCGAGACCATCCGCCGCATCCGCGACGAGTTCAACATCGCCGTGCTGCTGATCGAGCACGATATGAGCCTGGTCATGGGCATCTGCGAGGGCATTGCCGTGCTGAACTTCGGCCGCATCATCGCCAAGGGCACGCCGGATGAGATCCGCAACAACCCGCAGGTCATCGAAGCCTATCTGGGCAAGAAGGAGGGCTAAGCCATGGCTGATACGTTACTGAAAGTTGATAACATCAACGTCTATTACGGCAACATCCACGCCGTCAAGGACATCTCCTTCGAGGTGGATCAGGGCGAGATCGTCACCCTGATCGGTGCCAACGGTGCTGGCAAATCCACCACCCTGAAGACCATTTCCGGCCTGCTGAAGCCCAAGACCGGCGACATCCTGTACAAGGGCAGCAGCATCAAGGGCATGCGCGCCCACAAGATCGTGGAAGCAGGCCTTGCCCATGTGCCGGAAGGCCGTCATGTGTTCCTGCACATGACCGTGGAAGAAAATCTGGACATGGGTGCATACACCCAGCCTGCTTCCACCATTGCACCCAACAAGGAAAAGGTGTTTGAGCTGTTCCCCCGCCTGAAGGAGCGCCGCAAGCAGCTGGCCGGTACCATGTCCGGCGGCGAGCAGCAGATGCTGGCTATGGGCCGTGCACTGATGAGCAACGCTTCCATGCTGATGCTGGACGAGCCTTCCATGGGCCTTTCGCCGCTGCTGGTGCAGGAGATCTTCGACATCATCCAGAACGTGCACAAGGAAGGCATGACCATCCTGCTGGTGGAGCAGAACGCACAGATGGCTCTTTCCGTGGCAGACCGTGCCTACGTCCTTGAGACGGGCCGTGTAGTCATGGAGGGCACTGGTGCCGAACTGCTGACCAACGAGCGCGTGCGCAGTGCATATCTGGGCGGCTAAGCAAAAAATCGTATAAGAAAAGGGGCTGTTGCACATGCAACAGCCCCTTTTTTGCAGTATTTGTTATGCCAGCAGAGCCATGATATTTGCGGTAATCAGGCCGCCTGCCGTGCCAATGACGTAGCCCATCAGAGCCATCAGAACGCCAACAGGCACCAGAGCGCCGCTGTAGGCACCAGCCAGAATGGGAGCGGATGCGGAACCGCCGATGTTTGCCAGAGATGCAACACCGCAGGTGAACATATCCAGATGGAAGATCTTTGCCAGCAGCACCAGAATGATGCCATGGATGGCCAGGATCATAAAGCCTGCCAGGATCCATGCGGGTGCATCGGTCAGCTCCAGGAAGCTTGCGCGGGAGGCAAGCAATGCCACCACGGAGTACAGCAGCAGGTTGGACAGCTCGGTGCTGCCTGCCATGCGGCCCACGGGGGTGACAGCGCCGATCAGGCCGGACAGCGTGATGAGCAGGACGGTCCAGGTGGCCTTGTCCAGGAAGGGCATTGCGCCGTTCAGGGCTGCGCCGATGTCCTGACCGAAGGCGGAGATCACCAGAGCCAGACCCAGCAGGAAGATCAGGTTGACAAAGCTGGCCTTGTCCTCGTTGCCCTTTGCGTCCTCTTCCAGACGGCGGGACACTTCGTCCAGCGTGGTGGTGTCGGCCTTGACCCACTTGTTGAACTTGGGAGCCAGATTGATGGCCCACAGCAGGAACATGACCCAGATGGAGTAGTCGATGGAGTCCACCACCAGTGCGTAGGCCATGTCAGCTTCGCCGATGTCCAGCGCAGCCTGCACGGCGACCATGTTGCCGGAGCCGCCCATCCAGCTGCCGCACAGAGCGCCCAGTGCCTTCCATGCTTCGGAGCCAAGGGGCCCCTTCATGATGGCGAAGGTGGCAATGAAGGCCACCGAGATGGAGACGGAAGCGGCAAAGAAGCCGCCCAGCATCTTGGGACCCAGCTTGATGATCTTGCGGATGTCGCAGCGCAGCAGCATCAGGAAGATCATTGCATACAGCAGGTTGTTTTTCAGCACGGAGTAGGCAGGCTTGGTGGCCTCCATGTCCCATGCACCCAGCGTGCAGAGAATCATGGTAATGAGGTACAGCAGAACGATAGGTGGTGCATAGTCGAAGAATTTCGACTTCGTGTAGCGTTGCAGCCACACCAGCAGTGCGGCAATGAACACCAGCACGGCGATGTAGGTGAAACCGTTTGTGATCATGAACCCAATCCCCTTTCTTTTTGTGCAATTTTTTGCGGACAATTGTCTTTACAATATCGACAATTTCGTATACAATACTACCATAGATTTCATAATCTGGCAATATTTTTTTATCGAAAGGGGTAGGTTTTTGCATGAAAATCACGGAAGTACGTCTCGGTCTGATCTCCGTGCCGCTGCGCGTGCCTTTTAAGACGGCTCTGCGCTCGGTCAGCAGCGTGGAGGATGTGATCGTAGAGATCCACACCGACACCGGCGCTGTGGGTTATGGTGAGGCACCTCCCACCGGTGTGATCACCGGCGACACCACCGGTGCCATCATCGGTGCCATCCGCGACCATATCGCAAAGACCATCATCGGCCGCGATGTGGACGACTTTGAAGACCTGATGATCGCCCTGAATGCCTGCATCCAGAAGAACACCAGCGCCAAGGCTGCTGTGGATATGGCCCTGTGGGATTTGTACGGCCAGCTGTACAAAATCCCTGTGTACAAGCTGATGGGCGGCGCAAAGAAGTCCATCGTCACCGACATCACCATCAGCGTCAACGACCCCGAAGAGATGGTGCGCGATGCCCTGAACGCCATCGACCGCGGCTACGACTGCCTGAAGGTCAAGGTGGGCAAGGAGCCGGAAAAGGATATTGCACGCCTGAGCGCCATCCGCGGTGCTGTGCCCAAGGAGACCTGCATCCGCATCGACGCAAATCAGGGCTGGACCCCCAAGGAAGCTGTGCGCATCCTGAACGGAATGCAGGAGAAGGGCCTTGATCTCGAATTCGTGGAGCAGCCGGTCAAGGCCCACGATTTTGAAGGCCTGAAGTATGTTACCGAGCGCTCCTATGTGCCGGTGCTGGCCGACGAGAGCGTGTTCTCCCCGCAGGACGCACTGACCATTATGCAGATGGGAGCCGCAGACCTCGTGAACATCAAGCTGATGAAGTGCGGCGGCCTGTACAACGCCCTCAAGATCGCATCCGCTGCCGAGGTGTACGGCGTGGAGTGCATGATCGGCTGTATGCTGGAAGCCAAAATCAGCGTGAATGCCGCCGTGCATCTGGCCTGCGCAAAGCAGATCATCACCCGCGTGGATCTGGACGGCCCCGTGCTGTGCAGTGAGGACCCCATCCTCGGCGGTGCAGTGTTCAACGAAAAAGACATCACTGTTTCCAACGAGCCGGGCCTTGGCATCAAGGGCATTGAGCCGGGCAAGATCAAGTATCTGGATTGACCCTCTCAGCTTCACTTCGTTCAGCAGCTCCCCCGAAAGGGGGAGCTTTTTGAATCTTTACAGTCAGCACAAAGAAAGCTCCCCCTTTCGGGGGAGCTGGCACAGCGCAAGCTGTGACTGAGAGGGTTTTACTCTTTGTAAGCCAGAATAGCCTTCAGGTATTCCCACACACGGGCCACCGATGCAATGTCGGCGCGCTCATTGGGGGTGTGGACGTGCAGCAGGTTCGGGCCGAAGGAGATGCAGTCCAGCCCTTCGATCTTGCCCGAGAGGATACCGCATTCCAGGCCCGCATGAATGGCAACGATCTGGGGCTTTGCACCGTACTGCGCCTCGTACACAGCTACGCAGCGGTCGCGCAGGGCGCTTTCGCGGGCGTAGGTCCAAGCAGGGTAGTCGCCATGGAACCGCACGCTGCCGCCCAGCAGCTCGGTCAGGGTCTGCAGTTTGCAGCTCAGCAGCTCCTTCGCCGAGGGCACCGAGCTGCGCAGGGAGAAGCGCAGGATGGCTTCGCTGTCGTCCAGCTCGGCAACGCCGAGGTTCAGCGAGGTCTCCACAAGGCCCGGCACATCCATGCTCATGCTCTGCACACCCCAGGGCATCAGCAGCAGGGCTTTGCGCAGACGCTCGGCGGAGTTCGCATCCAGTGCATCGTATTCGCCGCAGCCCTCCTCGGTGAGCTGCAGGCGGATGCCCGGGTCAGCAGTGCCGAATTCTGCTTTCATCTGCGCGGTAAAGTCTGCCCCGGCAGCGCGCACGGCTTCGGTGATACCGGCGGGCAGCACCAGCGTAACGCTGCTTTCTTTCGGGATGACGTTTTCCTTTGCACCGCCGGAGAGGGTGAGCACAGCGTACTCTGCACCGTGGTCAGACAGCAGGGTCAGGTAGCGTCCCAGCAGAGCGATGGCGTTGGCGCGGCCTTTGTGAATCTCGGTGCCGGAGTGCCCTCCCGCAAGCCCCGCGATGTCCGCCTTCACGGCGGTGCCGGTCACAGCCGCACGGGTGATGGGCAGATGGCATTCAACGCGGCGTCCGCCTGCACAGCCTGCGGTCAGCACCCCTTCTTCCTCGGAGTCGATGTTCACCAGAATCCGGCCCTCAAGGTCGGAAAAATCCATGGCAGATGCACCCAGCAGGCCCACCTCCTCGCAGACGGTCAGCACGACCTCCAGCGCAGGGTGGGGAATGTCCTTTGCGTCCAGAACAGCCAGCGCATAGGCCACGGCAATGCCGTCGTCGCCGCCAAGGGTCGTGCCCTCGGCGCACACATAGCCGCCGTCTACGACCGGGTGAATGGCCTCTTTCTCAAGATCCAGCGGGCAGTCGGCGGTCTTGTCGCCCACCATGTCCAGATGGCCCTGCAGGATCAGGCCCGGCTCCTTCTCGTATCCGGGTGTGGCCGGTGCCTTGATGAGCACATTGCCCATCTCGTCCTGACGGCAGGCAAGGCCGTGGGCCTTGGCGAACTGCACGCAGTAGTCGCTCAGTGCCTTTTCGTGGTGGGAGGTGTGCGGAATGCCGCAGATCTCCTCAAAGTAATAAAAAACCGAAGCTGGTTCCAGATTGGATAATACGCCCATAATGTTCCCTCTCCTTGTGCTGTATTTTAAGAAAAAAGGCCGGCAGAGCTGTGAGCCATGCCGGTCTTTCGGGTCTTTACTCTGCCTGACTCAGGCAGTCGTCCATGGCGGTGAACACAGCGTCGCTGGTCATGGTAGCACCGGCAACAGCGTCCACACCGCTGGTGGAACCGGCCTTGGTCAGCTGGTCTGCCAGAGTTTCAGCAGCGATGCCGCCCAGTTCGGGAGTCTCGCCGGATGCATCGATCTCCACACCGGTCACCCGGCCGCCGGTGACGGTGACGGTGACGGTCACATCACTCAGGCAGCCCTGAGCGCTGGACGTATAGATGCCATCCGTCAGGCTGGCGGCGTTGTCGGCAGCGGGCACAGTGCCGGTGTACTTGATGTACAGGCCGAGCACAACTGCCATAATGACAGTGACAACAGCCATGATGATAACATTCCGGGTGAGTTTCTTCATAAAAGATCAAATGCTCCCTTTTGACGTGATATATTTTTTACTTTGCGGGTTTGAAACTGTCGCGCAGGGTGACGACGCGGTTGTAAACGCCGGGGTTCTTGGAGTCCGGGGTAAAGAATCCGGTGCGCACGAACTGGAACTTCTCACCGGGCTTTGCGTCCTTCAGGCTTTCTTCCAGCTTGCAGCCCTTGCACACAACAACGCTTTCCGGATTCAGGTAGTCCTTGTAATCGCTGCCCTCGGGGATGGCGTTCATGTTGGCCTCGGTGAACAGCTTGTCGTACAGGCGCACCTCGGCATCCACGGCATGGGCGGCACTCACCCAATGGATGGTGCCCTTGACCTTGCGGCCGTCGGCGGGATTGCCGTTGCCCGTCTCAAGGTCGGCGGTGCAGTGGATGGCGGCAATGCTGCCGTCGGCATTCTTCTCCACGCCGGTGCACTTGACGATGTAAGCGCCCATCAGACGCACCTCACCGCCAATGGTCAGGCGCTTGAACTTGGGAGGCGGCACCTCGGCAAAGTCCTCATTCTCGATCCACAGCTCTTTGGTAAAGGCCACCTTGCGGGTGGTGGTATTGTTGGCTTCGCGGTTGGGGTTGTTGGCTACATCAAAGTACTCGGTCTTGTCCTCCGGGTAGTTGTCTACGATCAGCTTTACGGGGTCCAGCACGGCAATGCGGCGCTGAGCGGTCAGGTCCAGCTCGCTGCGGATGCAGGCTTCCAGCTGGCGCATGTCGATCAGGTTGTCGGATTTAGAAATGCCGGCCTCCCGCACAAAGGTGAAGATGGAGGTTGGGGTGTAGCCACGGCGGCGCAGGCCGCACAGGGTGGGCATACGGGGGTCGTCCCAGCCGTCCACAATGCCCATTTCCACCAGCTCACGCAGGTAGCGCTTGCTCATGACGGTGTTGGTCATGTTCAGGCGTGCAAACTCACGCTGCTTGGGGAAGGCAGTGCCGAAGATGTTCTCGATGACCCAGTTGTACAGCGGACGGTGGTTCTCGAACTCCAGACTGCACATGCTGTGGGTGATGCCCTCAATGGCATCCTGAATGGGGTGTGCGAAGTCGTACATCGGGTAGATGCACCACTTGCTGCCCTGACGGTGATGCTCGGCGTACTTGATGCGGTAGATAGCCGGGTCACGCATGTTCATGTTGGGGCTGGCCAGATCGATCTTGGCACGCAGGGTCTTTTCGCCCTCCTGGAACTCACCGGCACGCATCCGGCGGAACAGGTCAAGATTCTCTTCCGGGGTGCGGTCGCGCCACGGAGAGGGACGGGAAGGCTTGCCGGCATCGGCACCGCGGTACTCGCGCATTTCGTCGCGGGTCAGGTCGTCCACGTAGGCCTTGCCCTCCATGATGAGCTTTTCGGCATACTCGTAGCACTTGTCAAAGTAGTCGCTGCCGTAGAAGATGCCGCCGTTGGGGTCGGCACCCAGCCAGTGCAGGTCTTCGATGATGCTGTTGACATACTCCTCGCCTTCGCGGGCGGGGTTGGTGTCGTCCAGACGCAGATTGAATTTGCCGCCGTACTGGTTCGCGATGGACCAGTTGATATAGATCGCCTTGGCGCTGCCGATGTGCAGGTAGCCGTTGGGCTCCGGCGGGAAACGGGTATGGATCTCGCTGACCTTGCCCTCGGCGAGGTCGGCGTCGATGATCTCGGTCAAAAAGTTTTTATCAGCCATAGTGGAGTTCCCCCTTCATCCGGGCCAAACCGCCCGGTACTGCTCATGATTCAATACCCATTATAATACACCATTTTTCGCTTTGCTTCAAGCCAGAAATAGAAACCATCGAAAAACAGCTGCTCTGGGCACTTTATTTCTGCGGGTAAAATGCGTTGAGGTAGCTGACCAGCGCACCGATCTGGTTGGCTTCGTTGTGGAACGCGCAGGGCACGATCTCCGGCCGGGGCAGGCTGCGGGCCTGCTCCTCGCTGAAGGGATGGCCCTTCAGAATCTTTTCCTCATACACCCGGTCGAGGGTCTCGATGAGGAGGGGCTGCCCGCTGATGCCGCCGCCGATGGCCACCTTTTCGAGGTCCAGCAGGACGCTGAGGTTGTAGATCTGCACATCCACCGCCCTGCAGAAGGCTTCCAGCACTTCCAGCGCCTCCGGCTCCCCTGCGTTGGCCGCATCAAAGAAGAGCCTGCCGTTCATCGGGGCATCGGCAGGCAGCTGCCTGCGCACCCGGTAGGCATCCAGCAGCGCGGAGGTGCTGCACTGGCCGGCCATCGTCTTTTTGCTGTCGCTCCAGGCGTCGGCGTTGGTATTCATGAAGCTGTACTCGCCCGCGGTGAAGTCCCGGCCGCGCACCAGCTGGCCGTTGACGATCAGACCGCCGCCCACGCCGGTGCCGATGACGAACACCGCCGCGTTGCTGCACCCCTGCAGCGCACCGCGCTGCAGCTCGGCAATGGCAGCTGCCTTGCCGTCGTTTTCGATCCAGACCTTGCAGCCGCAGAGCTCGGCCAGGCGCGGGCCCACCGGAGTGCCGATGTTATAGATGATGGAGGGCGCACCGCCGCCCAGGACCACACCGTGCTCGGCGTCGATGAAGCCGGGCAGGCTCAGTGCGATGCCGTCCACCTCGTCCCTGTGGGGGCGGTAGAGCTGCGCCAACGTTTCGAGAAAGTGCGGCTGGCTGTCGCTGGGCGTCGGGATGCTGCCGGACTCGTACCGGTTCATCGCATCGTCCATGACCGAGTATTTGATCTCGGTGCCGCCCACGTCAAAGATCATGACCTTCATGCTGGTCTCCTCCCGGTTCCGTTTTTTCTTATTATGGCAAAAAATCGGCTATAAGTAAAGGCATTTGCCGGAAATTCCACCCTCTCCGTCAGCGCTCACGCGCTGCCACCTCTCCCGAAGGGCGAGGTTTTGCCGCAGCGGCAACATATACAGCACAAAAGCTCCCCCATCGGGGGAGCTGGCGAGCGAAACGAGACTGAGAGGGTATAAAAAATCCCACGCTGCGGCAAAGCAAAACGCAGCGTGGGGACGAAGATAGCTTAACTTAAAAAGGAGATGTCAGCGCTCAGCGGGCGACGACGTACTTGTGCAGAGTCTTGCGGACTGCGCCGTTGCCAGCGTACAGCTCCTTGACCATGCCCTCGATCTGCTCACCCAGACCGACCGCATACAGGTCCACACCGAAGATGTCGGCGCGGCTGTACAGGTTCTTCAGGCAGCTGAAATCCTGCTCGCCTTCCTTGACTTCCAGCGGAGCCACGATGGCCTGCAGCTCGGCCAGCATCGGATCGGGAGAGATCTCAAAAGCCTTGCCGTTGTCATCAATGCCCTTCAGGTAGCGGGCATAGCCAGCCAGCACCAGCGGGATCAGGACCAGATTGCTCTTGTCCAGGCCGCGGGCCTCGTAAGCCTTGATGGTCTCGCCGAAGCGGATGGCCAGCTTCTGGGAGGTATCGGTAGCGATACGCTGGGGTGCGTCGGGCATGAAGGGGTTGGGCAGGCGGCGGTTGATGACCGCGCCGATGAACTCATAGGGGTTCAGGACGCCCGGATCGACGACGACGGGCATGGCCTCGATGTAGCCGATCTTCTGGATGAAGGGGCGCAGGTCCTCATCGGCCATTTCGGCAGAGATGAGGGTGTAGTCCAGCATGCAGCCATAGATGGACATGGCGGTGTGCAGCGGGTTCAGGCAGGTGCAGACCTTCATCTTCTCGATCTTATCGACGGTCTCGCGGTCGCAGTACAGAACACCGCCCAGCTCCAGCGGAGGACGGCCATTGGTGTAGTGGTCCTCGATGCAGAGATACTGGGTCTCCTCGGCGTTGACGAAGGGAGCGGTGAAGGTGTGCTTCTCGGTGACGATGGTGTAGTTGTCCTCAAAGCCGTCGTCGGCCAGCATCTTCTGGACCTTGGCGTCGGGGCGCGGGGTGATCTTGTCGATCATGCTCCAGGGGAAGGTGACCTTGGTCTCGTCCTGCACATAGGCGAGGAACTCGGCGGGCACCAGGCCCTGCTCGACCCACTTGGAAGCGTAGGTGAAGACGGCATTCTTGACCTTGTCGCCATTGTGGGAGCAGTTGTCCATGCTCTGCACGGTCAGGGGCAGCTTGCCGGCCTTGAAGCGCTCATACAGCAGAGCGGTGACCTTGCCCATGGCCAGCACGGGGGTCAGGCCGCGCTCCAGGTCCGCAGGAGCCACGCCGTAGCCCTTCTCGGTGATGGTGAAGGAGATCATCTGCAGGCTGGGTGCCTGGAAGATCTCGACCAGACGTGCCCAATCCTCGGTGAAGGAGGGGTCTGCCTTCAGGCTCTCGGTCACGGAGGCCACGACCTTCTTCTCGATCTCGCCGGTAGACTTCAGGCAGACCAGCAGGCTCAGGTTATCGTAGGGGCGATAAGCCTTGTCGATGATCTCATAGTCGAAGCTCTCGGCCACGATGACGCCGCGGTCATACTTGCCGCTGTTCAGGGCGTCGTTCAGGACGGCTGCGGGGAAGGCGCGGAAGATGTTGCCTGCGCCGAAGTGCACCCAGGTCGGCTCTGCATGGGTCTTGGCCTTGACAGCCTCGACGTCGAACTTGGGCAGCTCGTAGCCTTTTTCTGCCCACTCGGCGGACAGATTGCCGTTTTTGATATCAGACAGCTTCATATTGATGCTCAGCCTTTCTTTTTCTCTTCATCCAGACGGTCCAGCAGATCCCAGACGCCCAGCATATACTGGATGCCCAGAGCACGGTCATACTTGCCGTAGCCGGGGCGGCAGTTGCCGGGGCCTTCCTCCCACAGCTGGCGGCCATGGTCGGGGCGGATGCAGCCGTCAAAGCCGCAGTCGTGGTAGGCGCGCAGGATCTCAATGATGCCGGTCTCGCCGCAGCAGTCGCGGTGGGCAGCCTCGGAGAAGTCACCGTTCTCGAAGTGGTGGATATTGCGCACGTGGGCAAACGGGATGCGGTCACAGTGCTTGCGCACGATGGCGGCCACGTTGTTGTTGGGGTTGGCGTTCATGCTGCCGGAGCAGAGCGTCAGGCAGTTGTACGGGTCATCGACCATTGTCAGGAAGCGGTCAATGCTCTCGGCGTCAACCAGCAGACGGGGCAGGCCGAAGATGTCCCATGGGGGATCGTCCTGATGAATCGCCATCTTGATGTCGCACTCGCGGCAGGTGGGCATGATGGCCTCGAGGAAGTATTTGAGGTTATCCCACAGCTTCTCCTTGGTGACGGGGGCGTAGGCCTTGAACAGCTCGTCCAGCTTGGCCATGCGCTCCGGCTCCCAGCCGGGGAAGGTCATGTTGTACTTCTCGGTGAATTCGAGAATGTAGTTTGCCATGCCCTTGTAGTCGTCCTGGATCAGGTCCTTCTGATAGAACAGGGCGGTGGAGCCGTCGCCGACGGGGTGGAACAGGTCGGTGCGGGTCCAGTCAAAGATGGGCATGAAGTTGTAGCAGATAGTCTTGACGCCGAACTTGGACAGGTTGCGGATGCACTGCTTGTAGTTCTCGATGTACTTGTCGCGCGTCGGCAGGCCGATCTTGATGTCGTCGTGGACGTTGACGGACTCGACGACGGTGGCGTCGAAGCCGGCAGCATGGATCTGGTCTACGACCTCCTTGATCTCGGCCTCCTCCCAGATCTCGCCGGGCATTTTGTTGTGCAGTGCCCAGACGATCTCCTCAACACCGGGGATCTGCTTAATGTCGCTCAGGGTGATGGGGTCATTGCCCTCACCATACCAGCGCCAACCCATTTTCATAGACATATGGTGCTCCTTTTGTTTGTATAGTTGTTTGCGAACCCGTGAGCGGGTTATAGATTTTATGCGGCGGGCCGGACATGTCCGGCCCCTACAGCGTAGCTGCAAAGGCTTCCCCCTTGGGGGAAGCCTTAGGGAAGCTGCTCTCAGCCGTTCACGGCCTCGTGCAGGGTCTTGCGGACGGCACCGGCACCGGCGATCTCGGCCTTGAAGTACGCCTTGATCTTGTCGGCCAGGACGGTCTTGGTCAGGTCGCTGCCGAAGATGGACGCATTGGACAGGATGCCGTCCAGCTGGTCGGTGACGGTCTCGGGCTTGCCGAACTCGATGCCGGAGAGCTTGGCCTGCAGCTCGTCCTTCAGCGGGTCAGCACTGACCTCAAAGGCGTTGCCGTTGTCGTCGATGGCCAGCAGATAACGCAGCCAACCGGCGATGGCCAGAGGAATGCTGACCAGGCTGTTCAGGTCGCGGCCCTCGGCGACGTAGCTCTTGATGGTCTCGCCAAAGCGGATGCCGACCTTCTGGGACGTGTCGGTAGCGATGCGCTGCGGCATGTCGGGCATGAAGGGGTTGGGCAGGCGCTGCTCGATGACCTCGTCGATGAAGGCCTTCGGGTCAAGGATCTTCGGGTCAACGACGACGGGCAGGCCCTCGACGTAGCCCAGGCGCTTGATGAGGGCGACGATGTCCTCGTCCTTCATCTCGGCGCAGATCAGGTCATAGCCCAGCATGCAGCCGTACACGCTCATGGCGGTGTGCAGCGGGTTCAGGCAGGTGGTGACCTTCATGCGCTCGGTCTTGTTGACGGTCTCGCGGTCGGTCATGTAGACACCGGCCTTCTCCAGCGCGGGGCGGCCGTTGGGGAACTTGTCCTCGACGACCAGATACTGCGGGCGCTCGGCGTTGACGAACGCGGCAATGAAGGTGTTCTTGGAGGTGACGATGGGGGTCATGCCCTCGATGCCGTCCTTCTCCAGAGACTCCTCGACGATCTTGTGGGGGCGCGGGGTGATCTTGTCGATCATGGACCAGGGGAAGGTGATCTTGGTCTCATCGGACAGGTAGTCGATGAAGTCCTGACCGACGAAGCCCTTCTCCAGCCATGCCTTGGCAACGGTCATAACGCTGGCCTGCAGCTTCTCGCCGTTGTGGGAGCAGTTGTCCATGCTGACGACGGCCAGAGGATAGGCACCGTTCTGGAAACGCTCCAGCAGCAGGGTAGCGACCATGCTCATGGCGTGGCGGGCGTGGGCGGGGCCCTCGTCGATGTCAGCCTGCACGACGGGCATCAGGCTGCCGTCGGGACGGTACAGAGCGTAGCCCTTCTCAGTGATGGTGAAGGAAATCATCTGCAGGCTGGGATCGGTGAAGATCTGCTTGAAGCGGGCCATCATCTCCGCGTCGGCAGAGTTGGCGCGCAGGCCCTCGGCCACAGAGCCGATGATCTCGCGGCTGGTGGTGCCGTCCGGGTTCAGGGTGACGTTCATCGTCAGGTTGTCATACGGGGTGTAGATCTTGTCGATGATGTCGTAGTCGAAGGTGTCGGCTGCGATGATGCCGCGGTCAGCCAGACCCTCGTTCAGCAGACGCTGCTGCAGGGCGGCGATAAAGCCGCGGAAGATGTTGCCGGCACCGAAGTGGACCCAGATGGGATGCTCCTTGGTGGCGGCGGTCATGGCGGCATGGTCAAATGCGGGCAGCTTGACGCCCAGCTTTTCCCACTCAGCCTTCTGGTTGACGATGGAAGACGCGTTCATCTGCATAATGATTTGCTCCTTTTGTTGCTGTTGAGGGAGTGGTCCTATATGCCACTCGCGATAGTTTCAGTATAGCACGCAACTTTTCGCAAGAAAATAACCGTAGTTGCTTGAAAAATTGTAAAAATTGCGGTAAAATCAAGATAAATTCCATAGATAATAGATAAGAGATAAAAGATAATAAAAAATGTGGAGTTTTTGCCCATAAATGGTCAAAAACAAAGCCCGTAGGGGCGCATTCCATATGCGCCCGGGCAGCTGGCGGCATTATGCGGGCAGAAAAAATTTTGAGGCGGCGTACCGCGCCGCGATCCACCAATTTTATTATCTATTATCTTTTATCTGAAAAATTCCCTTAAAATGTTGGAGTTCCCCTATGTCAAACTACAACCCCTACACCAAACGACAGACGATGATCGCGCCCGACTATGAGGTCTACCGCTACCGGTCTACCTACATGAACGAGGTCGAGCTGCACCACCATGACTTCTATGAGGTCTACCTGCTGCTGCGCGGCCGGGTGGAATATATCGTCGAGAACCAGCTCTACCGCGTGCGCCCCGGTGACTGGATGCTCTGCAGCCCGCTGGAGCTGCATCAGGCCCGCATTGCCACCGACGCCGATGCCTATGAGCGAATTGTGCTTTGGATCGCGCGGCCGTATCTGGAGGGCTTGTCCACCGCGCACACCAGCCTGACCCGCTGCTTTGACACCACGATTCCCGGCCATACGAACCTGCTGCGGCTGCCCGGCGCGACCGGCGCGCCGCTGCGCACCACGGTGGACAAGCTGTGCGCCTTAAAGGCAAGCAAGGACTACGGCAGCGACCTGCTGGCCCAGAGCGCCCTTGTGGAGCTGCTGGTCGGGCTGAACCGCGCCGCCGCCGACCGTGGCGATGCCCGGCCTGTCGGCACGAGCGATCAGGTGGTGGATGCGGTGCTGCACTACATCAACGAGCATTACAGCGAGCCGCTGACCCTTGACCAGCTCTCGGAGAAGTTCTTCATCAGTAAGTATCACCTGCTGCGCAAGTTTGATGCACAGGTCGGCACGACCGTACACCGGTATATTTTGCAAAAGCGGCTGCTGAACGCCAAGCAGCTGCTTGCAGGCGGCGTGCCGCCGAACGAGGTCTGCCAGTACTGCGGCTTTGGCGATTACGCGAATTTTTACAGAGCGTTCCGGGCCGAGTACAACCAGACGCCGAGGCAGTATATACAGTCGGCACGGGGGAAGTGAGAGATTGCCCGGGAACGGCAGCCCCCCGGGAACTCGCTTTCTTTTGGCAGCAAAAGAAAGCTCGCAAAGAAAACTGCCGCTGTTTCGACGCAGCGGACCCGCGACCAAGGGGCTGCACGCCCCTTGGAACCCCAAAGCGGAGGTCGCAGAGGGCGCGGGCTACGCGAACGCAGTATTACTGTTCGCGCTTAACGCCCGCGCCCTCTGCTCCGATTTGAAATTCGGGTGTTCCCCCGAACCCCCGATGCCGGAAACAGCAGTCCGTAGGGGCCGGGCATGCCCGGCCCGCAGCCTTGCCATTGCCGCCCCTTTATCTTTTGCATCGTAGGGAGGGGTCTTGACCCCTCCGCAGCCTTCCGCCGCGAACCGCAAAAGCCCCTCCGGCCATCGCTGCCGCTCGGCCTGAGGGGCTTTGCTGGGCTTTCCGCCGCCGCCCCGTCACCGCTTTGCCGCCCAATCCACTCCTAACTCCTCACTCCTAACTCCACCCCTCTCCCTTTCCCCAAACTTTACAAACTTTACACGCTCTACACAAAACCTGCCCCCTCTTTGCAAAACCTTTACCGCGATTGTACCGTACTATGGTCGAAACCGGCGCAAAACCGCGGTACAATTAGCTTGCTTCCGGTGAAGCACTGGCAAAACATCCAAACTATACCACATAAATTTGGGAAAAAGGGAGAATACACACATGAAACGTACTTCTGCAATTGCTGCCGTTACCGCTGCTGCGCTGGCTCTGAGCCTGGCTGCCTGCGGCTCTGCCGATTCCGCCGCTGATTCCTCTGCTCCTGCCGGTGACTTCGACGCCGACCAGGACATCACGGTCATCTCCCGTGAGGACGGCTCCGGCACCCGCGGCGCCTTTATCGAGCTGACCGGTGTCGAGGAGAAGAACGCCGACGGCAAGAAGGTCGATAACACCACCGAGGCCGCCGCCATCCAGTCCAGCACCAACGGTGTCATGACCGCCGTCGCCAACGATGAGACCGCTATCGGCTACATCAGCCTCGGCTCTCTGAGCAATGACGTCAAGGCTGTCACCGTCGGCGGCGTCGCGGCCTCCGCCGAGACCGTCAAGGACGGCAGCTACGTTCTGTCCCGTCCGTTCAACATCGTCACCAACGGCGACGCGACGGACCCCGTGGCCGTCGATTTCATCGCCTATGTCTTGAGCAAGGACGGCCAGGCCATCGCTACCGACAACGGCTACATCGGTGAGGACGGCGCGGACTTCACCTCCGCCCAGCCCGAGGGCAAGATCGTCGTCGGCGGTTCTTCCTCCGTCTCTCCGCTGATGGAGAAGCTGATCGAGGCTTACAAGACCGTCAACCCCAACGCCGAACTGGAGCTCCAGACCACCGATTCCACCACCGGCGTCTCCGGTGCGCTGGAGGGCACCTACACCATCGGCATGGCCAGCCGTGAGCTGAAGGACTCCGAGGTCGAGGGCGGCGCCAAGGCTACCGTCCTGGCACTGGATGGCATCGCCGTCGTCGTCAACCCCGGCAACACCACCGACGACCTGACCGTTGACCAGATCAAGGGCATCTACACCGGCGAGCTGACCGTCTGGAGCGATGTGCAGTAAAAAGAAAAAGGCTTCCCCCTAGGGGGAAGCTGTCCGCGAAGCGGACTGATGAGGGGCGGGTTTCCCAAGATAACCCGTTCACGGGTTGGTAAGGCAAGGCCGCCCCTCATCCGGCGCTGCGGCGCCACCTTCCCCCCCTAGGGGGAAGGCTTTTTGGGTATCATAACCAATCTACGAGCATAAGGAGTATAGGAAAATGACCTCCAAGCTAAAAGAAGGCGTTATGCAGGGCGTGTTCACTCTCTGCGCCTGTGTGTCCATCCTGGCGGTGGCACTGATCTGCATCTTCCTGTTTGCCAACGGCGTGCCCACCCTGTTCAAGATCGGCCCGCTCAAGTTCCTGCTGGGCACGACATGGAAGCCCGGCAACGACATCTTCGGCATCCTGCCGATGATCCTGGGCAGCATCTACGTCACGGCGGGGGCTATCCTCGTCGGCGTGCCCATCGGCCTGCTGACGGCCATCTACATGTCCAAGTTCGCGCCGCCCCGCATCAATAAGGTCATGCTCCCGGCGGTGCAGCTGCTGGCCGGCATCCCGTCCGTCGTCTACGGCTTCTTCGGCATGATCGTGCTTGTGCCCGCCGTGCAGGCCATGGTCAAGTCGCCGTTCTTCAAAACCGTGCTCCACGTCAAGAGCGGCAAGGGCATGAGCCTGTTTACTGCTGCCGTGCTGCTGGGCATCATGATCCTGCCCACTATCATCACGGTCAGCAAGACGAGCCTCGACGCCGTGCCCGACAGCTACTACGAGGGCAGCCTTGCCCTTGGCGCGACGCATGAGCGCAGCGTGTTCTACGCCGTGCTGCCCGCCGCAAAATCCGGCGTGCTGTCGGCAGTCATCCTCGGCATTGGCCGCGCCATCGGTGAGACGATGGCCGTCGTCATGGTCGCGGGCAACCAGACCTGGATGCCCAAGGGTCTGTTCCAGGGCCTGCGCACGATGACCTCGAACATCGTCATCGAGATGGGCTACGCCGCCGACCTCCACCGCGAGGCGCTGATCGCCACCGGCGTTGTGCTGTTCGTATTCATCCTGCTTATCAACCTCTGCTTCAGCCTTGTGAAAGGGGGGAAGGACTATGCCTGAGATCGCCGCAGCGCAAACAGCCGCCGATATGACCTACGCAAAACCGCATGCGTTCATGCCCACCGGCGGCAGCAACCGCCGCGCCGCCCGTATGCAGGCCGCCGCGCTGCGCTGGCTTGTGCGCATGGCCGCCCTGCTGACCGCCGCGGTGCTGGTGTTCCTCATCGGCTACATTCTGGTCATGGGCATCCCCAATTTGAAGCCCGAGCTGTTCGCTTGGGAGTATAACTCCGAGAACGTCTCGCTGACGCCGGCGCTCATCAACACGGTGCTGATGACGGCCTTCTCGCTGGCAATCTCGACGCCGCTGGGCATCTTTGCGGCCATCTGGCTGGTCGAGTACGCCCACCGCGGCAGCAAGCTGGTCAAGGTCGTGCGCGTCACCACCGAGACGCTGCAGGGCATCCCGTCCATCGTCTACGGCCTGTTCGGTATGCTGTTCTTCGTCACCAAGCTGCACTGGGGCTATTCGATGATCGCCGGTGCGTTCACGCTGGCCATCATGGTTCTGCCCGTCATCATGCGCACGACGGAGGAGGCGCTGATCGCAGTGCCCGACTCCTACCGCGAGGGCAGCTTTGGTCTGGGCGCGGGCAAGCTGCGCACGGTGTTCACGATCGTGCTGCCGTCCGCCATGCCCGGCATTTTGTCCGGCGTCATTCTGGCCACGGGCCGCATCGTCGGCGAGACCGCCGCGCTGATCTATACCGCAAGCTCTGTGGCAAAGATCCCGTCCGGCGTGTTCAGCTCCACCCGCACCCTGGCCGTACACATGTACCTGCTCTCGAACGAGGGCCTGTACATCGGCCAGACCTACGGCACGGCAGTGGTCCTGCTGGTGCTGGTGCTGGTCATCAACGGCCTGTCCGGGCTGGCAGCCGGGAAGCTGGCAAAACGGTAAAGGAAAATGCACCGGTAGGGGCCGGGCATGCCCGGCCCGGAGGTCGGCGCGGCCACCCTTTAACGGGCAACTGCTTTTAATGTCGCGGGCCGGGCA
>ERZ836358.1365-NODE-1365-length-24197-cov-9.050162_pt1 | contig 24197 bp, 27 predicted proteins | sample MGYA00519942_ERZ836358 | MGnify/ENA primary metagenome ERZ836358 (study PRJEB31850, sample SAMEA3708798) | human gut metagenome | biome: human gut; feature: human-associated habitat; material: faeces | place: China | collected 2014 ...
CGCAGAGCGCCTTAACGCAAGCCGAGGTGCTGTGCGGCTATACGGTCTATCTGGACCTTGTGCGCCCCTATTTCCCGGAAAAAGAATATTACTCCACCGGCATGACCCAGGAGATCGACCGCTGCCGCTGGGCGCTGGAAACGGCCCGGCACGGCAAAGTCGTTGCGCTGGTCTGCTCCGGCGACGCCGGGGTCTACGGCATGGCAAGCCCCCTGCTGGAGCTGGCTGAGCAGTTTCCGGAGGTCGCCGTGGAGGTGGTGCCCGGCCTGACGGCGGCTCTCAGCGGCGGGGCCGTGCTGGGTGCCCCGCTGGCCCACGATTTCTGCGTCATCTCCCTGTCGGACCGGCTGACCCCCTGGGCCGTCATCGAGCGGCGGCTGGCGGCAGCAGCGATGGGCGATTTCTGCGTCGCACTGTACAACCCCTCCTCCAAGGGCAGGCCGGACTATCTGGCCAGAGCCGTCCGCATCCTGCTGGACCACGGCAAACCGCCGCAGACCGTTTGCGGACTGGTGCGGAACATCGGGCGCGAGGGGCAGGCCCACCGCATCCTGACCCTGGCGGAACTGGAAACCGCCCCGGTGGATATGTTCACCACCGTCTTCATCGGCAACACCGCCACCCGGCAGCTGAGCGGAAAAATGGTCACACCGAGGGGGTATCGCGCATGAAGATCGTCGTGTTCAGCGGCACCACCGAGGGCCGTCTGTTCTCCCGCCAGCTGGCCGCGCAGGGGGCCGAAGTCCTCGTCAGCGTAGCGACCCCGCTGGGAGCCGAAGAGCAGGGCCGTTTGCAGGGTGTCACCGTCCACTGCGGGCGGCTGACGCCGGAGGAAATGACCACCCTGCTGCAGGGGGCCGCCCTCTGCGTGGACGCCACCCATCCCTATGCGGTGGACGCCACCAAAAACATCCGGTCTGCGTGTAAAACCGCCTGCATTGAGTACCACCGCCTGCTCCGGGCCGAAAGCCCGCTCCCGGCGGGGAGCATGGTCTTTCCGTCGGCCGCACACGCGGCAGAGTTTCTTGCAAACACCTGCGGCAATCTCCTGCTGGCCACCGGGGCCAAGGAGCTCGCGGCCTTTTCCGGCATCGAGCCTGCCCGCCTGTTCCCCCGTGTGCTGCCCACCCCGGAGGGCATCGCAGCCTGCGAGGCCGCGCACATCCCCCACAAAAACATCATCGCGATGCAGGGCCCCTTCTCCTATGCGCTGAATCGGGCCCTGCTGGAGCAGTTCCACATCCGCTTCCTCGTCACGAAGGACGGCGGTGCAGCAGGCGGCTTTGCCGAGAAGGCACAGGCCGCGCAGGACACCGGCGCACAGCTCATCGTCCTCCGCCGCCCCGCAGAGCAGGGCGAAACGGCGGAGCAGATCCTGACCCGCTGCAAGGAGGTGCTGGCATGGTCACACTGATTGGAATGGGGGCCGGGCTGCCCGGCTCCCTGACCGCCGAAGGGCTTGCAGCCCTGCAACAGGCCGACCTCATTTTAGGCGCCCGGCGGCTGCTGGAGCATCTGCCGGACGGCTGCACCGAACACCGGAAGGCGCTGTACAAACCGGAGGAGATCCTGACCTGCCTTGCGGAGCATCCGGAGGGAGACACAGCCCTGCTTTACAGCGGCGACACCGGATTTTATTCCGGGGCTTCCGGGCTGCTGCCCATGCTGCGGGCCTGCGGCATCTCCTGCCGCGTCCTGCCCGGCATCTCCAGCGTCCAGCTGCTCGCGACGGCGGTCGGCCGCCCCTGGCAGGACTGGAAACTCGTCTCCGCCCACGGCTGTGCCTGCGACCCGGTGGCCGAGTGCCTGACGGCGGATGGCCGACCGGTCTTCTTCCTGACCGGCGGCTCTGAGACCCCTGCCACCCTCTGCCGCACTCTGACCGCCGCCGGGCTGGGGCAGGCCCATGCGCTGGTCGGCGAACAGCTCGGCACACCGGAGGAGAAGATCTTCTTCGGCACCGCGCAGGAAGTTTCGCAAAAAAACACAGCATCCCTGAGCGTTCTGCTCATCGAGCATCTGCCCCAGCCGCCCCGGCGCTGTGCCGGGTTCCCGGACGAAGCCTTTCTCCGGGGAGATGTTCCCATGACAAAGCAGGAAGTCCGCGCCGCCGCACTGGCAAAGCTGGCCGTCCGCCCCACGGACACGCTGTGGGATGTGGGGGCCGGTACCGGCAGTGTCAGTGTGGAACTGGCCCTTGCCGCCCCGCGCGGGCGGGTCTATGCCGTGGAATGCGACCCGGAGGCCTGCGCTCTTATCCGGAAGAACCGGGAGCGTTTCGCAGCCTGGAATCTGACCCTCATCGAGGGGAAAGCCCCCCAGGCGCTGGAAGCTCTGCCCGCCCCGGACGCCGTTTTCCTCGGCGGCACCAAGGGCAGCATGGAGGCCGTGGTGGACGCTGTGCTGGCCAAAAACCCGCAGGCCCGCCTCTGCATCTCCGCCATCGCGCTGGAAACGCTGAGCGCCGCCGTTGCGGCCCTGACGGCGCGGGGGCTCACCGCCGAAGTCACCCAGATCGCCGTCAGCCGCACAAAACCGGCGGGCCGGCTGCATCTGCTGATGGCCAACAACCCCATCTTCCTCATCACAGGTGAACGCAAATGATGCAATTTCTCGTCGCAGCGCCCTGTTCCGGCAGCGGCAAGACCACCCTGACCTGTGCGCTGCTGGCCGCGCTCAAGCGGCGCGGGGCCGACCCCTGCGCGTTCAAGAGCGGGCCGGACTACATTGACCCCATGTTCCACCGGGCCGTGCTGGGGGTCGAGAGCCACAACCTTGACCTTTTTTTCTCCGCACCGGATACCGTGCGCGCCCTTTATGCACAGGGTGCCGCCGGGCATGGGGCGGCGGTGTGCGAGGGGGCCATGGGCTTTTACGACGGTCTGGGCGGCGTGACCGACACGGCCAGCGCCTGGCATCTGGCCGACACGCTGGGCCTGCCGGTGCTGCTGGTCGTCCCGGCCAAAGGGGCCAGTTTGACCCTGGCCGCGCAGATCAACGGGCTGAAAACGTTCCGCACCCCCAGCCGTATCGTCGGCGTTCTGCTCAACGACTGCACCTCGGCTTTGTACAAGATGCTCAAACCGATGCTGGAACGCGAGACCGGCCTGCCGGTGCTTGGGCATCTGCCCCGCCTGCCGGAGGCGTCCATCGAGAGCCGCCATCTGGGGCTGAAGACCGCCGGGGAGATCGCCGGGCTTCAGCAAAAGATCGCCCTTCTTGCGGATGCGCTGGTGCTGGACTGGGTGCAGTTCCAGGCCCTGACCGACCGGCCTGCACCGCTGGCTCAGCCTGCCGCCCGCGCCCCGGCGCGCACCCGCATCGCCGTTGCGCAGGACGAAGCCTTTTGCTTTGCCTACGCCGAAACGCTGGAAGCCCTGACCGCCGCCGGGGCCGAGCTTGTCCCATTCAGCCCCCTGCACGATGCGGCCCTTCCGCCGGAGCTTGGCGGGCTGTATCTGCCGGGCGGCTACCCGGAACTGTACGCAGGGCCGCTGAGCGAGAACCGCTCGATGCGGGCTTCTGTGCGGCAGGCTGTGGAGCATGGTCTGCCCACCGTGGCCGAGTGCGGCGGCTTCCTCTATCTGGGGCAGACGCTCGAAGACGCCGACGGTGCCGTCTGGCCCATGGCGGGCGTCCTGCCGGGCAGCGGCTTCCCGGTCGGGCGGCTGGTGCGGTTCGGGTACGCGGAGCTGACCGCCCGCGCCGACAGCCTGCTGTTCCGCGCCGGAGAGTCCTTCCCCGCCCACGAGTTCCACCACTGGGACTCGACCGCGAACGGCACAGCGTTGACCGCTGCAAAAGCCAATGGCCGCAGCTGGGCCTGCGGCTTTGCCAATGAACATCTCTATGCGGGTTTTCCGCATCTGTACTGGGCAGGCACCCCCCTGCCCCGGCGGTTCGTGGAAGCCGCCGTACTCAACCACCAGAAGGAGCAGACCCCATGACCGAACCGGAACTGAAACAGCTTCTCACCACCATCACCCCGCCCAGCGAGACCGCCCGCGCGGCCGCACACGCCCACTGGGCCAGCCTTGCCAAGCCGCTGGGCGGGCTGGGCGCACTGGAGACCCTGCTGGAAGATGCCGCCGCCCTGACCGGCACGGCGCAGCTCGCCTTTGACCGTCGGGCCGTCCTCGTGCTCTGCGCGGACAACGGCGTCGTAGCCCAGGGCGTGAGCCAGACCGACCAGAGCGTGACCCGCGCCGTGGCCGAAAACCTTGTGGCGCGGCGGACGAGCGTCTGCCAGATGGCAAAAACGGCCCGCTGCGAGGTCGTGCCGGTGGATATGGGCATGGCAGGTGCCCCGGTGCCGGGCGTCGTCCCCCGCCGCATCGCCGCCGGAACGGCAGACTTCACCCAAGGCCCCGCCATGACCCGCGCCCAGGCTGTGGAGGCCATCGCGGCGGGCATCGAACTGGTGCGGGCGCAGAAGGCACAGGGGTGCCAGCTGCTCGCCACCGGCGAGATGGGCATCGGCAACACCACCACGTCCAGCGCTGTGGCGGCAGTCCTGCTCGACCAGCCCGTCGAGGTCATGACCGGGCGGGGCGCGGGCCTTTCCGACGCCGGGCTGGCCCGCAAGCTGGACGCCATCCGGCGCGGCATCGCTCGCAACCAGCCCGACGCTGCCGACCCGCTGGACGTGCTGTCCAAACTAGGCGGCTTTGACATCGCCGGGCTGTGCGGGGTCTTCCTTGGCGGCGCACTGGAAGACCTGCCCATCCTGATGGATGGTTTCATCAGCGGGGTGGCGGCCCTGTGCGCGGTGCGGCTCTGCCCCGCCGCCGCCAAGGCCGTGTTCGCCAGCCACTGTTCCACCGAGCCTGCGGCCCGGCTGGTGCTGGAAGCGCTGGGCAAGGCCCCGCTTCTGACGGCGGGGCTCCACCTCGGCGAGGGCACCGGGGCTGTGGCCTCGCTCCCGCTGTGGGATCTGGCACTGGCGGTCTACGACCACTGCTATTCCTTTACGGAGGGCGGCATCCCGCCGTATACGCCCCAATGCTGACGTTGGTGGTCGGCGGCGCAGCCAGCGGAAAAAGCGAATACGCCGAACGTCTTGTGCTGCAGACCGCGCTCCCGCGCTATTACCTTGCCACGATGCAGGTATGGGACGCCGAGTGCGCCGCGCGGGTGGAAAAGCACCGCCGGATGCGGGCGGAAAAGCAGTTCGAGACGCTGGAGTACCCTCTGCATCTGGGCACGGTGCACCTGCCCGCGCGGGGCACCGCCCTGCTGGAAGACCTTGGCAACCTGACCGCCAACGAACTTTACGACCCCGCCGGGGCGGGCGAAGCCGCCGCTTCGGCCATTCTGGACGGTCTGGACAAATTGGCCGCGCAATGTGAACACCTCGTCGTCGTTTCGAACGAAGTGTTCAGCGGCGGGGCAAACTACGCGGGCGACACCGACCGGTATCTGAAGGCTCTGGCGCAGGTCAACAACGCCCTTGCGGCCCGCGCCGATGCAGTGGTGCGGGTGGTGTGCGGCATCCCGGTCTATCACAAAGGAGGCCCGTCATGATCGTTTTGCAGACCATTGCCGTGGCATTTGCCATGTTTTCAGCCATCCCGGTGCCGCAGTTCGACTGGAACGAAAAGAACATGCGCTACGCGATGTGCGCGTTCCCGCTCATCGGCGCGGTGTGCGGGGCCTTGTGGTGCCTGTGCGGAGCACTGCCGCTCCCGGCACTCGTCCGGGCGGGCGGGTTCTGCCTCGTCCCCGTCTGGGTCACAGGCGGCATCCATCTGGATGGCTACGCTGACACCTGCGACGCCCTTTCCAGCTACGGCGGCAGGGAAAAGAAATTGGAGATCTTGAAAGACCCCCACTGCGGGGCCTTTGCCGTCATCCGGCTGTGCAGTTATTTTCTGGCTTATTTCGCGCTGTGCACCGCCGTGCAGTTCACGCCGCGCATCGGCCTGTGCTGGACGCTGGCGCTGGTTCTGGAACGGGCGCTTTCGGGCCTTGCCATCGCCTCCTTCCCGCTGGCCAGGAGCACTGGCCTTGCCCACACGTTCGCTTCTGCGGCAGACCGCAAGGCCGTTTGCAGCGTCCTGTTGGTGCTGGCGGGCCTGCTCTGCGCTGCGCTGGTGCTGCTGGGCGGCGGGGCGCTCGTCCTTGCGGCGCTTCTTGTTTTCTGGCGCTATCGTGTTGTTTCCGACCGGCAGTTCGGCGGCATCACCGGCGATCTGGCCGGATGGTTCCTGCAAAAAGCGGAGCTTTGGATGCTGGCGGCACTGGCCGCCTGCCAATGGGGAGGGCTGTTATGATCTTCATCACCGGGCCGCTGTACAGCGGCAAGCGCACCTTTGCGCAGAACTTCCCCGGCACCCGCATCACCGATGTGCAGGAGCTGGCCGCAGCGGCGGAGGATCTGGAAAGCCTTGCAGACCGCCTCACTGCGTATGATTTCGTCCTCGCCACCGAGGTGGGCGGCGGCGTCGTGCCCATGGACGCAGCCGAACGCGCCGCGCGGGAAGCCGCCGGGCGGCTGGCCTGCCTGCTGGCCGCGCGGGCCGACTGTGTAGTCCAGATGTTCTGCGGCCTGCCCACCGTCCTGAAAGGAGAACTTCCCCCATGCTGATCTATCTTCTGCGCCACGGCCTGACCGCCTACAATGCCGAAAAGCGCTATCAGGGCCAGCGGGACATCCCGCTCTCGCCCGAAGGGCGGGCCCAGCTCCGCCAGGCCGACCTCCGGCCCCGGACGGTCTACATCACCCCGCTCTGCCGCACCCGCCAGACCGCCGAGGTGCTCTTCCCAGACGCCGACCTCGTGGAGGTGCGCGATCTGCAGGAGATGTGCTTTGGCAGCTTTGAGGGGCGGAATTTCATCGAGATGGAGCACGACCCGGATTACCTCGCCTGGGTGAACGCCAACTGCGAAAGCCCCTGCCCCGACGGTGAGACGAAGGCGGTCTTCTCCGAGCGGGTCTGCAAGGCGTTCTCCGCACTGGTGGACCGGGCCCTTGCCGACGGCGAGGAGACCCTCGTCATTCTGGCCCACGGCGGCACCCAGATGGCCGCGATGGAGCGCTATGCGCTGCCCCATGCAGATTACTACCACTGGTGCGCCCCGAATGCGGGCGGCTATCTGCTGGATGCCCGCGACTGGGCCGAACAGCGTGTGCTCCACCTCGTGCGCACCGTGCAATACACAAAGGAGGCGGCAGAATGATCGGAGCAGCCGTTTTGGGCGGGTTCGTGCTGGATCTTCTCTTTGGCGACCCGGCGTGGCTCCCCCACCCCGTGGTGTACATGGGCAGGGCCATCTCCGCGCTGGAACGGCGGCTGCGGGCCCGCCTGCCCCGGACGCCGCAGGGCGAACTGCTGGGCGGTGCCATTCTGGCGTTCTGCCTGCCGGTGGGCACCTTCCTGCTGACAAGCCTCGTCTGCCTGGAGGCCGCAGCGCTCAGCCCCTGGCTGGGGCTGGCCGTGCAGATGTTCTGGTGCGGGCAGGCGCTGGCCGCAAAGGGGTTGGCACAGGAGAGCACCCGCGTTTACCGGGAGCTCATCAAGCCGGACCTGCCCGCCGCCCGCCGGGCCGTGAGCCGCATCGTGGGGCGGGACACCCAGAATTTGACGCTGGAGGGCGTGACCAAAGCCGCCGTGGAGACCGTGGCCGAAAACGCCAGCGACGGCGTCATTGCGCCGCTGCTCTATATGCTGCTGGGCGGTGCCCCGCTGGCCCTGACTTACAAGGCCATCAACACGATGGACAGCATGCTCGGCTACAAAAACGAGAAATATCTTTATTTCGGCCGCGCCGCCGCCAAACTGGACGATGCGGCGAACTATCTGCCCAGCCGGATCGCCGGGCTGCTCTGGGCCGCTGCGGCGGCGCTTACCGGGAACAGCGCTTCGGGCGCGTGGAAGATCTGGCGGCGGGACCGCCGGAACCATGCCAGCCCCAACAGCGCCCAGACCGAAAGCGCCTGCGCCGGGGCTTTGGGCGTCCAGCTGGCGGGGCCCGCCTGCTACTTTGGCGAATATTATGACAAACCCACCATCGGCGACCCTCTGCGGCCCATTGAGCCGGAGGACATCCGCCGCGCCAACCGGATGATGTATGCCGAAAGCCTGCTGGCACTGGCCATCGGGCTGGCAATCCGGCTGGCGGTCTGTAGATTCATGTAAGGAGACGACCCATGGAACAATTGGTACACGGCGGCGACTGGGCCGGATACCGGGCACAGTTCGGGCGGGACGCGCTGGACTTTTCGGCCAACGTAAGCCCGCTGGGCCTGCCGGAGGGGGTGGCAAAGGCCATCACGGCGGCACTCCCCACCGCAGACCGCTACCCGGACCCACTCTGCCGGGAACTGCGGGCAAAGCTCGCCCTGCACGAGGGCGTGCCCGCAGACCACATCCTCTGCGGCAACGGCGCGGCCGACCTCATCTTCCGGCTGGTGTGGGCCAGAAAGCCCCGCCGGGCGCTGGTCACCGCCCCCACGTTCGCCGAATATGCCACCGCACTCGAAACCGTCGGCTGCACGGTGGAGCGCTTCATCTTGCAGGCGGCAGACGATTTTGCGGTGCCGGAAGCATTCCTCTCCGCCATCGACGACCGGGTGGACCTCGTCTTCCTCTGCCAGCCCAACAACCCCACCGGCCAGCTCACCCCGCCGGACTTCGTGGCCCGCATCCTGCAGCGCTGCACCGCCTGCGGGGCGCTGCTCGTGCTGGACGAATGTTTCCTCGATTTTCTGCCCGACCATGCGCAGCTGACCGCAAAGCCGCTGCTGGGCAGCGGCGATCTTCTGATCCTGAAAGCCTTCACCAAACTGTATGGCATGGCAGGCGTCCGGCTGGGGTACGCTCTGAGCGCGGACACGGCCCTGCTGGACGCCATGCAGCACACCGGCCAGCCCTGGGCTGTTTCCAGTCTGGCGCAGGCGGCGGGGCTGGCCGCACTGGACGAGACCGCCTACGTGGAGCAGGTCCGCGCCCTCATCGCGGCGCAGCGGCCCCTGCTGGCCTCCGGCCTGCGGGCTCTGGGGCTGCGGGTGCTGGACGGGCGCGCCAATTATCTGTTGTTCCAGGGCCCCGAAACGCTGGGCGAGACCCTGCGGCAGAAGGGCGTCGTTCTGCGCAGCTGCGCAAATTATCCAGGCCTTGACGGCAGCTGGTACCGCACCGCCGTGCGCACGGCGGCGGAAAACGAGCGGCTGCTCCAAGCCCTTTCGGAGGTGTTTTCATGAGCAAAGCCCGGTGCATCATGGTCCAGGGCACGATGAGCGGCGCGGGCAAAAGCCTGCTGTGCGCGGCGCTCTGCCGCATTTTTGCGCAGGACGGCTACCGCGTGGCCCCCTTCAAGAGCCAGAACATGGCGCTGAACAGCTTCGTCACCCGCGACGGGCTTGAAATGGGCCGGGCGCAGGTGGTGCAGGCCCAGGCAGCCGGCATCGAGCCGGATGTCCGGATGAACCCCATCCTCCTCAAGCCCAGCAGCGATGTGGGCAGTCAGGTCATCGTGAACGGCGAGGTGCGGGGCCAGATGCCCGCCGCCGCCTACTTCAAGATGAAAAAATCGCTCATCCCGGACATCCTCGCCGCCTACAACAGCCTGGCCGAGGATGTGGACATCATCGTCATCGAGGGGGCCGGCAGCCCCGCCGAGATCAACCTGAAGGCCGACGACATCGTGAACATGGGCCTCGCCCGGCTTGTGGACGCACCGGTGCTTCTGGCGGGCGACATCGACCGGGGCGGCGTTTTTGCCCAGCTGTACGGCACCGTAGCGCTGCTGGAACCGGACGAACGCGCCCGCATCAAGGGGCTCATCATCAACAAATTCCGGGGCGACGTCGAGATCCTGCGCCCCGGCCTTGCCATGCTGGAAGAGAAGACCCATCTGCCGGTGCTGGGCGTCGTGCCCTATCTGAAGGTGGACATCGAGGACGAGGATTCGCTCTCCGAACGGCTGGACGCCGACAAAACGGTCAAGCCGCTGGACCTCGCCATCGTCCGGCTGCCCCACATCTCGAACTTCACCGATTTCATGCCGTTGGAGCAGCACCCGCTGCTCGGTGTACGGTATGTACAAAACGCGCGCACCCTCGGCACACCCGACCTGGTCCTGCTGCCCGGCACCAAGAACACCATCGACGACCTGCTCTGGCTGCGACAGTCCGGTCTGGAACCGGCCCTGCTCAAGCTGGCTGCGCGGGGCACCCCGCTCTTCGGCGTCTGCGGCGGGTATCAGATGCTGGGCGAAACGCTGGCCGACCCCATGGGCAGCGAGAGCGGCCGTCCGCAGACCCTGCACGGGCTGGGTCTGCTGCCCACCCGCACCGTCTTTACTGCGCAGAAACGCCGCACCCAGACCCGCGCCACCGCCGCGGCCGGGCCGTTTGCCGGGGCCGCGCTGACGGGCTATGAGATCCACACCGGCCGCACCGAGGTGCAGGGCCTCCCCTTCTGCACCCAGGCCGACGGCCACCCCGAAGGCTGTGTGCAGGGCGATGTTTTCGGCACCTATCTGCACGGCCTCTTTGACACCGGCGAACTGACCGAAAAACTCGTGGAATTTTTGTGCAAACGAAAGGGCATCCGCCCCGAAAGTGCCGCGCTCATCCCGATGGAGCAATACCGCCAGCAGCAGTTCGACCGGCTGGCCGACGGGGTGCGCAGTGCTCTGGATCTGGATGCCCTCTACGCCGCAATGAGCCTGAACGGAAGGAGCCGCACATGACACCGCAGCATCATCTCCCCGCCGACATCGAGCGGACGAGCCTTTCCATCATCACCGCCGAGCTGGAAGCGCTGGGCCTGACCCCGCCGCCGGAAACGGCTGCGGTGGTCAAGCGGGTCATCCACACCACGGCGGATTTCGATTACGCCCGGAATCTGCGCTTCACGCCGGGCGCCGTCGCCGCCGGAGTCGCCGCCCTGCGGGCCGGGACGCCCATCGTCACCGACACCAACATGGCGCTGGCCGGCATCACGCGGCCCGGCCTTGCCAAAGTGGGCAGCGCGGCGCTCTGCTACATGGCCGACCCGGAGGTCGCCGCTGCCGCCAAGGCCGCCGGGACCACCCGCGCTGTGGCTTCCATGCACCGGGCCGCGCAGGGGCATCCGGGTGCCATTCTGGCCGTCGGCAATGCCCCCACAGCCCTTCTGACCATCGCCGAAGAGATCGAGGCCGGGCTGCGGCCTGCGCTCGTCATCGGGGTGCCGGTCGGTTTTGTGAACGTGGTGGAAAGCAAAGAGATCCTCTTCGCCGCCTGCGAAGCCCACGGCGTCCCCGCCATCGCCGCCATGGGCCGCAAGGGCGGCAGCAACGTCGCCGCCGCCATCTGCAACGCGCTGGTCTACTCTGCCGCTGAAATGCTGGACCCCACCGCGAGAGGATGGAAATAGGCTGAAACACGCAAGGCCGCTCCCCTGCACAATGCACGGGAACGGCCTTTGTTTGCTGTCCATTCAAAACGCCTCCGGACGGTCTGCGCGCCCTCCCTATTCCATGGGAGGGGCACACTCCATCCGGAGGCGTCTGTTTTTATTCCACGGTCACGCTCTTGGCCAGGTTGCGGGGCTTATCCACGTCGCAGCCGCGCAGCACAGCCATATAGTAGGCGAACAGCTGCAGCGGCACGATGAGCTGCAGCGGCATGAGCAGGTCGTCGTAATCGTCCAGACGGACGACATAGTCTGCCACACCGTCCGGCACCACGGCGTCTTTCGTCGTGAAGAGCAGGACCTTCGCGCCCCGGCTCTTGGTCTCCTTGGCGTTGGAGATGGTCTTTTCGTAGACCTTTTTCTGGGTGGCCAGCGCGATGACCGGCACACCGTCCGTGATGAGGCTGATGGTGCCGTGCTTGAGCTCACCGGCAGCGTAGGCGTCCGAGTGGACGTAGCTGATCTCCTTCAGCTTCAGGCTGCCTTCCAGCGAGAGGGAGTAATCGAACCCGCGCCCGATGAAGAAGCAGCTCTGGGTGTTGACGAACCGGCTGGCCAGGTACTTGATCTGTTCGCAGTCGGCCAGACGGGGCTTGATGACCTCGCTGGCGCGGAGAAGCTCTGCGGTCAGGCGGCGGGTCTCGGCCTCGCTCTGGGCACCGCGCGCATAGGCCAGCCGCAGCGCAAAGAGGTACAGCACACACATCTGCACCATGTAAGCCTTGGTGGAGGCCACCGCGATCTCCGGCCCGGCGTAGGTATAGAGCACATAGTCTGCCGCGCGGGCAATGGAGCTGCCCACCACGTTGACGATGGCCAGCACCGGCACACCCCGGCTCTTTGCCAGCTTGAGAGCCGCCAGTGTGTCGCTGGTCTCACCCGACTGGCTGATGATGATGACCAGATCGTTTTTGTTCAGGATGGGGTCGCGGTAACGGAACTCGCTGGCGATGTCCACTTCGGCGGGGACGCGGGCCAGCGTCTCGATGGCCGCCTTGCCCACCATGCCCGCGTGCATGGCCGTGCCGCAGGCCACCAGATGGATGGTGCCGATATCCCGCAGCTTTTCATCCGACAGCTCCGGGATGCGCAGGTCGGGCAGGCCGTCCTCCACGCGGGGGCTGACCGTTGCCGTGATGGCGGCGGGCTGTTCGTTGATCTCCTTGAGCATAAAGTGCGGATAACCGCCCTTTTCCGCCGCTTCCATGTCCCAATCGGCGGTCAGGACCTCCCGCTCCACCGGCTCGGCGAACTCGTTGTAGAAGCGGATGCCCTCCCGCGTCACGACGGCAAGGTCGCCCTCTTCGAGAACGCTGTAGCGGCGAGTATACTTGAGCAGGGCCGGGATATCCGACGCCACGAAGTTCTCCCCTTCGCCCCAGCCGACGATGAGCGGGCTCTCCCGCTTGACGGCAAAGACGGTATCCGGGAAATCCCGGAAGAGCACGGCCAGCGCGTAGCTGCCGCGCACCATGCTCAAAGCCTCGTGGATGGCCTGCAGCGGCTCGCTTTCGTAGCAGCTGTCGATGAGCTTGACCAGCACTTCGGTGTCGGTCTCGCTCTCAAAGGTGTAGCCCTTTGCGATGAGCCGCTCCTTCAGGATGCCGTAATTTTCAATGATGCCGTTGTGCACGATGCTCACACGCGGCGTCGAATGCGGATGGCTGTTCACATCGCTGGGTTCGCCGTGGGTGGCCCAGCGGGTATGGCCGATGCCGCAGCCGCTCTCGGCCAGGGCCTGCAATTCCAGCTTTTTGCGCAGCTCGGCCAGGCGGCCCTTGCTCTTGACCACGCGGATGCCGCCGTCCAGTGCCAGCGCGACACCGGCGGAGTCATAGCCGCGGTACTCCAGCTTTTCCAGACCATCCAGCAGAACGTTCTGCGCGTTGCGTTTGCCAACATAACCAACAATGCCACACATACAAAATACCTCCAGACCGACAGCCCGGCGCTCAACATGCGCACAGAACAGCTGTCAGCTTCTCTTCCAGTTTATGTTTTTGTATGGCTTGCGTGAAAGGGGATCTGTTACGGTATTGCTGCCGCTTTTTGCCCCTTGCTGCGATCGGTATAGCCTGTTCGACCGGAGAAACATCCGCCGAATCGTTCGATGATTCCTCTCCTCGTCACCCTCACGGCTGTCACCCGCGTGGCCCGGCGCTTTGTGTCAACAAAAAGTCCACATTCCTTCTTTCGATGCCCTCTCAGGGTCTTCTCTTTGTACAACCTCTCCGTCAATGCTTCGCATTGCCACCTCTCCTGGTAGGAGAGGCCTTGGCAGTCCCTGCAACGTCTCCGGTTTCGGGTCACCTCCCCAGCATCTTATGCAGCCTTGGCTGCCAGACCAGGCGATAGATCTGCAATAGATTATGGATGGCCCGGTCGTAGAGCAGAAAAGCCACATTGCCCATGGCCAGTGTGCTCAGCGAGACGACCCACGCTGTGGTGCGCAGCTCCTGCGAGATGCTGCCCGCCGGAACGAGCAGCAGCACCAGCCCGTACATCGCCGCCAGTGCCCCATTGCAGAGCAGCAGCTTGCACACGCCCCGCAGCAGCTTCGGGCGGATGCGTTCGAACTTCGGCTTGACCAGCGGGTAGTACCCCAGCAGAAAGACGAAGACAAGGGCCACCTCTTTGTCCGGCACGAACAGCAGGCTGAGCAGGCTCACCGCGCCGTAGGCCGTAAGGGCCATCTTCATGCCGCACTCCATGCAGACCGTAGCGATGAGCAGGCTGGCTGCGGCCGGTGCAAGGAACATCAGCACCGGCACCACGGCCCCCAGCAGCATCAGCGCGACGCTCAGCGCCGCCGCCATGCCGCAGTAGGCCATAGCCCAGCTCCTGCGGCCCTTCACGGCAGCTCCCAGCGCACCGGCTGGTTCTCGGCGTCCAGCGGGTCCACCGCATGGCGCAGGCCGAGGATCATGATATTGTCGATGAGTGACTTGTTCAGCTTGACGTCCAGCATCCCGTAGGCGCGGACCAGGTCGTTCGCTGCGGCCAGCGCCTGCCGCCGGGCATTTTCCATGGCAGCATCCTTCTCGTTGATGCCGTTGACCAGAAACACATTGTACCGGCCCACCCTGCGGTCCTTTTCCACCCGGCTGGCCTTATCCAGCAGATAGAACACCCGCCCGATGCAGCTGCCGATATAGCGCATACTCTTGCGCTGGCTGGGGTCATCGGTGGCGAGGGTGGAGTAGAGCGCACCGTAGATGTTGCTCATCGGCTCCGCTGCCACGCCGTAGTTCTTTGCGTTCAGGTTCATCTGGACCACAGCCTGTGCCTGTTCCTGCCCAAACAAACGTTCCAGCGCAGGGTTTTCGCTCACGGCCTTCTCGTAGGCGCGGCGCAGGAGAGCGCGGTCCACAGCGCGGAACAGCTGGCTCCGGAGCGGCAGCTCGTCCCAGCGGCGGTCCTGCAGCTTATGCCAGCCCATCATCACTTCCACCTGTGCCGCCAGGCGGATGCCCTGGGTCTGGCACATCATCTGCCTGTAGCAGAGTGTACCGGGCAGGCGCTGGTTGACGCAGGTAGCTGACCGGCCGGCCAGACTGTCCGCCAGAAGCGCGAACAGCACACCGTTGTATTGCAGCAGCCGACAGGAGTAGAACCCGTAGCTGCGTCTCATCTGCCAGCGCACCCCCCGCAGATACCACAGATATGTGTTATAATCGCGGATGGTAAGCTCCGGAAGATAGGGTCTCATGCGCCCTTCCATTGCCGTCCTCCCTTTCCAGCAGCCTCGCGCTGCATGTTCTTACAATGGTACAAGTATACCCTTTTTCGATCTTGGATGCAACTGACGAAATGTAAAAGATTCGCACCTTGTCAGCCCCGGAAAAGCAACAGCCGCACCAAACTTTCCCGTTCCGTGCGGCTGTAAAGTATTACTTTTGTTTATTTTTTCTCGAAACGGCCGGTGGAACGCTTGCCGTCAAAGCCCTGTTTGGGCATGGGCTTGGCCTTGTGCTCAAACTTCGGGGCCTCGTAGTACATATACAGCTGGCAGGGGATCATACCGTTGTACATCTTGCGGCGCTTGTTGGCCCGCTTGCCGTAGTGGCTCTCGAACTCCATGTCGGCGGTGATGGCGTAGACGCCTGCACAGGGGTGGGCTTCCATCTGGCGGCCCAGCGTCCGGGCCAGCTGAGCGGCCCCCTCGATGGTGCTCATCCGCTCGCCGTACGGGGGGTTGGTCAGGACGATGGCTTCGGGTCTGGCCTCAAAGGCTGCCACATCGGCCACCTCGAAGTGGCAGCGCTTTTCCACACCGGCCAGCTTGGCGTTGGCGTTGGCCAGCGCCACGGCGGCGGGGTCGATGTCGTAACCGAAGGCCTCAAAACCGACATCCAGCTTGGATTCGGCCAGAGCCTTCTGGCGCTGCTCCGCCCAGATGGACGCGGGCACGAAGCTGTACCGCTCGGCAGCAAAGCGGCGCTTCAGGCCGGGGGCGATGTTCATGGCCTTCTGGGCCGCTTCGATGAGCAGAGTGCCGCTGCCGCAGAAAGGGTCTTCCACAAGGCTGTCGCGGCGGACACGGCCCAGGTCGGCGATGGTCGCCGCCAGCGTCTCGCGGATGGGGGCCTCCATGGCGTTGCGGCGGTAGCCGCGCTTGTGCAGACCGTCGCCGGTGGTGTCCAGCATGATCTCGCAGACGTTCTTGCGCAGCATGAAGCGGATCTTATACTCCGCACCGGTCTCCGGCAGAACGGAGGTGTGGTGTTTGGTCATCAGCCGCTTGACCACGGCCTTCTTGATGATGCTCTGGCAGGCGGGCACACTGGTCAGCTGGCTGTTCAGGGACGAACCGGTGACGGGGAAGGCCGCATCGGCAGGGAGCAGCTCCTCCCAGGGGATGGCGTACACGCCATCGAACAGCTCATCGAAGGTGGAGGCCGGGTAGGTGTTCAGCAGCAGCATGACGCGCTCAACGGTGCGCAGGTTGAGGTTGGCGGCTGCGATCATCTCTGCACCGCCCTCAAAGGTCAGACGGCCATCGCTGACCCGGATGTTCTCCGCGCCGATGCGGCGCAGCTCGAAGTTGGCCGTGGACTCGCAGCCGAAGAAGCAGGGCGCGATCAGTTCAAATTTTGCAGGCATTTAGCATTCCTTTCTTGCGCCGGGGCGCAGTTCACAAAAACAGGCCCGTCCCGGCTGGGGACAGGCCCGATCAGTTCATTGGGTTCAGCGGCCGCGGCGGGAGCGCGGGGCATAACCGCCGCCACGGCGGTTGTTCGTCTCGTGGTCCAGGTCGGCCATCTTCTCTTCGCTCTGGCTCTTGAAGCGGCTCATCATATCCTCAAAGCTCAGGTTGTCGCTCCTGGCGGGCGCCTTGGGCTGCCAGACGCGGGGCGCAGCCTCGCGGGCCGGGCCTCTGCCGCCCTCACGCGGGGGGCGTCCGCCGCCGCGGGAACCGCCGAAATGTCCGCCCTCACGCGGGGCACCGCTGCGCGGGCCACCGGGGCGGGGGCCGCGGTCCGTGCGGGCCGGGCGCGGCAGCAGCCGCTTGATGGACAATGCGATCTTGCCATCCGGTGCCACCTGGATGACCTGCACCTTCACAGTATCGCCGTCGTGCAGGACGGTGTTGATGTCCTGCACATATTCATTGGACACTTCGGAAATGTGGACCATGCCCACCCGGCCCTCCGGCAGCGCAACAAATGCGCCGAACGGCTTCACGCCGGTCACACGGCCTTCAAATACGTTCCCTACCTCAATCGCCAAAACTCAATACTCCTTGCTTTCTTTTTGGGTGGCTGTTCCGGGGCGGGCCGCAGACCCTCCCGGAGGACCCGCCCTCAGTTGCCGGTCACATCCACAAAGATGCGCTCGTTGGGGGCGGCGTAGTTGTAAGAATCACGGGCGACCCATTCGGTCACGTCATCCGCGTCGCCGCTGAGGATGCGCTGCAGCTCCTCGTTTTTGGTCTGCTGCTGTTCGATCTGCTCGTTCAGGGTCTGCAGCTCGGCGCGCTTGGAGCTGATGGCCACCTGATTGGAGATGTATGCTGCCAGCATACTCAGCAGCAGCAAAAGAAAGAACAGCCGGAACACCGTGCGCAGCACCGTGTTCTTTCTGCGTTTTTTGCGGCTCGGATTCGTCATACCTCAGTGCCCCCTGAAATCAGCAGGCCCGATGCGCCTGTGGTCTTACTTTGATACGTTAGAATTATACAACATCCGCTGTGGTCTTGGCAAGTTCTTTTTTTGTTTTTTTGCGCTCCTTTTTGCGTTCCGGCGTTCTTTGGCACGTTTTGAACGCACTTTTCGGGCCAGCAGCACCGGCGCGAGGAGCCGCCGGGCCCCTTGCAGCGGAAGCCCCAGCACAAAGAGCGCACCCCGCACCGGCCCGCGCAGCACACGTTCTGCCGCCCACGCGCCAAAGACGGCCGCCGCCAGCTGATACCACCGCAGCACCCCGCCGAAGCTCAGCGACGCCGCATAGGACTGCAGCCCCAGCAGCAGCGCCCCCACGAGCAGCACGTCCGGCAGAAAGGCCCCCCGGCCTTTTTCCGGGAACAGCGCCCTTGCCCCGCCCAGAACGGCCCCCAGCAGAACGCAGGCTGCTGCCTCCCGCCCGATGAGTCCCGCCGGAAGTGCCGGGGCCATCAGCGCAGCAGACGGCGCAGCAGGCCGCCCGGCGTCCGCTCGGCCGTATATTCCAGCGCGTCGATGCGGCCGGTCAGGCGCACCTCCCCGCTCTCCAGGTCGAGGCTGGTCACGTTCAGCTCGGCTCCCGTCAGGTGCAGCACCCCTTTGCCCGTTTCCATCGCGGCGCTGTCGGCATCGCACCGCAGCACCCGCTTCACGCCGGTCACCGTCAGTTTACTACGACCTTCCAAAATCAGGTCGTGGGGCGGAGCGGGCGTTTTTTCGGCGGTCTTGTTCATGGCACAACTCCCCTTTTTCTCACTGTATGAAGGGCGGGGTGCCGTTATTCGTTATTTGACTTCCTGTTCCAGATTCCGGAACAGCTCCGAATCGAATACACTTTTCCGTCTTATTCCGAAAGGATCTCGTACATCTCCCGTGCGACATCCTTGGTGCGGGGCTCCACATCGGAGAGTACGCGGACTTTGATGGGGCGGTTGCCGAAGGTGACCTCGATGAGGTCGCCCGCCTTGACGGCCTGGCTGGCCTTGGCGACCTTGCCGTTGATGAGGATGCGGCCTGCATCGGCCACCTCGTTTGCTACGGTGCGGCGCTTGATGAGCCGCGAAACTTTCAGGTATTTGTCCAATCGCATGGGAAACCTCCATATAAAAAGCCGCCGGGCCAAACGGTTCCGGCGGCAGTGGGTTCTCTCTTACAGGGTGTCCTTCAGAGCCTTGCCCGGCTTGAATACGATGCTGCGGGAAGCAGCGATGGTGATGGGCTCGCGGGTGCGGGGGTTGATGCCCTGACGCTCAGCGCGCTCACGGATCTCGAAGGTGCCGAAGCCAGAGATGGTGATCTTCTCACCCTCTGCCATGGCCTTGCCCAGTGCCTCGAATGCAGCGTTGACAGCCAGCTCAGCGCTCTTCTTGCTCATTTCGGTGTTTGCCGCAACCTGTGCGATCAGATCAGTCTTGGTCATAGTAGTAAAACCTCCACAAAATTTGTACTCATCATTTTCTATCTATCGGAGCAGGCGTTTCGGCCTGATACCCGTTCGCTCCCACCTGTGGGGCCAGCAGCTCGTCCCGGAATCGCTTCGAGGCAAAGGTCAGTGCTTCTTCGGCATCCACACCGGCCAGCCGGATGGCGTTGACTGCTGCGAATAGCAGCTCTCCCGCCCGTGCGGCGGCATCCTCCGGTGCAGCGGCGTCCCAGTTCTGTTCTGCCGCCCGCAGGGCAGCAGCCGCGCATTCCTGGTCCACTGCACCGAGGCCATGGCCTGCGGCGCGCTTCTGCAGTTTCTGAGCATACATCAAAGCTGGCAGGGTGGCCGGTACGGTGCCCAGCTCATCGGCCAGCGTCCGGCGTCCCTTTTCCTTATTTTTGAGCGCATCCCAGCTGTTTATACCGGCATTTTCCGCCGCAGAGGAGGCAAAGATGTTCGGGTGACGGAACACCAGCTTCTCGCACACCTCACGGCAGACCTGCTCAAAATCGAACCGGCCCCGCTCCTCCTCCATGACGGCATGGAAGGCTACCTGCATCAACACGTCGCCCAGCTCTTCCCGCAGCATCGCGGGGTCGTCGGCATCCAGGGCTTCCAGCGCCTCGTACGTTTCCTCCAGAAAATTTTTCCGGATGGACTGGTGCGTCTGCACCTTGTCCCACGGACAGCCCGTTTCGGGGTCGCGCAGGATGCGGAGGATCTCGATGAGGTCCTCTGCCGTATAGTGCTCCCGCTCCGGCCAGTCCAGCATGGGCAAGCGCTCCCTTCTGCTCCAAAAGTAGGGCTTTATTGTATCGCAGAATCCGCCATTTTTCAAGGGGACAAGCGCATTTTCCGGTTTTTCGCTCCAAATGTTTCCAGATTTTTCACACTTTGGCACAAAAACGGGCGGTATCCCGCACGGACACCACCCGCTTCGGGCTGTTTCAATTTCAGGTCACAGCTGCGCGCCGCACTTGTTGCAGAACAGTGCATCGTCCGAGACCGGCGCACCACACTGCGGGCAGGTCTTCTTTTCCTCTGCAGCAGGCTGTGCGTCGATGGGGAACTCGATGGTCACGCTGTCCGCCGGTGCTTCGGGTTCCGGGGCAGCTTCTGCTGCGGGCGTCCCGATGCTCTCGCGCAGAGCGGCCAGGTTCTTTTCGATGGCATCGATCATCTCGATGTACTTATCCACAAGGGGCTGGTTCTCTTCGTTGCCCTTGGCCAGGCTGTACACCAGCGCACCCAGCTGGCGCTGTGCGCGGGCGAGCTTGGTCTGCTCGTTCACGATCTTTGCCTGCGTCTTGCCGCGCTCGGCCAGATCCATTGCTGCATTTTTGCCTTTTTCGGCATATTCCAGACCCATTTCCTTGATCTTGTTGAAATCCATAACAGACACCTCTCTCAGCGGAAGGGTACTTCCCCTCCTGTGCTTTCGGATGATGGTTTCATTATAGCGCACTCCACCTCTGATTGCAACGAATTTGCCGCAAGTTTTACAGTTTCGTGCGGATTTGGAAACAGATTTTTCGCATTTACACAAACTCCGGACAGCCCTTCGTCAGTTCGCCTCGCTGCCGTAGAACTCCCGCAGCATACTGTCGGCAGGCAGCAGGTCCAGCGGCAGGGGGGCCACATGCTCGAACCGGCGGGCCGTCTCGTCCCACAGCTCGGCATTGTGGCCTTCCAGCACGAACTGGCGGCGCACCTTTTGCAGCAGCTGGGCGATGAGGCCCATCTCGTAGGTGAAGGAAGTGTCCAGCAGGAAGTCTGCCGTGGTCTTGAAGCCCTTGATATACCGGGTCTCGCCGTCCAGGACGCGGTCCCACATGGCAAGGGTCTTTTCGGGGCTGCGGCCGCGGGCGGCGGCATCGCGCAGGGTGCGGCGGCACAGGCGGATGTCCTGGGTGTTGATGACCCGGCGGCCGTCGATGGCATATTCCTCCCGCAGGCCGGCGTAGATGCGGTAGACATCCTCCGCAGGCACAAGGCCGGTGAGCTCCGGGTTCAGGGCATGGATCCCCTCCACGATGCAGACACCGCCCTGCAGGTCCACGGCCTCGGTCTCGTCGGAGCGCCGCTCGTTGGCAAAATCATAGATGGGCAGGGTGGTCCGGCCCGTCTCGCTCAGCTCATGCAGGCACTGCCGGACAAGGGGCAGGTCCATGGTATCGGGGTTTTCGTAATCCAGGGTGCCGTCGGGCAGGCGGGGGTAGAACTCCGCCCCACGGAAAAAATTATCCAGGCTGACCACATGGGCGTATGTTCCCTGCCGGATCAGCTCCTCAGCCAGCTTGTGGGCGCTGGTGGTCTTGCCGCTGGCCGACGGGCCGGTGAGCATGACGATCTTGGTGCCGGAAAGGCGCACCTTTTCGGCGGCGTACTTCACGCGGTCGCGGTAGCTCTGCTCGCTCAGGGCGGCAAGTTCCTGCGGACTGCGGGCGGCAACGTTGTACAGCCCGACTTCAACCAGACGTTTCGGGACCCAAATCGTGATCATAAAAATCAGCCACTCCTTTTTTGCGCTCCAGTACCTCCGCAAAGCGCTGGATATACTCTGTCGGATACTTGAAATTGAAGATGCGCTGCATCCGTCGGCCGCCGTCGGCCACCAGTTTGGTGCTGCCGCCTGCTCCGGCCGAAAGGATGGTCTGGACTTCCTCCATGATATAGATATTATAATACCCCTCGTGGCCCGGCTTGCACCAGCCCACATTTTCCAGATTCTGCAGGGTGTTCTTCTGGCGGTAGAGGTAATAGGGGCGATATCCTGCATCGGCCAGCAGCTGGCATTTTTCCAGCATAGCCGCTACGTCTGCGTAGTCGTTCTCCTTCTGGTCCTCGATGACGATGCGGGAGGCCCGCTTGAGGGTCAGGGTGTGAACGGTGATGTTTTCAGGGTCCAGCGCGATGGCCTGCCGCAGGCTGTGCTCAAAGCCCGCGACCGTATCGCCGGGCAGGCCCGCGATGAGGTCCATGTTGATGTCCTCATGGCCCGCTCTCCGGGCATCGGCATAGCAGTCCAGGATATCCTGCGCCGAGTGCCTGCGGCCAATGCCCGCCAGCACCTCGTCCGAGAAGGTCTGGGGGTTGATGGAAATGCGGGTGGCACCATACTCTTTGATGACAGCCAGCTTTTCGGCATCGGTGCAGTCGGGGCGGCCCGCCTCCACCGTGTACTCCACCACCTTGGAGAGGTCAAAGTTCTCCCGCACCGTACCCATGAGCTGGCGGAGCTGGTCAGCAGACAGGCTGGTGGGGGTGCCGCCGCCGATATAGATGCTGCACAGCTTCAGTCCCGCCTTGTCGGCCTGCTCCCGGATGGCCTCCACCTCTCTGCACAGGCAGTCCACATAGGGCTGCACCAGCTTGCGGTCCCGGTCAAGGTTGCAGCTGACAAAGCTGCAGTAGCTGCACCGGGAGGGGCAGAACGGGATGCCGAGATACAGGCTGTACGTTTTGGGGGCACTGCCCAGCTGCAGGATGGGTTCCTGCAGGTCGGCGATGGCCTTGGCCATGTCGTACTTCTGCCGGGAGCAGTCAAAACGCTCCAGAAAGAACCGGTCGATGTCGGCTTCGGTCCAGCCCGCGGCCCGCTTGTCGTGGATGAGCCGCACCGGGCGCACGCCGGTCATCTTGCCCCAGGGCGGGCGGATGCCGGTCCAGCTCCGCAGCAGGTCATAGGTCAGGCTGGCAAGGGTGAACTCCACCGTCTCGCCGCCCGCTTCCACGGGGCGGGGCAATGGAGCCGCCGCATCCCTGCTCTGGCCCTGCTCCCGCACCATGGCGTACAGATTATCCTCTTTTTTCTCGGCCCAGACACAGTCCTCGCCCTCTTCCGGCGGGGTAAGGGTGAGCGGAGCCATAGGGTAAAACAGGCGCACCAGATGCTCCACCTCGTAGCCGGAGGGCAGGCCGGTAATATAAATCTTCATGTCTTTCTCTCTTTATCCTTAAAAGTCCGCATTCCCGCCGCGCAGGGCGCTGCGGATATAGAAATTGTTCGCCAGTTCCTCGCCAAGGGTGGAAAAATTCCCGTGGCCGGGCAGCAGCTGGGTCTCTTTGGGGATGGGCAGGCTTGCCAGCTTGCGCAGGCTGGCATCCATTTTCTGCATACTGCCGCCCTCCAGATCGGTGCGGCCAATGCTGCCCTGGAACACGGTATCGCCCACAAAGAGATAGTCCCCGCACAGCAGCACCACACCGCCCTCGGTATGGCCGGGGGTGTGCCAGACGGTAAAGGTCAGCTCATCCACGGTGAGCTTTTCCCCCTCCTGATAGCCGCTGTCCGCGCTTTTCAGGGGAAAGAGCTGGCTGCCCCTGCAGTCGGCAGGCTCACAGTAGATCCTGGCCTTCCACTCCCGGCTCAGCACCCCTGCACTGCCCACATGGTCATAGTGGCCGTGGGTGCAGAGGATGGTGGTGAGCGTTGCGTTGTTCTCTTTGAAAATTTTATCGTACTCCTGCACTTCGGCGGCGGGGTCAATGACCACTGCATGGCCCGCATCGGAGATCAGGACAAAGCTGTTGGTATAAAGCGGCGCAGCGCCGAGAAGATGAAATGCTTTCATATCCTATATCCTTCTAACTGTTCAGATGTTCCGGCTTTGCCGGGGGCGGGCCGTTACAAGTGGTGCGCCCACTCATCCGTGTCGATGACAATGGTACAGGGCCCCTCGTTCACCAGAGACACCTGCATATCCGCGCCGAACTCGCCATGCTGCACGTCCCTGAGGCCCTGCCGGTTCATCTCGGCAAGGAACAGCTCGTAGGCATCCACCGCAAGCGGGGCCCGGGCCGCCTTGATAAAGCTGGGGCGGTAGCCCTTTTTCGTGTCGCCGTAGAGCGTGAACTGGCTGACCACCAGGGCCGAATAGCCCAGGTCCTTTGCACTGAGGTTCAGCTTGTCGTTTTCGTCCTTGAAGATGCGCAGGCCCGCGCACTTATCCGCCAGCTTGGGCACGATGTCCAGCGTATCGGTATCCCGGACACCCAGCAGGATGACCAGGCCGGGGCCGATGGAGCGGGGCTCCCCGCCGTTGACCCGGACAGAAGCGGAGGACACTGCCTGAATGACTGCACGCATGGTTTAACTCCTTGTCACTTTGAGCACATCCTTAATCTTGGACAAACGCGCCACCACGCGGTTCAGGTGCTCGGTATTGTTGATGCCGATGGTCAGGCTGACCACGGCGCAGTTGTTTT